>SL_5KL_010_SEDDRAFT_10001652_pt1 | contig 13221 bp, 9 predicted proteins | sample SodLakKL_010_SED_FD_9118 | JGI IMG/M metagenome (IMG submission 9118)
GCCTCCTTACTTGGGGATTCTGAGGAACCATCAGAACCGTCTTTCGAGGATGACTGGCTTTGAGATTCAGTAATGTTATCACCGCCGTCACTGCCAGATGAACTCTGTGCATCTGATCCGGAACTGGAATCAGGCTTACCGGATGAACCAGAAGAATCAGAAGAAGTGTCTGTTCCTGAGGAACCGGAACTGCTTTCTTGAGTACTCTCAGCAGTGCCGGAAGAACTGCTTGAACTACTTCCACTGTTAGAACCGGTAGAACCACTCGAATCACCGGATGATCCCGAGCTGCTTCCGGAAGAACTAGCTGAGCTTGAGCTAGTACTCTCACTGCTGCTATTCGAGCCCCCGGAAGAATTACTTCCCGAAGAACCAGAACTGGCAGTTGAACCGGAACTCCCGGAAGAAGATGTGCTTCCCGTGGACGAACTTGAACCACCCGATGAAGATCCGGAACTTCCTGAAGATGAACTGGATCCGGAAGAACTATCGCTGCTGCTTGAGCTTGATTCTGCGGAACTGTCCGACCCTGCATCACTATCAGCATAAACGGCTGCGGGTAACAACAGGATCACTGCTGCAATCAAAAACACAAAGAGTATTTTGGCTTTGTTCACCTTCTTTTTACTTTTAGGCATTTTCATTTCCCTCCCTTCTATATAGGATGTAAAACAAATGCAAAACAAACCGGGAAAGTAACCCAGGCTCTTTAACAATCCTTCCTGAGAGGTAAATTCCAGAAAAGATCAACAGACCCGGGCCTTCCCTAAGGATTTCATAAGCAAGCCCTCCTTTCTTACGGTTAAATCCATCTAACTGATAACTGCCAAAACAGCTTGATGGCAGGTAGTTGCAAAGTTTAAAACAATATGTTGAGATGATGTATATACAATTGCCCTATATCCCTTTTAATAAAGGTGTTTAATTATCTTACAAACTAACATAGAGATATAAAGGTTAACTGGAAGTACTACAAGGATAATAACTGGTTGATTAAAAGAGCGGTCCATTCATGAGGTTGTTAAATCATGGTGTTTTGTTTGCTAAACACTGATTGCAAAAAAAGCTTTTTATAGAGCAGAAAAAACTGTTTAAGAGAAAACGTCAAATTAATGGCTAAAGACAAACTTCCAAATGGTAGCCGAACTGCCCAAATAATAAAGACAGTGGCTACATTATCCCACTTAAAGGCAAGATTGCTATGTATAGCATCCACTTAAAAACATATAATATGCCTTCACCAACCTCCCCTCACAAAAACAACCGGTTTTAATGTGAAACTGGATAAATATAAACGTATCGCAAATTATTTGCTTTAAAATAACAGACAATTCCTGACTTTGCTTAGTTGATAATATCACCGGAGAGACTAACTTTAAGCTTAAGTTTGGTGCTCCTTCACTCTCAGATAATACTCAAGGTGGACTTGTCTTGGTCTTATGCCGGTTTAAACTGGAGTTATTTTTTCCCAGACCGGTTGTTGCATCATCTGCTAATCGATGTTAGGATTATTTCACGGTTAATAAGCATTAGCATGGTGGAAATAGAATCATAACCAGGAAGCAATTAATCCTTGTTAAAGGAGCACACCTATGAGTTTAAAGATTCTATTCGTCCATGCTGACTATTATTGGAGTATTGGTGCCCTTCAGAAGGAACCTAACTATGCCGAGGGGCTCGCCTCCATGTCCGCTGTTTTGAAGCAGGAAGGTTACGAGGTAACCTTATACCATAAGTTAGCCCCGGAAAACAAAGAAACCTTTACCCGCAGGCTGCAGGAAGAAGATCCCGATATAATCGGTTTTACTTCCCGCACCACATATTTCCCCCGCCTGAAAGAAATTGTGCCCTGGGCCAGGGAAGCCTGCCCCTCCGCATTTATTATCTGCGGCGGTTATCATGCCACCCTGGTGCCCGAAGAAATAATGGATATTTCCTCCATTGATGCCGTGTGCATCGGTGAAGGGGAATACCCCATGCTTGAACTGTGCCGGAGGTTGGAACAAGATGAAGATCCTGCTTCAATCAATAATTTATGGGTGCGCACCGAAACCGGGATAGCCAAAAATTCGCTCAACCCGTTGATCAGCGACCTCGACACCTTACCTGTGCCCGACTTCGACTTGTTCGATTATCCGGGCTTAAAAGCTTCCGACACCAACACGGCCCTGGTGATGGTTTCGCGGGGATGTCCCTTTTCATGTACTTACTGCTGCAACCACCGGTTCCGCAACATCTACCCGGACAAGCACAACTACTCGCGCTTCCGCAGCCCGGAAGGAGCAATCAACTACCTTAAAGTGCTGCTGAACAAGCACTCATTTATCGAGTACATCAATTTCATGGATAATATATTAGGGTTGGATAAAAAGTGGCTGCGCCGGTTTGCCCCGCTCTACAAACAAGAAATCGGGATGCCTTTTTCCTGCCGGGTCAGGCCGAACCTTGTTGATCAAGAAACAGTGGAACTGCTAAAAGATGCGGGCTGTTTTCTTGCCTTCCAGGGCATTGAAGCATGCAACCCGGAAATATTGAACAAGGTCCTGCGCCGGGGCACCACCGTCGAACAGATCGAGAATTCGTTCAACCTGCTTCATCAAGCAGGCATCCAGACCCTGGGATACAACATGGTGGGACTTCCTTACGAAAACTTAGCGAAAGTTCTAGAAACAGTGAAACTAAATGCCCGGGTGAAACCCCGCAAGCGCTCGGTCAGCTCTTTTTATCCCTACCCGGGAACAGAGCTGCACCGGATTTCCGCAGACGAAGGATTTGTTGCAGAAGATCGCCAGTATGAAGACACCGTGCCTTTAGAACAGCCCGGTTTCCCACGCAAGCAGGTTATTTTTGCCCAGCGCTATTTTGACCCGTTTGTCCTTTCTTTCCAGCTGGCCGAAAAACTGCCCGGGCCGCTGGACAAAGCAGCGGACAAAGCGTTAAGCGGCTTTTTCATCACCCCTTACAAGCCGCACGGCTTGCTCAATAAGCTTGCCCTGGCCCGTGATTTTATCCTCTACCATGCCAAAAAAATAGTGGGGAAATACTTCCCCACGGTCTACCTGTTCCTGCGCAACCGCTTAAGCGGGTACAGGATGAAAAAAAGCGAGGCGGACAGCAGTTCCGAATCTTAGTGCACATCGTTTGTGCTTACGGTTATTCAGATGTTTAAAACACCGCTTTTATTTCACCAACCGTTTCGCTGCGGCGGTTGTAAACTTTAAAATCAAGCTTTTCTTTTAAACTCTTTTCTTCGTCCCGGTCGATATATTCCAGGCGACGCAGCAGCTCCACAATCACCGGCCCAATGGGCGCGGCCAGGCCGCACTCTATTTTCATGGCTATGCCGATGCCCTGCTCCATCACGCTAACGCAGTAAACACCGTCCGCTCCCTAGTTTGGCCAGCACCCTGCCGCCCGTAGTTTCCATTAAAATTGTGTCCAGCCGGTCGGTGCCTGCAACATACCAGGGATGTTCGGTCATGGCTTTTGCCACCAGCTTGACGGCCTCGCTTCTTTTTTGATCGTTGATCAGTCCGGGCTGAGAAAGAAGGGCATAAGCCCTGGCCATATTGTAGATAGGGAAATAAAAGATCGGCGCACCGCAGCCATCAAGACCGATACCGATATCTTCTTTAGCCACCCCGCTTACTTCCGCAGCCAGCCCCAATACTTCTTGCTGGAGGGGGTGTTTTATCTTTTCATAGTCATCCAGTTCGTAACCTTTCAAAGCGGCAATGGCAAGCATCCCGGCATGCTTTCCCGAACAGCAGTTATGCAGCTGGGTCCATTCTTTTTGCTGCTTCAAAAGCTCCTGCGCCGTTTTCTGGTGCATGGGGATGACAGCGCCGCAGTCTAAGTGCGCATCGGATAACCCGAACTTTTCAAGTAAACCCCTGACAGCCTCAATGTGCCCAGCTTCACCCCCGTGAGAGGCACACATCAGGGCCAACTCTTCACCGGTGATCTTGTACTGCTCCATGCCCCCCGCCTCAACAAAAGGCACTGCCTGAAAAGGTTTGGCCGATGAGCGCCAGAAAGTTCTCTTAAACCGGTTTCCCAGTTCGTAGACTACTTCTTCACCGCTGCGACCCATCTCAACCACTACCAGGTCACCGCGATAAATATTTTCCAGGTAACCGTTCCGGAAGCCATGGACTAGCTCAGCTGTCATTTAACTGCTCCTTTAACGTTTAATCACTACTAATTTAATTTGCTTTTTATATCATCATAGCAGGCTCACAATCTTGCATTCTTAGGCCCTTACCTCTGAAGTCCTGCGCTAATTTGGCAAGACTTTATGAAGTGATCCCGGAAACGCCGATTTACACTGGGGTTATAAGGGCTCATTATGAAAACCAACTTTTATGGAACTGGCTTGTCCGGGTTATGGATAAATGTAAAGCTACTACTCCCCTTGCAAATGCAGCCTGGTTAATTCATTTTTCAGGTAATCAAAAGCCTCGTCAACTGAATCGCAAAACCGGATCAATTCGCGATCTTTTTTACAGATCACCCCGTATTTAACCATGTTATCGATATTGATAATTTCATTCCAGTACTGCGAGCCATAAACGACAATCGGCATTTGCTTTGTCACTTTTTCAGTTTGCACCAGGGTGAGCACTTCAAACAGTTCATCTAAAGTGCCGAACCCTCCCGGGAATATCACCAGGGCTTTAGCCAGGTAGATAAACCAGAATTTGCGCATAAAGAAGTAGTGGAACTCAAAATTCAGTTCCGGTCTAATGTAAGGGTTGGTATACTGCTCCATGGGGATACTGATATTCAAGCCGACCGATTTCCCTCCGGCTTTCAAAGCCCCCTTATTTGCCGCTTCCATCAACCCCGGGCCTCCGCCGGAGGTAACCACAAAGCGGTGGCTCGAACTAAGAGAATCAGACCACTCGGTGATCTTTCTGGCCAGTTCTACCGCGTCACCATAGTAGCGTGACATGAGTACCTGGTTGCGGGCAACTTCAAGTTCTTCTTCAAGTTCCTGGCCGGGATTTGCGCCTGCTTCTGCGATTTTTCGCTCAACTTCTTTTAAGTTTTTTTCCGCAATTTCAGGAGGTTTTGTGCGCGCAGAACCAAAAAATACTACGGTATCGTCAATATTTTCTCTTTTCAAGCGGTGCATCGGCTCCAAGAATTCAGCCAGGATCCTTATCGTCCGCGCATCGGGGCTGTTTAAAAAATCCAGGTTTTTATATGCCTTTATCGGCTGTTGGTGTTGCTGCTCCATAGAATGCTCCTTAAAACAATTTAATCTCCGGTAAGTTTAATTAGCATGCTGCTTACCAAAGTTAAAAGATTATATCACAGCTCCAAAGTTTTGAATAGTAGAAGTAAGGCTACCTAAAATATCTCCGGGTTTAAGATGTGTTCCGGCACTTTACCTGAAAGAACATCGCTCACGCTTTGGGCAGCTATTGCTGCCATGGCCGAACGGGCTTCGTGGGTTGCGCTGCCCAGGTGGGGCAGGAGAGTGACATTTTCCAAATCGGCCANGCCNGGCGCCATTTCCGGTTCATGCTCATAAACATCAAGTGCCGCCCCGGCAATTTTACCGGCCCTTAAATGTTCAACCAGGCTTTTTTCATCCACGAGNGGCCCCCGGGCAGTGTTGATTAAATAAGCCCCGGGTTTCATCATTTCGAGCCTTCGCTTATCAATCAAGTGATGAACTTCGGGAAAATAGGGAAGGTGCAAGCTTAAAAAGTCAGCATTTTTTACTACTTCATCCAGCGGCAATAAAGTAGCCCCCAGTGCAGACTCCTTATCTTCGGGAAGCTGTCTTTCGTCATAGTAGACTACTTTCATGCCAAACCCGGGACTTCTTTTTGCCACGGCCTGGCCTATACGCCCCATCCCAATTATCCCTAACGTTTTACCTTTAAGCTCTGTGCCATTAAAAAGCAGCGGGTCCCAGGCATTAAACCGGCCTTCTCTCATGAACTTATCTGCGGCAACCACGTGGCGAGCAGCTGCCAAAATTAGAGTAAATGCTAAATCTGCCGTCGCATCAGTGAGCACGCCGGGAGTATTGGTTACCGCTACTTTCCGCTCAGTGCAGGCCGATATATCAATATTATCGGTCCCCACAGCATGGTTGGCCACTATTTTTAACCGGGGTGCCATATCCAGCAGGCTGCCGTCGATCTTGTCGTAAACCATGGCAATCATGGCATCTACATCTTTAATCTTGGCTTCTATTTCTTCACGGCTCATGGGACGATCTTCTTCGTTTAAAATATAATCAATGCCGCTGTCTTTAAGGATCTGCATGCCTTTCTCGGGAATCTTTCTGGTTATTAATACTTTGGCCATTTTTATTAAAACCTCCAGGAATTATTTTACTTCTTTTTGGTGAGCATCGAAGTCAGGTAGCCGATAATAAATCCACCGACCAAAAAAGCAGCGATTAAAATAATCTGGGACATCGATATGCTCCAGAACAGCAAGTGCAGGGTGGTCACGTGAGTATTCTGGACTAAAATAATTAAAAACAGGAGCACAAGCACCAGGATAACAATAACTTTTGGCTTCATGGTCTTACCCTCCCTTTTCATAAAAATAGATCCTCATTTAAGATATGCTTTATTTTAAGATATATTTTCAAGTATTCGCTCTGGCAAGCCTTATTTCCTTTAAATAACTCTTTTAATTTAAGGAATCCAGGACATTTTAGCAGTATATGATGCAAATTATGCCGATCCGATCCGGTTAAACTAATCCTTTAAAACAGGACAGAAAGATAATAGTATGTAAAAACCCCCATTAAGTGATAATTTGAAATAACTGTGTTACAATTAAAATATATCAAGTAATTATGGGGGTTAAACAATGCGACCGACGAGAATTGTTGTAGCACTTGGTGGAAATGCCCTCTTAAGAAGAGGAGCACCGGCCAGCGCTGAAGAACAGCTTTCCGTAGTCTATAAAACTTCCGAATACCTGGCTGAAATGAGCTGCCGGGGCAACGAACTGGCGATCGTCCACGGTAACGGACCCCAGGTTGGCAATATCGTCCTGGCCAGTGAAAATTCCGCAGATATTGTCCCGGTGATGCCCTTTGATGTCTGCGGGGCCATGAGCCAGGGCTACATCGGCTACCATATCCAGCAGGCACTACGTTTCTGCCTGCTGCAAAGATGTCGGGACATCCCGGTTACTACCATTATCACCCAGGTAGTAGTAGATGAAAACGACCCGGCCTTCAACAACCCCACCAAGCCGATCGGGCCCTTTTACAGCAAAGAGGAAGCTGAAGCAATTTCCAAAGAAAAAGGCTACCGGATGGCAGATGATGCCGGCAGGGGCTGGCGAAGAGTGGTTGCTTCCCCCATGCCCCGAAGGATCGTGGAATTTTCATGCCTGAAAGAACTCTGGGATACCACGATCGTCATTACCGCCGGAGGCGGCGGGATCCCGGTAGTGGAAAAAGAAGACGGTTCCCTGCAGGGCATTGCCGCAGTGATCGACAAAGACCTGGCCGCCTCGCGCCTGGCCGGTGACATCGAAGCCGACATCCTGATGATCCTCACCGAAGTAGATAAAGTTGCCCTCAACTTCAATCAGCCCAATCAAAAAGACCTGGATCATATGACCGTCGCGGAAGCGGAAAAATACATGCAAGAGGGACATTTTGCACCCGGCAGCATGCTGCCCAAGATCCAGGCTGCAGTAAATTACCTCAAGGAGAATCCCGGAAAGAAAACGATCATTACTTCTCTTTTCAATTCGATTAAAGCCCTGGATGAAGAAACCGGCACCGTGATCAGTTCCTGACATGTAGCAAAATGGTACTGTTTTATCCATAAATATAACTGTATCAAGTTGATTTACAATAAAGACAGCTATTTAATCAACAGCTGATCGCGGCTGTCCAGAAACAGATAATTTTCATTTTACCGGTTATTAAAAAGACTCTTCCTCCGAAATATTGCGCCGCCTATTTAAGGCCCAGGCCGCTTCGGCGCTGATTGATCGCATTAAGTAATTTATCCGCTGCCGCGTCCGGATCCAGTTCAACCATGAAATAACCGCCGGTTAAATCGCCAATTTTAGAGGTCAGCACTTCGGTTACCTGGGGGCCTCCCAAAACAGGGAGCATTACTCCCACATGGGTGGGCAGGCCGGCTGCCACGGCGTAAGTGCCAATGGAAACCGCCTTTTCAGAGACCGCTTCCGCTGCCGAAGCGACCACGGGCAGCTTGTCGGTATCGACCCCTAGCTTATTGGCTACCGCCACCGCAACTGCCACCGCCCGGGAGTTGTCCACACAGGAACCCATGTGCAGAACCGGCGGCAGGGGACCGCCTAAGTCGTTGGCCTCCCCCACTGCTGTTAAAACAGCCTTTAGACCGTCGCCGCAAAAAGTATCCACATTAGCCGGGTCCATAAACCCGTGCCGGGCCAGCGCTCCCGCTCCGCAGCCGGTGGCCAGCAGCAGCACATTTTCCTGCAGCAGCCTGCGGGCAATGGTGGTGAAACCGCTGTCCTGGGGAACCTTGACATTGTTGCATCCGGCCATCAGGCAGACTCCTTTGATATTTCCCCCGGCAATGTTATCGATAAGCGGTTTCAGGGGGTCTTCTGCATCGACTTTGGCAAGGGCCCCGACTATCGCCTCGGTGGAAAAACCGGCAACCACCTTCGACTTTTCTTGCGGGATATCCACCGGGCGGCCTTTGCGCTGTTTAAAGCCTTCTATGGCCATACGCACCGCCTCGCGGGCGTTCTCCTCAGCTGTTTCCTCGGCGAAGGGCAGATGCTCCGCCCCGGGAATCTTGGCCAGATCCATGGTGGTAATCAGTTTAGTGCCCATGCATTCGGCAACCCCGGCCATGGAGGGCATGATGCACTGGTAGTCGACAACCATGGCATCGACCGCGCCGGTCACCAGGGCCATCTCCTGGCTGACCGAATGGGTGCAGGAGGGGATGCCGTGGCGCATCAAGATCTCGTTACCCGTGCAGCAAATGCCGGAAAGTTTGATCCCGGAAGCTCCCGCCTTCATGGCTTCTTCTTCCATTTCGGCAGCCACGCTGACAATAACCTCGGAAAGGACAGGGTTGTGGCCGTGCAGGACCAGGTTAACCGCCCCAGGATCGAGAACCCCTAAATTAACTTCGCTGATCACCGGCTGGGGGGTACCGAAAAGAATGTCGGATAAGTCTGTACCCATGTAACAGCCGGCCAAATCGGCCACCCCGCAGCGCAGTCCGCTTAAAAGCAGGTTAACCGGGTCGGCATCCACCCCGTAAAGAGTGCGGTGCATAATCTCTGAAATCTCGTGGTCTATTCCCTTAGGCACCGCGCCAAGATCAGACAATGCCTTAACCCGGCCCTCGGTTACGGTAGTTGCCGCCCACAGCACCGGCGTATCTTTCTCGTGAAAATCGGCCAGCGCCGCCTCGGCTACTTCCAAGGCCAGCTTTTGTTCATCCTTGTTTTCAGTTTCCAGGCCCAGGCGGGCGGCCACACTTTTTAGCTTATCAGCATCCTTAATGCTGTAGCCGGTTGCTTCCCCTTTGGCCATTTTTTTGAGGGTATGGGCCAGGTGCTTGGCGTGGCCCGAGTGGGCTGCCGTCCCGGCGGCTATCGCCCGGTCAAGCCCGCGGGCCACCATGGTGTCGGCGGTAGCCCCGCAGATACCCCGCTGCGGTTCCCCGCCAAAGGGGTCGATCCGGCAGGGCCCCTGCAGGCAGTGCCGGCAGCAAAGCCCGGTATCACCGAAACCACACTGGGGTGATTGTTGATCATAACGGTCCCACACCGTTTCTATCTCATTTTTCCCCGCCTTCTTAATCATCTCCTGCACAGCAGGGTCGCTGCTTTTGCCGTTCAGATGTTCCTTATCCATGATTGAACTTAAGCCTCCTTAAACTTTTATCAATCATCCTAAAAGCAGGTTCCTTCCACCGGTAAATCTTATATATATAAACGTCAATAAATAACTGCACCTCTTTGATTTAGATAACCTTACAATTTAGTAGTAACTGATCCTGGATAAAGAAAATTTACCCCCGGGCAGATCACCCACTTTAGCCGTGACCCGGCGGCGCCGGCAGCGGGGACATAACAGCCGGCCGCCTGTTTCTAAGTTCTCACGGTGCTCTTTTTCCGCTTCACCCTGATTTTCGTTTTTTCCTTCACCCTCTTCAGTTAAATCAGATCTTGACCTTTCAGCCGGCTTTTCTCTTTTGTCCTCGTTACCTTCTAAGCCAGGTCGCATTATTTCAAGAGGGATCTCTTCCTGCTGAAGCTTGCCCGCCAGGTAAAGAGCCTGTTCCTGCGGGGTTACTTTAACCCCGCAATCGGCGCAGGCTATAAGTTCCAGTTCGCTGTGCCAGGGCTCGATCAAGCGGTAATTATTTTCTTCAGCTACTTTTACGGCCCCGGTAGGACAAACATGGGCGCAGGCAGTGCAGCCGATACAATCATCGGGGAGCTGATCGAAGGGAGCGCTTACTTTCCTTTCAACTCCGCGGAAGGCAAAGCTGATCGCGTTTTTACCGATAGCTTCGCGGCACACCCGGACACAGCGCCCGCATAAAATACAAGCTTCATTAAAATCACCCAGCAAAGGCAGGCCGGAGATATCGACCCACCAGCTGTGGGCCAGCTCCTGCAGGCACTCCACTCCCGGACGGCGGGCAAGCAGCAGCCCCAGGTTCACTTTACGGGCCTGCAGGACCGCCGGGGTTTCAGTCTGCACAAAAAGGCCCTCTTCTTCGATCGGGTAAGTGCAGGAAGAGGTAACCGTCCCNCCTTCTTCAAAACTAGAGGACACCTCTACCAGGCAAAGCCGGCAGGACCCAAAAGGTTCCAGCGCTTCATGGTAACAGAGGGTGGGAATATAAAAACCGTTACTGCGGGCTGCTTCAAGGATCGTGGTTCCCGCGGGCACCCGGTAATCAAATCCGTTAATGGTAATGNTAAGCATCTTTTCACCTCTACTTGACCAAAATAGCTGAGTGGCGGCATACATCCAGGCAGGCCCCGCAGCGCGTGCACAGNNCATCTTCTAATAGCGGGGTACTATCGGGGACCCCGCTAATCGCCCCGGCAGAACAGGCCTTCAGGCACAGGCCGCAGGCATTACAGGCCTCTTCATCGATCGAATAGCTGATCAAAGCCCGGCAGACCCCGGCCGGACAGCGCCACTGTTCAAAATGAGCCCTGTATTCATCTTCAAAGTATTTAAGAGTAGTAAGCACCGGGTTGGGGGCCAGTTTGCCCAGGGCACAAAGGCTGCTTTTTTGCATTGCGGTAGCCAGTTCCCAGATCATATGCAAGTCTCCTTCCAGGGCCTGGCCGCAGATAAATTTTTCTAGCAAAGCAAGCATCTGCCGGCCACCCTCGCGGCAGGGAACGCACTTCCCGCAGGATTCATCAACCGTAAATGATAAAAAATAATGGGCTAGATCAACCATGCAGGTGGCATCATCCATCACGATCATCCCGCCGGAACCCATGATTGAACCGGCCTCGCTCAATTTTTCATAATCAAGGGGCAGATCAAGCATTGATTCCGGCAGGCAGCCTCCGGCCGGACCGCCGGTTTGGACTGCTTTAAAGCGGCGTCCACCGGGAATGCCGCCGCCAATGTCATAAATTAATTCCCGCAGGGACATCCCCATGGGCACTTCAACCAGCCCGGTATTGTTCACTTTGCCGGTCAGGGAAAAGACCATCGTCCCCCGGCTATCCCCGGTTCCGTATGCCCTGTGCCATTCGGCCCCCTTGCTGATAATTAAAGGAACCGCGGCAAAGGTTTTTACGTTGTTGATCAGGGTCGGCATGCCAAAAAGGCCTTTAGCGGTGGGATAAGGCGGACGGGGCCGGGGATTCGGCTCCCCGGTCAAACCTTCGATCGAGCTGAGCAGGGCTGTTTCCTCCCCGCAGACAAAGGCACCGCCACCCCTGCTAATCCGCACTTCGAATGAAAAACCGCTGCCCAGGATGTCCTCCCCTAAAAGGCCCCACTCGAGGGCCTGCCGGGTAGCTTGCATAATGTTTTTCAAGGCCAGCGGGTATTCGTTGCGCACGTAAATATACCCCTTATTTGCCCCGGTGGCGTAAGCGGCGATAATCATCCCTTCGAGCACCAGGTGGGGATTGCCCTCGAGAATGCTGCGGTCCTGGAAACAGCCGGGATCGCCTTCATCGGCATTGCAGATCACGTATTTCTGCTCCCCGTCAGCTTTCCGGCACAGCTCCCATTTTTGGCCGGTGGGAAATCCGCCGCCTCCCCGGCCTCTTAACCCGGATTTTTTTATTTCTTCAATGATCTCGACCGGGCTCGCATTTTCTTCCAAAATTTTTCCCAGGGCCTTGTAACCGCCAACTGCCAGGTAATCTTCAATCCGGTCCGGTTCGATCATGCCGTTGTAGCCCATGATCAGGCGCTCCTGGTGGGCATAAAAAGGGACCTCTTGTTCCGAGTAATATCTTTCTTCAGTTACCGGATCACTGTAAAGCAGGCGCTCAACCACTTCACTTTCAAGAACCGATTTTTCCACTATTTCTTCAACATCACCGGGTTTTACCCGGCAGTAAANCAGGTTTCCGGGGAGCTGAAGAGAGCTGCCCTCGTCACGACCCGGGTCCTTCTCCGTGCTTTCTGTTTCACCGTGGGCTTTTTCTTTTTCATGATTTGATTTTTCGATCACGACCAGGGGGCCCTGTTCACAAAACCCGTGACAGCCGGTAACCCTTGTCTTTACCGGCACTTCGGCAGCTTTACCTGCCAGAACCTTTTTAAAAACCTCCGCCACTTCAACGGCCCCGGAGGCACTGCAGCCGGTTCCGCAGCATACCGCCACCGCCGCGGTTTCTTTTTTTTCACCGGCTACAATCTCTTCGCGTTTCTGTTCCAGTTCAGCTACTTTTTTAAGCCTGCTCATAGTATTCCTCCAGTAAGCGCTCCGCCTTCAAGGGATCCAGGCGGCCGTGGTATCGCTGGTCGACAACAACCAGCGGTCCCAGGGCACAGGCTCCAACGCAGTTGACCCGGTTTAAAGTAAACTTTTGGTCAGCGGTAGTTTCTCCCGGGCCAACCCCGAGCTTTTCGCTCAAGCGATCCAGGATGCGCGCGCCACCGCGCACATGGCAGGCCGTACCCAGGCAAACATGGATTTCATGCTCTCCCCGCGGCTCCAGGTTAAACCCGCGGTAAAAAGAAGCCATGCCGTATAGCCTGCTCAGCGGTATGGA
>SL_5KL_010_SEDDRAFT_10001653_pt1 | contig 13218 bp, 9 predicted proteins | sample SodLakKL_010_SED_FD_9118 | JGI IMG/M metagenome (IMG submission 9118)
GTGGTTCTATAATATCATACCAGTTTTTCATATCAATTACCTCCATATTGATCTAGGCCAGCTTGTTCGGGTTCTTTACTCGGTTTAGAATATTTATCTCTTCCCATTAAAAATCCCTCTAGAAGTTGTTTTTCTTTATTTCCGCTTAATAGTGTTTCAGCGACAGCCTGACAGAACTGCCAGAAAGCAGGTTTTTCACCATATCCTGTTTCTAATAAGAGTTGCTTGATTTTCTCTTTTTCTCCTTCATCCCAAAGTAGGACAGCCTTATGCATCACATCGACCATGTTGTCTATGTTTTCAACTTCATCTCTTTCTTTAGGTCCTAGAACTCTAGTGTACTTTCTAGTTTGCTTTACAAAACCGCCTTTACCTGAGAATTTGTTAAGTTCTATACCCATTCCACTGGCTATACGTCTAGCATCGTCGAATTCTACTTTGTTGTCTAGATATGTCCAGCGGTATGCGAGATAGAATTGTGAGGCTGAATCTACTTCGGTTGTAGATGCGCCTTTTAATAAGTTATTTACAACAAAGTCAGTGGCTATAGATCGGATGTATTCTAAAAGGTCTAATGTGGTGACTTCTTCACCAGAATATCTTTCTACTTTTTCATATTTGCTGTAAATCTCCATCCCTGGTCCTATGGCTGAAATGAAGAAGTCTCCTCCTATGATTCCTTCGTTCCAGAACTGCTTAAGTTTTTCTTCCACCCTTTCCTTGATTCGTGGCTTAATGTCTTTCCAGAATCCTAATTCTTCTCTTTCTGTTTTTCTACAAACCATGTAGATCGAGGATGCGAGGGCAGCTGAAGCTGCTGCTCTCAGCCTTGTCTTCAATTCAGTATGTATAGGCCATGATGCGGTAACTACCAGTCCAGAATTTACTAATGAATTTAGCATACTTTCCCATCCAGAGGTAGTTTTATGTGCGTAAACAATAGTTGTGATTCCATCTTTTTTTAATGTTCGATGGATTTCATCAAATGAATCAGAAAGTAATTTTTCGAAAAAATCTTTTGAATTTTCATGTTTCATAGGATCCGCTATAGCTTCCTTTGACTTTGGTGTTAGAGGTGTTGAGAACAAATCAGGATATTCTTCACCCAATATTCTTTTTAACCATACGTAAAAATAATCTGATAAATCAGAATAGGGTACATTGTCATAATATGGAGGATCAGTGAATATTGCATCAAAGAAGTCATCATCATATGGTAATGATGTTGCTGAATTTTTCTCACAGAAAATAGCTTGATTATTAAAACTATACATCTCTATTCCATCGATTATATCTTTTAAATTGCTTTCCCACGAACCCGAACTTTTATTATCTGGATATATTTCAACATAATCCCAAACAATTGGTAAAGCTTGTCTAGAAAAGGTTGGTTGTATTTTCTCTCCTTGTATATACCACATAGAAAGGGTACTCATTCTATTTAAAAAGTTAGAAAAAATTAGTCCTAGATACCCTTTAATTACTTTAGAAAATTTTTCTATATCAATTTCTATTGATTCTTTAATATATGAATCTATTTGAAAATCTTGATTTTTTATTAATTCTACAAATGTTAATAAACTTAATTTTTGACGTGGATTAAACAATTCGCCCCACTCTCTATTTTCAGTATATCTTTGTGCGTCTATACCGTATGTTCCAATTGGAGCAATTTTTTCATTTGGTATAGGAGAGTGTACTCCTCCACTCCAATTTTCTATTTTATGTTTTAGTAGCTTCTTGCATTCATTAATTATTTCTAAATCCTCGTTTTTTGCTATTTTATATTTTTTGCCAGTTTCTTTTAAATGGTGGCAAATTACTGCTATCATTCTTTCATTCATTTTTCCATTTTTAGCTAGATCTTTGGTTAAATCAGCATCAGTGACCTGACCACATATTAAGCATTCAGCATTAGCTCTCGAAACGGTCGAATTACTTGGATCAAAACCTTCATCAATAGCTTTATCTAAATCTCCACCTTCTAATATTTCAAAATTAATTTCTTCGTTTTCTTCATCTACTATTGGTCTATATGCAATTTTCTTATTCTTCTTTTTTGATAACCAAAATTGTTTAATCAGAGGAATCTCAGCATTACAATTTGGGTTTTGGCATGGTATAGTTCTAGCCCAAATATATCCAACTGGAATCCATCCTTCATTATGTTCTATATTCCGTTTACCAATAAGTTTATCAGAATAACATTCTGGATAAAAATGACCTAATTCCTCAGAAAAATCATTTAATATCTTCTTCGCATATTTTTCCACTACGTGAGATAATAAATTTACTTCTATAGTATCCTCCTCAGAAAGTGATTTGTGGGTACCATTAAAAATATTTATTATCTGCTTTTTAGAATAACCGGAGGATGCTAGTTCTCTTTTAGAAGCTTTTTTTATTGGTATATCAATACTAATTCCGTATTTTTGTGGCCATTCCATCATACATTTTTCAATTAATACTGCCACGGGATTATAATCCGAAGCATAAGTTTCAGACCCTAATCTTAGTGCTTCTATTGGTATAGAACCTCCACCAGCAAATGGGTCCAACACCCTAGGAGATTCATCATTTTGATTTAAAACCATTTCTCTAGCTTTTTTAACCGGTTTACTGTTTCCATTTTTTACAGATTCAAAAGGAGTTATTTTTATAATCAATTCTTTTATCTCTTCTCTTTCTTGAGGATCCTCGGGTAAATCAATCAAAGAAGCGAAATTAGTGGCTCTTGAAGAAGCAAGAGGGCGTCTCGCCCACCATTTATGAAAAGATGTTGGATGCCCTTTACGTATATAGGATTCTTTAGCTGAATGCTCAGATATCTCCTTCAATGGTAGGTCCCATTCGATGAATTTTTTCTTCATTTTTATCACTCAGCTCTTTTCCAACTATCTACGGGAATCTCATAACCGGTTGCGTAGATATCTTCTTCCAACTTAAATTTATTTGCAGGATCTTGAATCCTTTTAGCCAATTCAGGATTATCTGTTCCCGCATTCACTACAATATACAACCAGTAATCTTCAGAAAACCGCTTAGCTTTCTTCCACTCGTTAGAAGAAAGTCTCACTTTCCCTTCTCGAGACCTTGCTTTGACCTCGATATAACGGATCTCGTCAAAAGAACCGTCTTCGCCGTAATCAACCGACCTAACATCGAAACCGATGTTATCTGCAGAAACATCCTTAGGTTTTCTACCTTCGTCTCTTTCATATTCCATACTCAATCTCATACCGACTTCTTCGATATCATCGTCTCTTTTCATCCCTGCACCACTAGATTCACGGGAAGGTATGATCACAGCTTTACCGATAAATTCTGGTTCTAAAGTCGATAAATTTCTTCTCGAGTTTTATCTCCTTCTCCAATTCATCTTTCCTTTTAACAAATTTTTCCAATGTTTGTTTTTCATTGAAAATAGCCATCTTCATATCTTCCCCTTCTCTCTTACGCTCTTCGTAATTCAATAATTTACTGTTCGATTCTTGTATCAAAAAATCCAAAGAACGCAACCCATATTTTTCTTTGATATGGGTTTCTTTCTCCCGCTGTTTTTTAATCTCTCTCTTGTAAGGGAACAGTATTTCGCTTACAACATGGTCTTTGATCTGGTCTTTCTTTAAAACCATCTGTCTCCAGTCCTTTCTAAAACTTTGTTCATCCGATGGTTTCATGTCCCATAATATAGAGGGGTTGACCTTCTCCATTTCTCCATCTCTATTCTGATAAACCGCGAAGACTTTTTTACCAGCTATCTCACCCTTACCGTCTTCTATCTTTCCTTCTAAGAACCATATTACGCCGTCCCTCTCTCCGCTTTCATCAACGAACAAAGCATATGGTTCCTTCTTACCGACTTCTTCCATTATTCTTTTATTAACAGCTTCCAACAAAGGATGCCCTGGAGAGATGTATTCATAATCTTTGTCTTTAGCTATCTCTTTCCGGAAAGTAGCTTTACTATATCGTTTTTTAACTTCCCCATAATTGGTTATAAATTCCTTATTATCAGCGACCTTCCTTATCTCGAAGGGAACATTCTCTATCCTATAATATTCATCGACTTTCTTCGCTGTGCCACCGAATCTATCAAAAACCCTTAGAAAGTAATCTTCGATGTACTCTGGAACTAATTTATTTTCTTCAGCTAACATCCTTTTTTCTGCAGTTCCAGTGTAATCGATGTGGCGTGTAGACAATCCCTTCATCTGTAAGTCATCAAGAGTTGTTTGAACAGTTTCAGTATCTGCTTTATCTATTTCATCTTCGATGTCATCCATCATCCTTTGTTCAAAAATCGCTTCTTTGAACATGTCTTGGAAATTAGTTTCTGGTATAACGTCTCCGATAATATCGAAAACTCTATCGCTGCCCAGATCTTCACGGATGACATCTAATTTATTGAACAGTTTGCCTAATATCCTACCCTCCATAGTGTCCTTGGCGATCATGTTCCAGATGAATACTTCTTTATCTTGTCCATATCGATGGACCCTACCCATCCTTTGTGTCAATCTGTTAGGATTCCAAGGGATATCGTAGTTGACCATCAAAGAACAGAATTGCAGGTTTATACCCTCACCAGCAGCCTCTGTAGCTACCATTATTTGAGTTTCTTCCTTAAATCTTCTTTCAGCTTCTACTCTCTCTTCCATACCCATCTTTCCGTGGATACAATTCACATCGTATCCCCAATCTCTCAACTTGCCAACAAGGTAATCCAAAGTGTCCTGAAACTCAGTAAATATCAATAATTTTCTATCCCCTAACGTATCCAGTATCTCATCCCTTAACTTGACAAGTTTACTTTCAACTTCCATCTCTTTTACTTTTTCAGCTTTTCTTATCAATTGCTTTACTTTTTTGATCTCTTTTTTGACATCATCCAGATTATTAGCGATGGACAATTTGGTTAATTTATCCTCTATTTCCCACCTCTCTTCCTCTTCCATATCCTCTAATTCTTCTTCCTTCAAACCTTTAGCTCTTTCATACTCTTCGCTGTTCTTTATTTTCTCTGGGAGATTAAGCAATTCCTCAAGTCCTTCTTTTCTGTTATTTAGAGATTCTCTGATAGCATTTATACTAGAACTCAATCTTCTCTGGAGAATCATCATAGCGAAGGTGATATGTCGCTTCTCCTTTGCCTTGTCAAAATAATTTCTTACATATTTCGTAACGCTTGTGTAAAGATCTTTTTCCTCTGGAGTCAAACTGAATTCGACCGATTTAACGTGCCTTGGCGGGAATAACTTATTCCCATCAAAATCCCTCAGATCCTCTTTAAGCCTTCGAATAAACAACCGGTTCTCTTTATTCTGAATAGATTCTTTCATCAATTCTTTGTTAGAGAAAAACCCTGGTCTAAGAAGGTCCAAGAACAACCTAAAGTTGTCCTCTTTTCCACGATGTGGAGTCGCAGTCAAGAAAAGCATGTGAGTAGAATTATCAGATAACACCTCACCTGCTTGGTATCTGTCTGTTTTAGTAACGTCCTTACCGTACTTATAAGCAGACATCTTATGAGCTTCATCAGCCACAACTAGATCCCAATGATTTCCCTTCAATGTACCTAATATGTCCTCCTGCTTCAAGAAATCGATCGTAGCGATACATTGATTATTTTCTTTCCAAACATTGCCTGTGGCTGACTTTCGAAAATCATATCTTTCAACTAGATCGAAATTTGTGTTGAATTTTTCTCTCATCTCTCTTTGCCACTGATATTTTAGATGGCCAGGAACCACTAATAAGATCTTATTTGCCATCTTTCTATATTGGAGTTCTTTGATTATCAAACCAGCCATTATTGTTTTACCCGCACCTGCATCATCCGCGATCATGAATCTTACTTTAGGGCTTTTCAAAGCGTAATCATATACCGCCTCTATTTGATGTGGCAAAGGATCGATCTGTGATGTTGTAACCGCAAGGATAGGATCGAATTCATAGGCAAGTTTGATCCTAGAAGCTTCAATATTAAGGAAAAAATCCTCACTTTTTTCTAATATAGAAGTAGCAGAACTGGCTCGTTCTATACTTTCTAATTCCTCATCCGATAAATTAAGAGATTTAAATTCGTTCGTGTCTTTTATTACAAACTCTAGCTGAGAATACTTTTCCCTCTCTTCAAATTTTTTGATCTCGGCAACACCATCAAAAAAAGGAGCTTTAATCAGTTCACCTTCTTTCATCAGTTTCTTATCCATCTTTATCCCTGCTTCAGTCTAATTTGGTTAATGGTCTATGGAATATAAATCTTACTTGGTGTTATGTAAATTAAACAAGGTAAATAGATAAATATAATTCAATCATAACTTCCTTCTAACAACTCAAGTATCTCATTCCGATTCTGCCAACTGATCCTAGCCACCCTCTTTTCTTCAAGCCAGTAACATTCTCTATATCATCAATTTCATCGATAATAGTTTTACCAGAAACAACTATCATCTCAGACTCAATCTGCTTCAATAATCCTTGATCAATAATGTGCTGGATATATCTTGTTGCCATGAAAAACATACTAAGATCGACATCATTAGCTATCTCTAAAATCTGTTTAGAAAAATTGGTCCTTTCATCTAATTCCTGCGCACCTTTTTTATTTTCTACATACGCATCATAAGGGATTATTTTTTCATCATCCTTTACTAATCCATATCTACCTGAGATCACGTAAAGGTCTACATCTACTATATCTTCTATCTTCTCATAAAAGCCTCGAATCTCACTAAACATGCCAGAAAACATCAATATCGAAGGTCTTACAAATTCACTCAATACTTTTTTGTACTCCTCCTCTAGCTCTATATCATCCGAAGGTATGTCCAACCCTTCATTTTCTAAGGTCTCTGTAAGCTCATCTATATCCTTGAGATGGCGTCCCCTCCCGATCTTATCTTTGTACTCATCGATCGGTGGTAGTTTTACTCCACTATCTTCAGTGATTATCTATAAAACCAAAAAGGAGATAAGAGTTGAAAAGATAACCTCTATCCTGATAAAACATTTACATAATCCAAGGCTAAGGATATTGAACAATCTACATTATATTCATCCTTCCAAGGAGCAGATTTGAAAATCAATTCTCCATATTTGTCGAAACTGATAGTTCCAACCTCATCATGTTCTTGATTACAAAGTGGTCCTGTGCTGTATGCTCCGTTGAATCTTTTTCGCTCTCTTAAATACTTCAACGCCTGACCAAAACCAGAATTTTCAGATGAAGATCTTGTCCGACCGGGACTAGATTCAGCTTCAACCAAAATCGCTTCTCTTTTTTCTGGAGAAGAAAATTTGCTTACCTGAGGTTTTTCTAATATTTTATTCAAAAGTAATTCAATCAAAAATGCACCATCTTCTGTTCCTGTTTCTTTCAACTCTTCATATAATAAAGGACTTTTAAAAGCGACAAAGTCCATCGAACCCCCTAACGGTTTCGAAACAAGATAACCTTGCTTTTTTAAAACCATTCCTGATAGATATTCAAAAAAACCTTCCCCAACGTAAAAATCTTTCCTAATTGTAGGGTTATTAGGTAATGGTCTTTGAATGTAAAATAAAAAATCACTAAAATCCCCAATCTTTTCTAATTTTTCTAACAGATTATTAAATTTCTTATTAAACTTTTTTCTTGCTTCCCATTTTTTTCTCCTTTCCACGCCAGGATGACTGTATGAGTCATTAACAAGATAATTCTCTATCAATAGTAATTTTTTATCTCCATGGAAAAAATTAGGATACTCGTTCCTCCATTCTTCAATTGTTGGAGAAAACCTTCCAATCGGTGAACAATTATGGAAAATATCATTCTCATAAGATGGTAATGGCCTTCTTGCGAAGAATTGTTCTTTAAGCGCAAAAGCAGGTGGGAGTATTGATAATTTATTTTCCCTGTCATATATGAAAGAAGCACCAGAATAGGTACCAAGTATTAATGCATCCTTAATAGATGGTATGTCGAGACACTTGGCGTCCAAGTCTTCAGAAAGTTTACGATTGTGTTGGAATTCAAAGTTTTTAGTCAATATGTTTCCTATATAATCGATTGGTCTAATCATAACATAACCTCTACTGGTTATGTATTATACCACACCATTATATTACGCTTTTGTTTTTTTTTAAGAAAAATAAATTGAGGGAATCAAATTCAAAAAATGATAACTATTGTCGATATAAGTCAATAAATATAATCATCTTCTTAAGATTTTTTCCCTCTGAATGTCTCTATGATTTTAACCAATCAAAAAGCTTAGTTCGTTCTTCAAAAATCGTTGTGTTTCTTTAAGATTGTAATTTTTACCTGTACTTTTCAGAACTCTGAATTTATTTGGTATGTCAGCTTCATCTAAATCTTCATTTTGTGAAACCAATAGATGTTTTTTTGCGTCGATATTCGCAAACCTTTGTAAGTCTTGGACTTTATCTCCAAGTTTTTCATTATAAAATATTACTAAAACTTCTGGAGGATGAGGGCGAGTAATTTCACAAGTATCATCTTCAAAATTCACTTTCCATTCAAAAAGATTTTTCCGACCGATTTTGACATTATATACATTATATACTTCCTTTTTCTTTCCATATCCCAGGTCATCCGCTTCTTTTATCTCATATGATTCATCTCTATTTTGACTGGTCTCTATTGCAATATTGAAAGGAAGGATGTTATCGGATATGTATTGACTCCATGCATAGATATTCTTAGATTGTTCTTCCAGATAAAAGGAGGGTAGGATTTGTTCAAAAGAATTTTCTTCTAAAAATTTAAATGAAAAACTATTTTCTTTTACCTCATCACCATATTCTTCACTCATGAAGATATCATATAGATGTGCCTTATTTGATATTAGAAGCAACGCTTCAGCTATATTACACATCGTCCAAAATTCAAACCACAAATCCGGTTTTAACGAATTTATTCTAACTTTTCCTTTTTCGTGATCAAAAGTCGCTTTAGCAAGGTTTGGGAAAGCCCTTTTAAAATCATTTTCATAAGTATCTGGAATAGTTTCTAATTCCTGAGCGAGATGAACAAAATCTTGCCACTCTCTGTAATCAATTAGACCTTCTTCTGTAAGGAACCCTATTTCTATTTTGTCTCCTATTTCAGGGAGAGCTTCTCCTTCTTTTATTCTACTTTTAATCTTCAACCATTCTTCCCTACTTATCTCAGTAAAATCTTCCATATAATATCCATCAGCAAATTGAAGACGATATGGAGAGGTATGCCAATAAGGATATCTAGAGTCAAAAAATATTCTAATCTGATTACCATCGTCAACAATTAAATATTTTCTTTTTTTATAGTTCTTCTCTTTAATCTTCCACATATCAAATTCTTCATCTATCCAATCGCGCTTATGATACTGTTTATCAAAGTCTTGTAACTCATATTTTGTGATTTCAAAATTAGCTAAATAATTTAACTTTTGCTTTAATATTTTTCTGATTTGTTTTTTGTTCTTATTTTCAAAAAATATTCTATTTTTTTGAGATAATCGAATTTTCATATCAGCTTCCTCGACTGGAACACAATACCATGTCAAATAAACAATTCCTTTATCTTTCAATTCCTTTAATCTATTTTTGGTATCCTTACGAATTTTCTTTTTTTTATAGTGCTCTTGTGTTAATCCATATATTCCTTTATCACCATAAATAGAACCATAGATTTGGCCTTGTCTTTTCCCGTATTTTGGATCAAAATTTCTCACAAGTTTCCAACGAACTATTTTGTCTAAAATCTGTTTTTCGTTATCACTTATTTCATAACTCTCAACCTCGTCTTTATCTATTGACTCAATATTATACAGTTCTAAAGTCATATTACCAATGCTCCTTTTTAATTTCCATCTTCTCACTCTTCCTCTAGATACTCTATCTTGTTCAGTTTGAAATTCCATCTATTCTTTATGAAGTCTGTAAATGGAGCCGCTTCTTTGTTTCCATCTATTACATCATTAAGAAATTCATTAGTATAAAATATATCACTTCTAAAGTCTGCTAGTCCGATAAATATGAGTTTGATATCTTCCAGTGATAAACAACCTGGGTCCTCAGAAATGATCTCTTTATATGCAGGCTGAATGTAATCAAGGTATATCTTACCTAGATAAGAAAACACGAAAAACTTTCTTGCTTCTTCATCTTCAAAATCGAAATAAGACGTATCTTTTTTATCGACGTGGTACGGTGTAAATAACCCTATCATAAATTCTATACAATCCTCCTCTGGAGTATCCCTATTTATGACGGTTGTAACTAATTCTTCATCGTCACGTGTCTTGGCATCGATATCTACCAAAGTGAAATCACCGATATATTCGTTTATTTCTTTTAGATATTTCAAATAAAGATCATGATTTTTCTCGATCTTGAATTGCAGTTGAAACACACCTCTATGGTAGTAACCTCTCCTTTCCGTTCTATTCACATTTTTAGATAGTAGCCAATTGGCTACTTTCACTCCTTCCTCTGATAATCTATATTGACCCCAACCGGTTTTTTCCACAAAGCCTTCTTCTAAAAGAGATTTAAGGGAGCTCACCAATGATGAATGGTTGATTTCTTTATCACTATCTTCTGTGATTTTTCGCTTAATATGCTTAACCCTGAAATCCTCTTTTCCTTGGCTAGTACTCAACTTTTGTAAAGTAACTAAAGCTCTATCCTTGGTTTTACCTCGATTGTAATCCTGCATAATTATTATATTGATCACTTGTTTAATAAGTTTACGTTACTCGCTATACACCAATCTAAATATGCTATAATTATTAGATAAATAATTTCACTTTCACTAATACGTATCAATATATAATAATCAAATACAGGAGATTTCATGATCAAATAACCCCTATTTTTGAGTAAAATAACATTCTGGATTTAATAGAAAAAATTGTAAATATTATAATAACTATTACACAATTACTTTCACTTACCCCTTTGTAATATATTAATATAGGTGGTCTTTTCTATCCTAGCTTGATAACATGGTAGGAACTAAAACCTTAAAATGCTCAGTCAGCCCTGAGGCCAGAAAGAAAAGATCGTTCGTGAGCGAAGTCACCCAAACCAAAGATTTAAAGGGGTTCAAGTATGAATGAAAATCATAGAAACCCCGTAGAAAATACTGTGAACCTCTCTCCTTCGTCACTTTCTTTCCTTGTGGAGTGTCCAGCATGTTTCTGTAATAAGATATTGCACAATATTTGCCAACCGACGTTTCCATTAGCATATCTTATAAGTACAGTCAACAGTCTAGTTGCTGAATACTTCAAGGATAGACGAACAGAAGAATTCGATTTTGATATCCCTCCCGGGACTTTCAAAGGAAGTGAGATGTACATCAGATCCAAGTCCAATTTGATTCCAGAAAACAACCTAGCATGGTATATCAACGGACGGATCGACACTCTAATCGAGTTCGACGACGGAAGCTATGGCATCATAGATTTTAAAACAAGTCGTGCAAGGGCACACGTTGAGAAATACAGTAGACAATTACATGCGTACAACTACGCTTTCAACCATCCTGAATCAAAGAAAGATTTCTTACCGATCAGTAAACTCGGTTTGATCTACGTTAATCCAAAGAGAATAGATGATGAAAATGGTGAACTACCTATAGGTTGGGACATGGAATACGTCGAGATAGAAAAAGATGAGGACGAGTTCTTGAACTTCATCGATGATTGTCTCGATCTGCTGACAAGTGACAAAGAACCCAAACATAAGGAAGACTGCAGGTGGGGTGAATATGTCAAAACCCTCGCCTAGATTCAGGATGATTTCGCGAACTCAAAACCCTCTTATTTTTAATTTTTTCAATTGTAAAATCAGTGGTGATCATAATGGATGAAGAAAGGATATACAGAACAGAAAGGATGAGAGAGATCACTCCCTATATCGCTTTAGACCAAAACATCGATGAGGTTTACCGAGAATTATCATACCAAACTATAGACAGTTATGATGGTGATCCTGTGGAACTGGTAAACAAGATTCATACAAACCTCAACACTGATAGATATCCCATCGTACCTATCGAATTGATTGATAAGATCAACGGATATAAAGCAGATACATGCTTCGTCTGCAGCGATTGTGGAAATGATTTCGAAGAAAAAGATAGATTGGTTGACCATCTTTCATACGAACACGGTATATCGAAAGATGACATCACGGTATACGAGAAGGGGAGACTAGAGAACCGTGTTCTATGTATAGAAATAGAAGATGATAACAATCAAAATAAATTAGGAGTGATGAACATACCTCTCACTGATGGTGAGTTGATAGAACTTTTAATATATTGCATGAGTAACCTGAATTCTTCCCAAGAAAGACGATACAAAAGAAATGAGAGGGACACTGATATCTATTTGCCAGAAAATTTTTCAAAATTCAACGATCTTAAGAAAGCTGGAGAGATCATAAGAGGTCAAAAGTTCGAATTGACGCGTATGATGGAAGAATACAAATTGAAAGAGGACGGACAAAGGGTTTTTTTATCTATATTATGCGGTACTATAAGAAAATCTGAACCAGAATGTTTCCCATCTAGAGATAAAACAGAATGCTGGAAAACAAAAGATATCCGTAAGCACCTCGATCAAAACATGCTTTATCCTGGAAGGGGGTACATTTACAATTACGAGAGGTTTGACATCGAAGAAAAAGAGTTTATGGATATCATGGAAAAATTGTTCAGGAAGGATCTGATAGAATACGATGATAGGAGAAGCAGGCGGGAAATGTCAAGGGAAAGGCCAAACTATCATCGAATGTTTTCTGTATCCAAAAAATCATGTTCTAGATTACTTGAACCATTACTCACGGAAGAACAGTTCAAAAAAGATGAGGACGACAACAGCCTATTCGATCGGTTCAGAAGAGAAGCCTCAAGAGGCAGAGGCATACCAAGACCGGGAAGAAGACATTCCCGGTATGGTAAAAAGGAGAAAAAGAAAGATAAGGTTCCAGATACCACATTTGAAGACGTTATACTACCTGAAGAGATGCTGAAAAAGATCAATAGAGTACTACTAACAGATGAACAGTCGACCAAACTCTACGATGACTTCGGTTTCAAAGATGTCATGGATACCGGTAAAGGGACTGTGATCATGTTCACGGGTCCATCTGGTACGGGTAAGACCCATACCTCAAAAGCGATAGCGAACAGGGTAGAAAAACCACTATACAAGATGGATT
>SL_5KL_010_SEDDRAFT_10001654_pt1 | contig 13216 bp, 10 predicted proteins | sample SodLakKL_010_SED_FD_9118 | JGI IMG/M metagenome (IMG submission 9118)
CGGCCCGGCCGGCCGCGGCAGCACCCTGGGCAATGGAGTCGTCGATGGTCTCGGGACCATAGGCGGCACCGCAGGAGTAGATGCCCCGGCGGGTGGTTCCGCAGGTATTGGTGTAGTGCTCGGCACGCTCGATGAAGCCATGCTTCTCGAGCCCGATGCCGAAGACCTGCGAGATCTCCGGGTTGTCCGCGTTCGGGTCCATGCCGATGGCGTGCACCACGATGTCGAACGGAATCACGATCGGACGCTTCACGAGGGTGTCCTCGCCCTTCACCAGCAGCCGGCCATCACCCGACGCGGTGACCTCGGCGATACGGGCCTTGACGAACTTCGTCTTGAACTCTTCCTGGGACTTCCAGTAGAACTTGTCCTCGTAGAGGCCGTAGGTCCGGATGTCCATGTAGTAGATGAACACGTCGGTTTCCGGAGACAGTTCCTTGATCTCCATCGCCAGGTTCGCGGACACGGTGCAGCAGATCTTGGAGCACCACTCGCGGCCGATCTGGCGATCGCGCGAACCGACGCAGAGCAGGATGCAGACCCGCTCGGGTACGCGGCCATCGGAGGGGCAGGCGATCTTGCCGGCGGCGACCATCTGCTCCATCTGCGTGGTCGTCAGCACGTCTTCGAAGGTGCCAAAGCCCCACTCCGGCTTGTTGATCGAGTCGAAGTGGGTGAAGCCGGTGGCGAGCACCACCGCACCGGCCTCGACCGACTCGCCGTTGCTCAGCGTGGCGGTGAAGTCGCCGGCCTCGCCGTCGAGCTTGGTGACCTTCGCGCTCTTGTGGATGGTCACGCGCTCGTCATCCTCGACACGCGTCACCATGCGGCCGATCGCGTCCTTCGCCCACTCGCCGGAGGGCACCAGCTTTGCGTAGCCGGACAGGATCGGCGCGCCGCCGAGCGTGTCTTCCTTCTCCACCATCACGGCCTTGTAGCCGGCGGCGGCGACGTTTGCCGCAGCCGTGAGGCCGGACGGCCCCGCACCCACGACCAATACCGTATCCTGCGTCATGCCTTGCCTCCGTACGCGAGTTCGGGGTTGTAGAGGTATTCGATGTTCCCGGCCTCAACCTCCTTCAGGTAGGCCTGGAAGTTCTTCTTCGCCTCGGACCAGGAGATGCCCATCTTCTCGACGAGGTCTTCGCAGGGCGAAGCGTGCCACTGCAGCTGCACGATCTTGAACGGATCCGCTCCGCAGGCAAGCGCGGCGAACTGGACCTCGGCCATGATCGGCACCTGGAAGTCCTGCTCGTGGGCCTTGCCGATCCACTGGTTCTTGTCCATGGTCGTCACGCAGCCGGTGTCGTTGGCCAGCAGCACGTCGGCGTTCGCCTCCTCGCGCACCACCTTGATCTTCCGGTCCATCGTGAACGAGCGGGTGAACTCGCGCTCGGAGATGATGTGACGGAAGCCGAAGCCGCAGCAGTCGTACCAGGTCGAGTAGTCGATGACCTGGGCGCCCAGCGCCTTGGCGGTGGAGGTGATGATCGCGGTGCGGTTGCCGCCGAGAACGTCGGGATCGTAGATGGCGTCTTCGTGCACCATCTTGTAGTAGTGGCAGGCCACGTGCGCGGTGGTGCGGATGTTGGAGACGTCGATCGTCTGGAGCTCGGAGGCGATCCGGTCGCGCATCACGTGCACCCACTCGGAGTAGTGGATGATCTCTTCCGGGATCACCAGCTTGCCGTCCACCAGCCGGCCCAGCTTGCCGAGGATCTTGGTGACCTTCTCGCGCAGCTCGGCGCTTTCCACCAGGTACTTGCGGATCTCCTTGTAGTTGCCGAAGGAGGTGCCGCAGTGCACCAGCGGGAAGAAGTGGCCCAGCTCGTGGCCGTGCTGCTTGCCGGCAACGTAGGCCTGGTGGAAGTTGCGCAGGAACACCGCCGCCAGCGACTCGACGTTGCCGATGCCGGAGCCGTGGTAGTTCCACGCGGTGCAGGAGGTCTGGTCGGTCTCGTCCAGGTAGTCCTTGCCGGGCACGAAGCCGAACTTGTTCATGAACCACAGCAGCGAGGTCGGGTACCCGGGGATGTTGCCGCACTGGCCACAGGACTTGTGGTGCCACAGCTGCTTGGTCGGGATCTGCTTTTCCCAGCCGAACAGGGTCTTCACCCCGACGGGCTCGTGCTGATCGCCGATGCGATGGATGATGATCTGGCCGTCCTTCTCGAGCTCGTACATGTGCTCGCGGACGTCGTCCATGCGGTCGCCGAGGTCGATGGTGCGACGGTCGACGTGCTTGCGGACCCAGTCGGTCGCCTTGACGGCATCCTCGCGCGACAGGTCGGTCGCCTGGAAGAAGGATCCGTGACCGGCGATGCCCTGCCCGTCGGTGTTGTGGAAGCCGGGCTTCATCGTGCCGGCGCCTGCACCCTGTGCACTCTGATTGTGATTACCTGGGGTATGTTCGCTCATCGGTATGCTCCTGGTGGATTCGGATGCTGATGACGGCGGCTTCAGTCGTCGTCTTCTTCCTGTTCTTCAAGCCAGTCTTCGTAGTCTTCACGCTTCTCGTCGATGAAGTCCTCGATGACGTCGAAGAGGTTTTCGTCCATGAGCTCGAGGGATTTCAGTACACCGGTCATTTCCCAGATGGTGTACATCTCGACCGAGGTCTTCAGCGACACCTCCCAGGCGGTTTCCACGGTCTGCAGCGTCTTCACCGGGATCGCCTTGCGCAGCACGCGCAGATCGCCTTCGACCTTCTGGATGTTGGGGCCCCAGTCGGGGAAGTGATCGGGCTGGATCATGTCCGGCGACAGCTGGTTGCCGGTCGTGATCAGCTTCAGCATCACGCGACCGAAGGGACGCAGCACGTCCTTGGCCGACTGCATTTCGTGCTTGATCGCGACTTCGCGCATGATCGCGACCAGCCCGCCGGGAGAATTCTTGAAGGGGCAGCGCGCGGCACAGGTCATGCACTGCGCGCACGCCCAGATCTTCTCCTGCATCGCGTCGTAGATCTGTTCGACGTTTTCGGTCCAGAGCAGCTGGACGATCTCGCGCGGCGAGTAATCGTAGAACTGCGCGGACGGGCAGGTCGCCGTGCAGATCCCGCAGTTCAGACAGCCGTTGAGTTCGTGGTCGTACCGGAAATCGCCACGAATGTCGTCGAAGATTTGCTGCATCTCAGCATATGTCGCCATGTTCCACCTCTTCGCTGGTTGCGATGCAGGGTTTCCTGCTATTAGCAGCCTAGATCGAGTCTAAGACCCCGCTCCAGTTACCTTAGGGCAACCGCCGGATTTGTTGTTCGGATTAGTCAGGAATTCAGGGGAAAAAGCGGCCGGCCTCCGCAGGCCGGCCGCTGGATGCTGCTACCGCCTTCCGTCAGCCCTTCTTCAGAAGGAAGTAGAACTTGCCGCCTTCCTCGCGATGCTCGAGCAGCTCGTTGCCGGTCTGCTTCGAGAAGGCCTGGAAGTCCTTAACCGCGCCGGGGTCCGTCGCGATGATGTGCAGCACCTTGCCGCTATCCATCGTGCCGAGGGCCTTCTTGGCGCGCAGGATGGGCAGTGGGCAGTTCAGGCCCGAGGCGTCCAGCTCTTGGTCAAAATTGGCCATAACTCGTTCTCCTGGTTCGATTTTTGTTCAACCTTTCAGTGCAGTCCGCCACAATGCGATTGCGCCAGACCCGTACAGCAACCGTGTACGATACGCGCTCTTATAGGTGAAGATGGTTCCTAATACAAGAAAGTACTAATCTGGCGCGACAATCGGCTTGCCNGCCCGGGCCCAGCTCAGGATGCCCCCGGTCAGATTGTGCACGCCGGTGATNCCCTGCTGGGCGAGAAACGCGCAGGCCTGGGCCGATCGCGCTCCGCTCTGGCAGTACAGAACGACTGGCTTGTCATCCCTGAATTCATCCTTGCGCAGCGGCACGAGGTGCAGCGGTACGAGTTCGGCCCGGGGCACCACGCCCCGAGCCGTCTCGCCCGGCGAACGCACGTCGACGAGGCGGTACTCGCGACCCTCCGCGTCCCATTCCTCGAGCGTCTGCGGTGTAACTTCTTGAATCCCGACTCCGAACATGGCATTCCTCCGGTCGGATCCGTTTCGGGTCAGCCTGGCGTGACATCGTGCCCGGCGGCACGGCCACGGCTGCACCTGGAATCCGCAGCCGGCGCGGCACGATGTCGTGGCACCAGCACGTGTAGCCCGTTAGAATACCCCAAGTATTAGCGGTCGCCAATATGCCCGCAACCAACTCGGGGGTCATGTCGGTGGCCGCCTGCCCACGTGCTAGCTTCCGGCGGCGTCGCCGGTCCCGGACCATCATGAGGAGAGCAGTCTTGGAAAAGAACGAATTCAGCAAGGACGGACATTACGCCGTCACCCTGCGCACCGCGGAAGGCCGGTTGCGTCCCGCCAATCTCTACATCCATCGCCTCGAGGACGACTACATGATCGCCCGCCACACATCCGGGCCGGATGTCGGTTTGCTGATCAAACTCGGCTATGATGATGTGGTCAAAATCGTGCGGACCCACCCGGTGCTGGATCGCAAGCGCTTCATGATCCCCGAGGCACTGCTGAAACCGAAGCTGTGGGAATCGCGCGACTCCATGCGGGCCTACTCCTCGGCACCCGGCCTGGGCAAATGAACCGGCCGCGGGCCTGACCGAAGAATCGAGGGTCCGCCATCACGGACCCTCGATGCATGAAGACCTTCCTCTCCGGCCTCCTTGTTCTCGCGCTGATCGCGGGCGCCGTCGCGCATGCGCAGGCGTCGCGCCTGCCCGACCTCGGTGACGCATCCGGAGGCCTGCTGACCCCCAGCGAGGAGCTCGAACTCGGCCGTTCACTGCTGCGCGAGGTCCGCCGCGTGATGCCGCTCGTGGACGATCCCGAGATCGCCTTCTACATTGACGCACTCGGCAGTCGCCTGGTCTCACACGCGCCTGACGCGTCGGGCACGTTTCACTTTCTGGCGATCGAGGACAGTCAGGTCAATGCCTTCGCGATGCCCGGGGGCATCGTCGGCATCCACACGGGCCTGATCGGGGCCACCCGCGACGAGGCCGAACTTGCGGCCGTCGTCGCGCACGAGATCGCGCACGTCACCCAGCGGCACATCGCGCGGATGTACGCACGGGGCCGGGACATCAATTTCGCCACCGGGCTCGCGATCCTCGCCGGCATACTCGCTGCAAGCCTTGATCCCGAACTCGGGCAGGCGGCCATCACCGGGGGCCTTGCCTTCGGCATGCAGAGCCAGCTCGATTACACCCGCAGCAACGAGGCCGAGGCCGACCGCGTCGGCATCCAGATTCTGGCCGCGACCGGCTTCGATCCGCACGCGATGGCGGACTTCTTCGAGCGGATGCAGGAACTCAGCCGGGGCGCCCACGATGCCGTGCCCGAATACCTGCGCACCCACCCGGTGACGCTCGGGCGCATCAGCGACGCGCGGGGCAGGGCCGAGCAGATGTCGGGGAATTTCTCCCGCGACGATACCGGCCTTTTCCCCTGGATGCAGGCGCGGGCGCGCGCGCTGAAGGAACCCCGACGCAGCATCGCCGCTCACGACGCAACCAGTGATTCTGATCCGGTGCAGGTTTACGAGGCGATGGTGGCGCATCTGGAGCTAGGTCAGACCGATAGCGCGTCGGCCCTGCTCGAAAGCATCCCGGCCGGCGAGGCCCCCACACTGACCCTTGCGCTGGCGGAGGTGTCGCTGCTGCGCCGTCAGGACCGCTTCGATCAGGCCCTGTCGCTCCTGGCCGACCTGAACGCGATCTACCCCGAGCATCCGGTGATCCGGCGCGTGCGCGCAATGACTCTCCACGAAGCCGGCGAGCACATCGACGCGGTGCGCATCGCCGACGAATTGCTGCGCCGACAGGCGACACCGGACCCGGCGCTGCTGCGCCTGAAGGCTGACGCAGCCGATGCTGCCGGCCGTATTGCCGTCAGCCGAGAGGCCATGGCGGAGTATTTCTTCCACCGCGGCCAGTACAGTGAAGCGATGCGGCAGTTCGAAGACGCCCTGACAGCGTCCGATGCGACGAACCGGGACAGGGAACGCATCGAGCACAAGCGCGATACCGCCCGGCAGGTCGCCGACGACGCCAGGGGGTAGCGGGCATTGGGTCGTCGGCGGCTGAAGCGGCGGCCATGCGGAATGAAGCACTGCTGACGCGCGTCCCTTGTTGTGTTTTCCGTACGTCTTCGAGTCCCCGATAATCCCACCACCGGAGGTTGATCCCCATGCAATTGAGTCGCCGCGAATTCATGCAGATGATGGCTGTCGCGAGTGTTGCCGGATTTCCGCTCAGCGGACTGGCTGGCAACCATGGCCGGAACATGTATGACCTGCCGCGTTATGGCAACGTCAGCCTGCTGCACTACACCGATTGCCATGGGCAACTGAATCCGGTGTATTTCCGCGAGCCGAACATCAATATTGGTGTGGCGGGCATGCGCAACCAGCCGCCGCACCTGGTCGGCGAGGCGCTCCTCAAGCACTTCGGAATCGATCCGGGCGGCAAGAAGGCGCACGCCTTCACCTATCTCGATTTCGTCGCCGGTGCCGAGGAATACGGTCGCGTCGGCGGCTTCGCGCACCTCTCGACGCTGGTCAAGCAGCTCAAGGCGTCGCGGCCCGGGGCGCTGCTGCTGGATGGCGGCGACACCTGGGGCGGCGGCACTGGCACGGGCGTGTGGACCAACGCGCAGGACATGGTCGATGCCCAGAAGATCCTTACCAGCGACGTGATGACCGGCCACTGGGAATTCACCTACGGCGCCGACCGGGTGATGGAAGTCGTCGAGAACGACTTCGCCACCGCGGGCATCGACTTCGTCGCGCAGAACGTGACCGATGTCGACTGGGGCGACCAGATCTTCAAGCCGTACGTGATCCGGGAGATCAACGGCGTCAACGTCGCGATCATCGGCCAGGCTTTCCCGTACACCCCCATCGCGAACCCGCGCTTCAAGGTCGCCGACTGGACCTTCGGGATTCGCCCCGACGACATGCAGCGCCAGGTCAATGCGGCCCGCGCCGAGGGTGCCGAGATCGTCGTCGCGCTGTCGCACAACGGCATGGACGTTGACCTGAAGATGGCCGGCATGGTCGAAGGCCTGGATGCGATCTTCGGCGGTCACACCCACGACGGCGTTCCGGCACCGACGCCGGTAAAGACCCCGGACGGCGGCACCTGCCTGGTGATGAACGCGGGTTCCAACGCCAAGTTCCTCGGCGTGATGGATTTCGACTTCCGCGACGGCAAGATCCAGGGCTGGAAGTACAACCTGCTGCCCGTCTTCTCGAACCTGATCGACCCCGATCCCGAGATGCAGCAGTACATCGAGACCATGCGCAACCAGGAGGTCACCTTCGACGGCGAGACCTTCAACATGCAGGAGAAGCTCTCCGAAGAACTGGCGGTGGCGGACAGCCTGCTGTTCCGGCGCGGCAACTTCAACGGCACCTTCGACCAGCTGATCGTCGATGCGCTGGTCGAGCAGCTCGACGCGCAGATCGCCTTCTCGCCGGGCTTCCGCTGGGGCACCACGGTGCTGCCCGGCATGCCGATCACCTTCGAGCACGTGATGGACCAGACCGGCCTGACCTACCCGGCAGCCACCCGCAACGTGATGAGCGGATCGATGATCAAGACCATTCTGGAAGACGTGGCCGACAACCTCTTCCACGAAGATCCGTTCTTCCAGCAGGGTGGCGACATGGTGCGTGTCGGGGGTCTGAAATACGCGATCGATCCGACCCGGAACATCGGCGAGCGCATCCTCGAGATGGAGTTCGACGGCAAGCCGGTCGACCCGGACAAGGAATACGTGGTGGCCGGCTGGGCCAGCGTGCAGGAAGAACCGGCAGGCGATACCGGCCGCAAGATCTGGGACGTGGTCGCTGACCACCTGCGCGACAAGAAGACCATCCGCATCGACAACCTGAACGAGCCGGTGGTCAAGGGGATCGGCGAGGACAACCTCGGCTATGTGCCGACCGACGAGTCCATGTTCTGAACCTGCAGCCACACCCGATGCAGTCGACAGACCCCGCCCCTGGCGGGGTTTTTCGTTGCGGAATCGACCACCTCCGATGGATGAGGAACTGCACCGCACGGGTGTCGTCCAACATGTTCGAGTACCACAAGACGTTAAGCACACCGCTGCACGCGTCTGCGATTCCTTTCCGGAGGGGCAACACGAACGATGGACTCTGCTGACACCCTGATCGCCCGCTACGCACGGGACTTCCGCAAGCGCCAGGAATCGGAAACATCGCTGGCCGAATACCTGGAGGCCTGCGCCGACGACCCCATGCTCTACGCGACCGCGGCGGAACGCCTGGTGGCGGCGATCGGCGAGCCCCGGGTGCTGGATACCGCCCGGGACGAACGGCTCGGACGCATCTTTCTGAACCGGACCATCAAGATCTACCCGGCTTTCGAGGACTTCTTCGGGATGGAGGAGACCGTCGAACGCATCGTCGGCTTTTTCCGCTACGCGGCACAGGGGCTCGAGGAGCACAAGCAGATCCTGTACCTGCTCGGTCCCGTCGGCGGCGGCAAATCCTCCCTCGCCGAGCGCCTGAAGGCCCTGATGGAGAAATACCCGATCTACGCACTGAAGGCCGGCGACGAAGTTTCCCCCGTGTTCGAGAGCCCGCTGGGTCTCTTCGATCCGGAAACCCACGGCCAGGAACTCGAGACACGCTTCGGCATTCCGCGGCGCCGCCTCACCGGCCTCCTTTCGCCGTGGGCGGTGAAACGGCTCGACGAATTCGGCGGTGACCTGTCGCGGTTTTCGGTCGTCCGCCTCTACCCGTCCCGGCTGCGGCAGATCGCGATCGCGAAGACCGAGCCCGGCGACGAGAACAACCAGGACATTTCCTCGCTGGTGGGAAAAGTCGACATCCGCAAACTCGAGCTCTATAGCCAGAACGACACCGATGCCTACAGCTACTCGGGCGGACTGAACCGGGCCAACCAGGGCCTGCTCGAGTTCGTCGAAATGTTCAAGGCCCCGATCAAGATGCTGCATCCGTTGCTCACGGCCACGCAGGAAGGCAACTACGTTGGCACCGAGAACATTGGCGCGATTCCGTTCCAGGGTGTGATCATGGCGCACTCGAACGAGTCCGAGTGGCAGGCGTTCCGCAACAACCGGAACAACGAGGCCTTCCTCGACCGGATCTCGGTGATCAAGGTACCGTACTCGCTGCGCGCGACCGAAGAGCGCATGATCTACGCGAAGCTCATCAGCAGCAGCAGCGAACTCAGCGAGGCGTCCTGCGCACCAGCCACGCTCGATCTTCTTGCGCGCTTCTCGGTGCTGACGCGCCTGAAGGAGCACGAGAACTCGAGCCTGCATTCGAAGATGCGCATCTACGATGGCGAGAGCCTGAAGGACACCGACCCGAAGGCCAAGTCCCTGCAGGAGTACCGCGACGTGGCCGGAGTCGACGAGGGCATGACCGGGGTATCCACCCGCTTCGCCTTCAAGGTGCTCTCCGAGACCTTCAACTACGACAACCACGAGGTGGCCGCCGACCCGGTGCACCTGCTGTACATGCTGGAACAGGCCATCCGCCGCGAGCAGTTCCCGGAAGAGACCGAACGCCGCTACCTCGAATTCATCAAGGCGGAGATGGCTCCGCGCTACGCCGACTTCATCGGCAACGAGATCCAGAAGGCCTATCTCGAGTCTTACCATGACTTCGGCCAGAACCTCTTCGAGCGCTACGTGGCCTATGCCGATGCCTGGATCGAGGACCATGACTTCAAGGATCCCGACACCGGCCAGATGCTCGACCGCGGCACCCTGAACCAGGAACTCTCGAAGATCGAGAAGGCCGCCGGCATCGCGAATCCGAAGGACTTCCGCAACGAGGTGGTGAAGTTCGCGCTGCGGGCGCAGGCCTCCCGGGGCGGCACGATGCCGGACTGGACGTCCTACGAAAAAATCCGCGAGGTGATCGAGAAGCGCATGTTCAGTCAGGTCGAGGACCTGCTGCCGGTGATCAGCTTCGGCACCAAGGGCGACTCCGAACTGGAACGCAAGCACAGCGACTTTGTACAGCGCATGATCGAGCGCGGGTATACCGAGCGCCAGGTCCGGCGTCTGGTGGAGTGGTACATGCGCGTGAAGCAGGCGGGCTGACGACCATGAGGTGCCCGGGCTTCACCACCACGGAGGCTGCATCCCCGTGGTGAACATCATCGACCGGCGGTTGAACCCGAAGGACAAGAGCCTTGCCAACCGCCAGCGCTTCATTCGTCGCGCAAAGCGCCAGATCCTGGACGCGGTGCGCGACGTCTCCGCCCGGCGTCGCATCTCGGACGTCGGGCAACAGGGCGAAGAGTCGATCAGCATTCCCTCCGACGGCCTGCAGGAACCCTCTTTCCGCAAGGGGAGCGGGACCGGCGTTCGCCGCCACGTGGTGCCAGGCAACAAGGAATACCAGGCCGGCGACCGGATTGCGCGCCCCGATGGCGGCGAAGGCGGCTCGGGTCCGGGCGGCGGCAGCCCCGACGGCGAGGGTGAAGACGAATTCCAGTTCTCGATCAGCCGCGATGAATTCCTGGACCTGTTCTTCGAGAACCTGGAGCTGCCCGACCTCGCGCGCACCGAGCTTTCCCGGGTCGAGCAGGACGGCGTACGCCGCGCCGGCTACTCGGTATCCGGCTCGCCGGCCACGCTGAACCTCACCCGCACCATGCGCCGTTCGCTGTCGCGGCGTCTCGCGCTGCACCGCCCGCGCCGGGAAGAGATCCTCGAGCTCGATCGCGAAATCGATCGCCTCGAGCGCTCGGGCAAGGACCCCGAGCGGCTGCGCGAACTCGTGCAGGAACGCGAACGCCTGTCCCGCCGGTCGCGGCTGATCCCCTACATCGACCCGATCGACCTGCGCTTCAACCGCTTCGTCCCAACCCCGCGCCCAATCTCGCAGGCGGTCATGTTCTGCCTGATGGACGTGTCGGGGTCCATGACCGAAGACATGAAGGACCTCGCCAAGCGGTTTTTCATGCTCCTGTACCTGTTCCTCGAGCGGCGCTACCGGCACGTCGAGATCGTCTTCATCCGGCATACGCATATCGCGCAGGAGGTCGACGAGGAGACCTTTTTCTATTCGCGCGAGACCGGCGGCACGCTGGTGTCCCCGGCGCTGGACGAGATGGACCGCGTGGTCCGCGAGCGCTACCCGCCCGACGAGTGGAACATCTACGCGGCGCAGGCCTCCGATGGTGACAACACCCCGCAGGACAACCCGGCGGTGATCGAACGGATGGAGCGCACGATCCTGCCGGTCTGCCGCTACTTCGCGTATATCGAGGTGTCCGGCGAGCGCGGGCGCGGGGGCCTGACCGACCTGTGGATGGTCTACGAGCGCATCGCCCGCAGCGGCCGCCCGCTCGCGATGCGGCAGGTGCGTCGGCGCGGAGACATCTTTCCGGTGTTCCGGGACCTGTTCACGCCTGCGGAGCTCAGGAACTGACAATGCCACACCGTACCGAAGCCAGCGCCAAGCTGATCTACAGCGGGCCCGACTGGGACTACCCGTTGATCCGCCGCGCCTTCGACGCGATCGAGCGCATCGCGGTGGACGAGATGGGGCTCGAGCCGTACCCGAGCCAGGTCGAGGTCATCAGTTCGGAGCAGATGCTGGACGCCTACTCGTCGATGGGCATGCCGCTGTTCTATCGCCACTGGTCCTTCGGCAAGCACTTCGCCCGCGACGAGATGCTCTACCGCAAGGGCATGACGGGGCTGGCCTACGAGATCGTGATCAACTCCAACCCCTGCCTCTGCTACATCATGGAAGAAAACACCATGACCATGCAGACATTGGTGATGGCCCATGCGGCCTTTGGCCACGGCCATTTTTTCCGGAACAACCAGCTGTTCCGGGAATGGACCGACGCCGAATCCATCCTCGACTACCTCGACTTTGCGAAGCGCTACATCGCCGACTGCGAGGAACGCTACGGGCACGCGGCGGTGGAGCGGGTGCTCGACGCCGCCCATGCGCTGATGACCCACGGCGTGCACCGCTATCCCCGGCCCCGGCCGCTGAACCTCAAGCGCGAACTCGAGCGCGAGCGGGAACGGCAGCGCTTCGAGGAGAGCAGCTTCAGCGATCTCTGGCGCACCCTGCCCCGCCGCGACCCGGACGAGGACCGGTCCGATCCCGATCTGGACGCCCGCCAGCAACGCCTGGGGCTGCCGGAAGAGAACCTGCTCTATTTCCTCGAGAAACACGCCCCGCGCCTGGCACCCTGGCAGCGCGAGGTATTGCGGATCGTCCGGCTGGTCGCGCAGTACTTCTATCCGCAGCGGCAGACCAAGGTGATGAACGAGGGCTGCGCGACGAGCGTGCACTACGCGATCATGACGCGGCTGCACGAGACCGGCCAGATCACCGACGGCGCCTTCATGGAGTTTCTGCACGCGCACACCAGCGTGGTCTTCCAGCCGGAATTCGACGACCCGCGCTTTTCGGGGATCAACCCCTACGCGCTGGGCTTCGGCATCCTGAAGGATCTCGAGCGGATCTGCACCAGGCCCACCGAGGAGGACCGGCGCTGGTTCCCGGACATCGCCGGCAACCAGGACGTACTCGGCACGTGGAAGACGGCGTGGGCGGAATACCGGGACGAGAGCTTCATCCTGCAGTTCCTGAGCCCGCGACTGATGCGCGAGTGGCGCCTCTTCTCCGTTCTCGACGACACCGACGCGGACGCAATGGAGGTCGAGGCCATCCACGACGAGTCCGGCTTCCGCGCAGTGCGAAGGGCCCTGGCGACCCATTACGATCTCGCGCGCCACGAACCCGACATCCAGGTGGTGGATGTCGATCTTGCCGGAGACCGCCAACTGATGCTGGAACACCGGGTGGTGGACGGCCGCCGGCTCGAAGGCGCCAATACCCGCATGGTGCTGCGCCACCTCGCGAATCTCTGGGGCTACCCGGTGACGCTGGTCGAGGTGGATGCGCGTTCCGAACAGGAACTGAATCGCTACCAGGGCATTGNCCCGGACCCCACGGTGACCTGACCCGGCGCCCGGGGACAGATTTGCAAATCTGTCCCCGGCGAATGGGAAGCTTGTCCGGAAGCCGGCTAATCGGTCAGACGCAGGCGACCCGCAACCCGGGTCAGCAGTTCGTAGCTGATCGTTCCGGCCGCCTCGGCAATGCGCTCCACCGGGAGACCGTCGCCCCAGAGCGTCACTGTGTCCCCGACACCCA
>SL_5KL_010_SEDDRAFT_10001655_pt1 | contig 13208 bp, 10 predicted proteins | sample SodLakKL_010_SED_FD_9118 | JGI IMG/M metagenome (IMG submission 9118)
TGGCTGCATCTCGTGGGTAGTGTTTCCGGGGTGGCGATCTGGCTCGGGCTGCTCGGCCGGTCGTTTGGTCTGCTGCTACCCGGGCTGTTGGTAGGGCTGGCACCGTTTAGCACTGCCAGTGCGACGGAAGGCGGTGGCAGCGTCTATCCGTACGGACTCAATACGGTTGCAACCGGCGTACTGCCACCGCCCGGAAACTATCTGTATCTCTACAACCTGTACTACACGGCGGATCGCACTGTCGACGGGGACGGCGGTGATGCTGTTCCGGATTTTCAACTGGACGTGCGCGCGCACACGCTGCGCTATCTCGGGGTTGTCGATACGGAGATCCTCGGCGGCAGGCCGGCGTTTCTGCTGGCACAGCCGTTCATCGATGGTGATCTGGAGGTTGGGCCCGGCGGCGACGGTCGGCGCGGGCTTGGAGATACCACCGCGGGGGTCATGCTGGGTTGGCAACGCCCCAACTCGTACGTGATTGCGGGGCTCGATCTGACCCTTCCGACGGGCGCTTATTCCAGCAGTCGGGCATTCAACCCCGGTCGCAACCATTTTGCCGGGACGTTCTACTACGCATTGACGCGCCCGTTTGCGGAGCACTTTGATGCGAATCTGCGCGTGAATCTCACCGTGAATGCCAGAAACCCGGACACACGCTACCGTTCCGGAGTTGAGTCCGGCGCGGATTATTCGCTCAACCGGCGCTTTGGTTCGCGTTGGCTCGCAGGCGTCAATGGCTACGCCCAGTATCAGTTGACCGATGACAAGCTCCGGGGCGAGCGAGTAGACGACGGCCGCCGGCTTCGCGTGTTCGCCATCGGCCCGCAGGTCGCCTACCGGGGCGATGGCTGGGGCATCGTCGGCAAGTGGCAGCGTGAAACCGGTGCACGCAACAGGGCCGAGGGCGACAGGGTCTGGCTGCAGATGTTCTGGCGCCTGTGAAGCGGGACACGTGGTATCGAGCGACGGCGTTGCGCGTACTCACCTCCAGTGCCTTGGTGGTGGCGGTGCTGTTCACCAGTGTGTGGTTCTCCGGCCTGGCGCTAAGGCACCTCGATTACGGATACGCGGTCTTTTATCACCTCCTCGACATCGAACAGACCATCGAGCAGTACGCACCACAGAACCGCTTCCGTGATGGCTTCGAGCAGACGGATGCGGCTGAGCACCGGGCCCTGTTTCGAAAAATCCGGATGGCGATCCACGATGGTGGCGAGGGCCTGGAAGATATTGAATACAGCCTGCCGGACGGCCGCAGCGTCCCGCTGCTGCACGAGGCAGAGATTATCCATCTTCAGTCCGTGGCACGGCTGTTCACCGGCTTCGACTGGCTCGGCTGGGGGCTGGTGCTCCTGTTGCCGATGGTCCTGTGGTCGCGCTGCGCCGCCAGTTCGCCGCTCGCACCACTGCGGGTGGTGGCAACCGGCCTGTTGCTGGTCGTGGCCGGAATCACGCTACTGGTATTCGCCTTCGGTCCAACGCGGCTGTTCTACCTGTTGCACGAGTGGGCGTTCCCGCCGGGCGAGCAGTGGTTCTTCTACTACCAGGATTCGCTGATGACCACGCTGATGCAGGCGCCGAACATCTTCGGCGCAATCACGGTGGCGTGGGCTTTCGCGGCAGTGGTGCTCTTCATCCTGATTTACGGGATCTGTCGGTTCCTGGTGGCATGGTGCGTTGCCCGAGGCGCGTGACGCGCCCGCGTTTCCGCCAGATCAGCCTGGGAGGTCGCGGGACGGCAGTCAGGAAAAGTCGTCCGTGACCGCACCGCGACTGGCCGAACCCACGGTGCGCGCATATTTGCCGAGGACACCCCGATCGAAGCGTGGCGCCGGCGGCTTCCATTCGGCACGGCGGCTTTCGAGTTCGGCTTCGTCAACGTGCAGCCAGAGACGATTCTCGCCGGCGTCGATCTCGATGGTGTCCCCGTCCCGTACCAGCGCAATCGCGCCTCCGCGGGCTGCCTCGGGCGCGACGTGGCCAACGACCATCCCGTAGGTGCCTCCGGAGAACCGCCCGTCGGTGATCAGGCCGACCGAATCACCCAAACCGGCTCCGATGATCGCCGCCGTGGGAGCCAGCATCTCCCGCATGCCCGGGCCGCCGCGCGGACCTTCGTAGCGGATGACCACGATGTCACCAGCGCGGATCGAGCCCGCGAGGATGGCATCGAGGCAATCCTCTTCGGAATCGAAGCAGCGCGCAGGGCCGGATATCGCGGTACGCTTCAGGCCGGTGATTTTCGCTACTGCACCCTCCTCGGCGAGATTGCCCTTCAACACGGCCAGATGCCCCTGTGCATAGAGCGGCTCGTGCATGGGCCGGATGATGTCCTGGTCCGGTTGCGGCGCATCCGGAACCGTCTCGAGGACCTCGGCCAGCGTCTGACCGCTGATCGTCAGGCACTCGCCGTGCAGCAGTCCGGCGTTGAGCAGCATCTTCATCACCTGCGGGGTACCGCCCACCGCGTGAAATTGCGTGGTCACGTACCGGCCGGAGGGCTTCAGATCGCAGAGCACCGGGACCCTGCGCCGAATCCGTTCGACATCGTCGATCTCCAGGCGCACGTCGGCGGAGTGGGCGATAGCCAGCAGGTGAAGCACTGCATTGGTGGAACCACCGAGCGCCATCACCACGGTCAGGGCGTTCTCGAAAGCCTCGCGGGTCATGATGTCGCGCGGACGACGATTCGCGCGGATCGCGTCGAGCAGGACCTCGGCAGAGCGGGCCGCGGAGTCGCTCTTCTCCGAATCCTCCGCCGCCTGGGTGGAGGAACCCGGCAGGCTCATCCCCATGGCCTCAAAGGCACTGGACATCGTGTTCGCGGTGAACATGCCGCCACAGGATCCGGCGCCCGGGCAGGCATTGCGTTCCACGCCGTGCAGGTCCTCTTCGGAGAGCTTGCCCGCGCCGTGCTGCCCGACCGCTTCGAAAGCGCTGACGATGGTCAAATCCTGCCCCTTGTAATGGCCCGGCTTGATGGTGCCGCCGTACACGAAGATCCCGGGCACGTTCATGCGCGCGAGCGCGATCATCGCCCCGGGCATGTTCTTGTCACAGCCGCCGGTGGCCAGGATGCCGTCCATGCTCTGACCATTCACGACGGTCTCGATCGCGTCCGCGATCACATCGCGAGAAACCAGCGAATATTTCATTCCGGGCGTTCCCATCGAGATGCCGTCGGAGATGGTGATCGTTCCGAAGGTCTGGGGCATCCCACCCGCTTCGCGCACGGCTTGCTCGGCTCGCGCGGCAAGGGCGCCGATGCCGATGTTGCAGGGCGTGATCGTGCTGTGTGCGTTGGCGATGCCCACAATGGGGCGCTGGAAGTCGTCGTCGCCAAACCCCACCGCTCGCAGCATCGCGCGGTTGGGACTGCGGCGGGGACCCTCGGTGACGATGCGGCTGCGGCGGTTGTACTGTGCCATGGTGCTCCTGTTGCGTTCGGTGGACGGATCAGGGAATCAATGCGCGCCGGGGTCATTGCGCCGAACATAGCGGCCATTCAGGAAGCGGTCGAAGAACTGGCCAAGGGCGGGATGCTCGATCTGCTCGCCCCGGGTATCCGCTTCCAGGTGGCGCTCGGCGACGTAGGTGCTGTGCGTGTGTCCGTCAACCAGCACGTGATACCAGGGCTGGTCCTTGGGCGGGCGGCTCCGTGCCACGTTTTCGTACCATTCGTCGGACCCGGCATATACCGGGTCGACGTCGATGATCACACCGCGGTAATCGAATTTGGTGTGGTGCACCAGTTCGCCAACGGTGAAGCGCGTGCGGGTGGTCATGATTCCCTCGTACCGACTTGGTGTTTGGCCTGCGACCAAAATGCGGAAATTGCGTCCATCCCGCAAGGGCCTTCAGTGTCGTGCTCACCGCGATCGATTTTCGCGTCCCGGACAGTGTCCCGGTTCAGGATCCGAACCCCTGATGCGCAAACGGTTCGATCAGGCGCCGCCGAGGTGCAGAATGAGCGGTGACCGGGGAGCTTGACATGCTGGAGTCGCCGGGGAAAATGGGACCTCAGGCCACGGATGCCAATCCTATCCATTTTCCACAGGCAAGGGAGTGCCATCATGCTTGCGATTCCGCAGTGTCCCAAAAGGGCTTTCTGCCCGGGCAGCGACATCCGCGCCTTCTTCCGTGAATTCCACGACCGCGCGAGCCCTTCGGTTTTCCAGTTTCCGAACAGGTGGCCCGACCTCGACACGAAGCGGTGCAGTCCGGATGAATCAGGCGCATCCGATGAGCCATGTAGCCCCGCCCTCGGAAACCCTGAACGCCCATGCAGGGACGCGAACGATCATGGCCGGCGGCAAACGATATTTCCGGGAGGGTGACCGATGGCTGAATCAACGTCGAACGTGCCGAATCGGGCTCCACAGGGCTACGGCGAGACCGTCGGCGCCACCTTTTCCCGCTACCCGAGCCTGTTCGGAACGCTCCTGCTGGTGGGCGTCCTGCTAGGCCTGCTGCAGGCCGGAACCGAATCCGTGCAGCTCGCGGGTCTGGAACGCATTGAAGCCGGCGAAGTGCCGGGACCGGCTTTTTTCATTGCGGTGCTCGCGGGTCTGGTAGGCAGTGCCTACCTGTGGATTGTGGCGCTGCTTCGAGCCGATGATTCGTTGGCTGGTGAGCCCCGTGGCGGCTCCTTCACGCGGGCCTCCCATCGGCTGTTGCCGGTGCTCGCCTACGCGATCTTGTATGCTCTGCTCGTCATGACCGGACTGGTCTTGTTTGCGCTGCCGGGAATCTTCCTCGCGGTGCTCCTGGCCCCCGGCGTGATGCTGATCGTGCTGCGGAATAGCGGCGTCTTCGCCGCAATCAAACGCAGTGCTGTCCTGGTCTGGGGCAGTTGGTGGTTCAGCCTGGGGGTCTTGCTGACCGTCACCCTGGTGGCGGTAATTCCACTGTCGGTCGCAGAAATCTTCCTGATCGAGTTGCGGCAATCCGCCGATCCGTCGGATCGGATCGCACTGGCGGCAGTGAACGTGGCGGTGATGATCCTGATCCTGCCGCTGTTCACCTCCCTGGCCCATACGCTGCTCGAGGCCCTCGAAGCCCGACAGCAGAACAGGATGATGGAGCAGGATTTCCTACGGAGAGCCGGTTCGCGCTGAGAACCCGGTCCGGACGCGCCCGCCGGTAAGAGGGCTGTCCCGGAGGGCCTGGGGGGGTGTCCTGGTGATGGGTCACCGCGAAAGCGGTGACGTCAGCGGGACGACGGCAGTCACGGAACACTTGCATTGCGGCCACCGGCTGCACGAACACGACGAAATATGGTCGAATGGACATTGCCGAGTGTCAGGAACTGCCCGGTAACGCACCGATGCAACAGGAATCCCGAATGCCGTCCAGCAAGCCCCCGATCGTCTGGTCCAACGCCATCTTCTTTGCGCTGATCAATGTCGCTGCCTTCATCCTCGTGCCGCTGTGGGGGATGATGCAGGGCTACAGCGGCTGGGCCTGGTTCTTCTTCGTCCTTTTCTGGGTTCTGAACGGGATGAGCATCACGGTCGGCTATCACCGGCTTTGGGCCCACCATTCCTTCAAGGCTCGTGCCCCGCTGCGCTGGATATTGGCGCTCTTCGGAGCCATGGCGCTGCAGAACAGCATCCTGCACTGGGCGGCGCGGCACCGGGTGCATCACCGCTATGTGGATGACGTGACCCGGGATCCGCACTCGATCAAGGCCGGGTTCTGGCACGCCCACATGGGCTGGATGCTGCGCAAGTGGCCCACCACGGAGGCGGATTTTTCGCGCGTGAAGGATCTGCAGAAGGATCCTGTCGTGATGTGGCAGCACCGGCATTACTGGTCACTGGTCTGGATAATGAATCTGGGTGTGCCGCTGGCTCTGGGCCTGCTGTTCGGTGACGTGGTGGGCATGCTGCTCCTGGCAGGCGCCCTGCGGCTTGCGTTGAGCCACCACTTCACGTTCTTTATCAACTCCCTGGCTCACCTGTGGGGTCGCCGACCATACAGCGATGAGAACACGGCCGTGGACAATCCCGCTGTCGCGCTACTGACCTGGGGAGAGGGCTATCACAACTACCACCACGCCTTCCAGGCCGACTACCGCAACGGCGTGGCCTGGTGGCAGTATGATCCGTCGAAGTGGTTCATCAACATCTGTGCCTGGTGTGGGCTGGCCTACGATCGGCACAAGACGCCGGCGTTCAAGATCCACAGGGCGCGACTTGCGACGCAGTTTCGCAGGCTCCAGCATCTGGCCGAGAGCACCAAGGTGCATGAAACCTGGCGCGGTGCGCTGGAGCGCGAGTATCAGCGATTTCGCGAGACCGTGAACCACTGGCAGGAAGTACAGGCGAAAAAGGTGCAGGCGGGTCGCGCGGCGATGAGCGACCGCTGGCTAAAGACCGAACTGCGGACGTCTTTCAAGGAACTGGAATACCGTCTCAAGATGCAGCGCCGCCGTCTGCAGGTGCTGGCCGGTGAGTTGAACCAGCGGGTTCGTTCCGGCCTGTCGCCGCCGCCCGTTTCCGGGTGACCCGGGCACCATGGCCGCTTGGGATGCCGCACATTGATCGTCGAGGTCGGGCGGCAGGCTCCCGTCACCTGCAGAATCCCCGTTGGCCGAGCCTCCGTATGTCAGTACCCGTTTCGCTGACACCGCGCTGGTGAACACATTCTTCGCAACGGCACCGCAAGGGCTGGAGGAATTGCTGGCCGCTGAGCTGAGGGCGCTGTGTCTGGACGGGGTTCGGGTGCGGCGGGGCGGGGCCGAATTCGGCGGGGAACTGTTCGCGGCATACACGGTTTGTCTGTGGTCGCGGCTGGCCAACCGTGTGCTGCTGCCGCTGGAGCAGTTCACCGCGGGCGATGAACAGGCGCTCTACGACGGCGTGAAACGCGTCGATTGGTCTGCACATCTGGGGCCGGAAAACACGCTGGCGGTGAGTTTCACGGGTATCCGTGCGGCGCTCGGCCACAGCCGCTACGCCGAACAACGGGTCAAGGACGCGGTGGTCGACCAGATCCGCGAGCGCACGGGCAGCCGCCCGTCGGTCGACACCGAACAGCCCGATCTTCGCATCCAGGTGCACATGGCGAGCGACGCCGTGACGCTGGCTGTCGATCTGGCGGGCGGCAGCCTGCACCGCCGAGGCTACCGGCATGAGGGGCGGGCGGCACCTTTGAAGGAAAACCTGGCGGCGGCCATGTTGCTCAGAGCCGACTGGCCGAAGCTCGCGAGTGAAGGCGGCGCCTTCGTCGACCCCATGTGCGGCTCGGGCACGCTGCTGATCGAGGCCGCGTGGATTGCCGGCGATTGCGCGCCCGGTCTGCTGCGCAGCCACTACGGGTTCCTGGGCTGGCGTGGCCATGACGAAGCGGCCTGGAAATCGCTGATCGACGAGGCGCTGGAGCGCCGCGAGCGCGGGATTGAAACCCTGCCGCCCATCCTCGGTTTCGACGAGGACGCGGATGCGGTGGAGACCACGCAAGACCATCTGCGCCGGGCGGGCCTGACCGGCAAGGTCCAGGTGGAGTGGCGGGAGATCGGTCAGGCGCGTCCGCCTGCAGGCGTCGCGAGCGGACTCGTGGCGACCAACCCGCCCTATGGCGAGCGGCTCGGCGCGGCGCATGAGTTGGTCCCCCTGTACCTGCGGCTGGGCGAGACCCTGAAACGTCATTTTCCCGGCTGGCGGGCGATCATTCTCAATGGGGCCGGTTGCCGGATCGGCTTGAGGCCCGAGCGCAGCTGGCAGCTCTACAACGGTCCGATCGAATGTCGTCTCGAGCGGTTCGAGGTCGGCGCACACGCCCCGGGGGCGGCGAGCGAGGTAGCGACGGAACTGGTCAACCGCATCGCCAAGAACCGGCGCCAGTTGTCAAAGTGGCTGAAACGCGAGCAGGTCGAGTGCTTCCGCGTCTATGACGCAGACATTCCCGAATACGCGCTCGCCGTGGACGTCTACGACACCAGCGACGGCCGTTGGCTGCACGTGCAGGAATATGCCCCGCCGCCCAGTATCGACTCCGGCCGCGCCCAGGCTCGGCTGCGCGCGGCGTTGAGCGTTCTGCCGGAGGCGCTGGAGGCAGACCCGGGCCAGCTGGTGTTCAAGGTCCGCGAACGCCAGCGCGGCGCCCGCCAGTACCAGCGACGATCGGAGCGCGAGCAGTTCCTGGAAGTGCGCGAGGGCCGTTGCCGTCTACTGGTCAACCTGACCGACTATCTCGACACCGGCCTGTTTCTGGACCATCGGCCGTTGCGGACCTGGATCGGCGAAAATGCCCGCGAGCGGCGCTTTCTGAACCTGTTCTGCTATACCGGAACCGCCACGGTGCACGCCGCGCTGGGCGGGGCGCGGTCCACCACCAGCGTGGACCTTTCCACCACCTATCTGGACTGGGCACGCCGAAACCTGCACCTGAACCAGCTGAACAGCCGGGTGCATCAGCTCGTGCGCGCCGACTGCCGCCAGTGGCTGCAGGACTGCCGCGAATGCTACGACCTCATCTTGCTCGATCCACCCAGCTTTTCCAACTCCAGCCGCATGGAAGGCACTCTCGACACCCAGCGCGACCATGCGGAACTGATCCGCGAAGGCATGCGCGTGCTTGCTCCAGGTGGAACCCTGATCTTTTCCACCAACCTGCGCAGGTTTCGTCTGGATCCGACAATGGCCGAGAGCTTCGCCGTCGAGGATCGCACGGCGTGGTCCATCCCGAAGGACTTCCAGCGCAATCAGCGCGTTCATCAGTGCTGGTTCGTGCGGCCGCGGGCCTGATTCCGCACGGGATCGACAACCGCGTGATTGCATCGGCTCGCGTGGGGAGGGTCCGCCGGTTGGGTCCCTTGGAGGCATCTGGCGAGCGGTTCGATCGAACAAAGCGGGTCCTGATGCCTTCTAAACTTCAGGAGCAGATGGGCAATAACGACGAGAAGGGGACTATCGCAGGAGTGGCACCGGCCACCGGCTCAAGGCTTCGAGGACGGGGCAACGCACGCCCCGCGCTCACGATTACCGGCGGCGGGTCATGAGTTTGCGGTGTTCGCCCTTCCGGCCCGTCGAACCTGACGGCGACAATTCACCAGTCAATGGAGAGGTGCGCAATATGGGACGTTTGAAAGACAAGGTGGCGATCGTAACCGGGGGCGCACGGGGTATCGGCGCCGCCACTTGCGAAATGCTGGCCCGCGAAGGGGCTGCGGTTGGGGTGACCGATCTGCACGACGAAGAGGGCGCGGCTGTGGTGGAGCGGATCAGAACCGCCGGAGGCACGGCCCGCTATTGGCATCTCGATGTTGCCGAGGAGCAGGAGGTACAACGGGTCTTCAACGAGGTCGCCGATGAATTCGGCAGACTCAACGTCGTGGTCAACAATGCCGGCATCTCCGGGATCAACAAGCCGACGGACGAGATCACGGTGGAGGAATGGGAGCAGGTTATCGCGATAAACGTACGCGGCGTCTTTTTGTGCACCAAGCACGGGGTCAAGCACCTGCGCAACGCCGGCGGCGGGAGCATCGTCAATCTGTCCTCGATCTACGGTATCGTTGGTGCGCCCGATCTGCCTCCCTATCACGCCTCCAAGGGCGCAGTGCGGCTGATGACGAAGACCGATGCCCTGCTTTATGCCAAGGAAGGGATTCGCGTGAATTCGGTGCACCCGGGGTATATATGGACACCGCTGGTCGAGGCCCTGGGGCGTGAGTCCCCCCAGGGCGTCGAGGCGTTCCGCCGCGAACTCGACGAAAAGCACCCGATCGGCCATGTGGGCGAGCCGGAAGACATAGCTGCCGGCATTGTCTACCTTGCCTCGGATGAGGCGAAGTTCGTTACCGGCAGTGAACTGGTGATCGATGGCGGCTACACCGCCCGCTAACCGCTGGTGCCGTTCCTGATACCCGGGATCTCCACTCGCCCAGCCTTCATGGCGAGCCTGGCCGCGACGGCCGCCGACTTCCTCATCCTGGTCGCCTATAGGCCGAATTGCCCACATCGATGTCGAGTCTTGGCAGCATCCATGGCGGCGATCTGGATTTCGACGAGCCATCATTGTTCGGACCGAAGTGACACGGGGGAACTGCCTTGAAATGGCAAGCGGCNACCGCTGAGCGTATCGGCGGACGCGAGGAGCAGCAGGACCGCGTCGGGTTTTTCCATTCCCGCGATGGCACGGCCTGTCTGCTGCTGGTTGCCGACGGGATGGGTGGGCATCGCGGTGGTTCGCTGGCCGCGCAGACGCTGTTGGAGATCGCGGAAACGAAGTGGGATTCGTGTGGTGGCGCGCCCAAGGATCCAAAGCAGTTCCTCGAAAATCTGTGTCAGGACGCGCACCAGGAGATCAACCTGCGCGGACGCGAGCAGGGACTCGACCCACGCAGTACCGTGGTTGCGCTGATTGTCCAGGAGTCCAGCGCGTGCTGGGTCCACGTTGGCGACAGCCGACTCTACCTTTTCCGCGGTCAGGAACTGAGGGTTCGCACCAGAGACCACTCACTCGTGCAGGAACTCGTGGAGGCCGGTCAGATCGCCGAAGAGGACATGGCGACCCATCCTGACCAGAACAAGCTGTTGCGCAGCATCGGCGGCGAGTACCCACCCGAGACCACGCACGGAAGCACTTCTCTTCGGCCAAAGGATTCATTGCTGCTGTGCTCGGACGGTTTCTGGGAACAGATCACCGCCGAGGAAATGGCAGTCGCACTGGCAGCCAGGAACCTGGACGAATCGTTGAGCGATCTGGCGGACCTTGCCGTCCGGCGCGCTGGCCCGAACGGTGACAACGTCGCGGTCGCAGCCGTGAGGGCGCTGGCGGAACGCGGCGGGAGCGGTTCCGCGTGACGTGCGCTTTCCTCCGTTTCCTGCGGGAGGACACGGCAGGAAATCACCCGGGCCCGGTCTCCCAGTCGCCCGCGGATCTCGGAGATCCGGACCAGAGCAGCGGAACAGCGTTTCCGGCTGAAAATGTCTAATATTTAGGGTTGGACATGCTAGCCGGCTAGACTAGGCATTTCAGTTGCTAGTCCTCTGGGGCATGGCCGATGACGTTTCCAGAGGGGGCGAATGAAAACGGTCGATCGTTTGGCGCTCAGGAAACAGCTGATCGAGTGGCGTGACCGGCAGTGTCAGGCCACCGAAGAGCATTTTGCTCGGTCATTCGTGCTTCTGTGGGATGAGGTGGAGCAGGCCTTAGAGACGATGCGTGTTGCCGATGTTCTCAGCGGCGAAAGGTACACAGAGAGGGAAATAATCCCGATTTGGGAACGTTGGGCCAAGAACGAAACCGGTGTCGTGTTGGCTGAAGCGCAGCGAGAGCTGTCGAAAATCAGTCAGGGGTCCATTGAAACCACGGGGAGTGAAGGTCAGGTCCCCTCGCCTGATCGTAGGACCGTGTTGGCAGATGGGGCGATTGTGGCGACAGCTTCAACCGGAGCGGGCGTCGCTTTCGTGACTCTGTTGCCCGCCAGCGTCACCACCATGTCCACGGGTGGCGTCTTGGGCTTGTTCGGGACTACCACGGCTGTCATTGCGTGGCCAGCAGCGCTTGGCCTTTTTGCCGTCGTTGGAGCCGCAGCGGCATTGGGTGGCTCAAGGCTCTTGAATGCCCGCGAGAGAGCTGTGCGCCATTACAAAGTGCAGCTTCGGGCCTGGATGAAAAGGTCAGCGATTGACTCGGAAAACCCGGATTCTCTTGTAAACCTGACGCAAGCCGAGATCCGGCGGGTCGCAGCCGCGAGTTTGCAGCACCTGGACGCTGTGCGATGAGCATACCGTTCGATGTGCCCAGACAATTCGCCGCAGGCCTTGCTGATGGCTCTTTGGTGCGCTTCGGGGCGCTGCTGAAGGATTCGGGCACCGGGCAGGTCGTCGCTCACCTTCAAGAAACGGGCGTTGTGCCTAGACTGCTGAGCGGGGTGTCCCGCCTGCCACTAGCACCAACTGAACTCCTTAGCGGCGCGGTCGCTATCGACAACAATCTCAAGTTGAGACAGCTGACATCATTGGTTCAAACCCTCCAGTCCCTGCAGTACGCGACGATGGGCATCGCGCTGGTCGGTGTCGGTGTTAGTGTGGCCGGATTCGCGTTGATGAACAGACGGCTCAAGGGAATCGAGGGCGAAATCTCGAACTTGAAGACCTTGATGGAAAAGCAGTTCAGGGAATTGCATTTGCGTGAGCTAAGAGCACGATTCGCTCTTGCGTCGACTTGTCTCGAGCGGGCGGAAAACGCCCATCGTTTTCGTGAGCCGGCACCCGAGCTTCGCGGTGCCGCCGAGCGTCTCGCGGAATCCTCCGGGTTTTTCAAGGCCGAAGTGAAGTTCGCCCTAAAGGAAGAACGTGTCAACATGGAACTCGTGCGGTCGTTCACGTATGCGATGCTGCTATGTGATACGACCCGGGTCGAATGCCTCGTGGAGGCGAACGAAATGGATGCCGCCATGTGCGTAGCGGAGTGCAGCGGGGCCGATTGGGTTGGATTGTTCGATGAAATTGACGCCGTGACGCTGACCCGTCGGGTCTCCGCCGCCACTGGCGACGGTCAGCACAGCTACAGCGAACTGCGGGAGCTTCGTTTGCGTCTTATCGAGCCGTTTCTGCAATTGATGAACGAGGCAACGGAAGCGGGTATCACTAGGGCGGCGTTGATTCAGTCGCTCGTCGACCGGGGGATTGAAGGGTCCGAGTACCTTCAAAGGGTCAGAAAGGAAGAGAAAGAGCCGATATTGATGCTTCCTGCCTTAACCCACCCAGCCGGCCGATGAACGGTGCCCTTGGGCCAAGTGCATCGCATCGATCTTCCGCGCAGTATTCGCCGGTTTGGGTCTCAGAAAGAAAAAATCTATCGTCCAGCGACGATCCAACCGGCGTGGCATTTGCCATCCCCTCGCGAGGGCATTCACGTGCGGTGAACCATGAACCTTGCGTCAAAGTTGGATAAGCCGGCCTCCCAAGTATATGGATCTAGGAGAAAATCCGATGTGTTGGCTACCAAGGCAAATTCTTCCTGCGAAGCGGTCGACACTTGCGTAATGAACCATGACGGAATAGATCACAAGCTTTCCACACATCCGCAACAAAAGGAGCAGTCGTGAGCAAGAGCAAAAAGGACATCAAGGAACTGAGTGCAGAGGAGTTATACGCCCTGGCGCGCAAGCGCGAGAAAGAGGAGGCGGAACGCCAGGAGAAGGAATTCGCCAGGAAGCGCGAAGAACTCAAGGCGAAGCGTAAGGAACTGGT
>SL_5KL_010_SEDDRAFT_10001656_pt1 | contig 13207 bp, 16 predicted proteins | sample SodLakKL_010_SED_FD_9118 | JGI IMG/M metagenome (IMG submission 9118)
TTCCTGGTACATCATTGATGCGCTGGGCAAGTATCACCTTACTCAGAGTCTGGGCATCCTGGTGGGGCTAGACTTCGGCTTCGAGATGGACAAGGGCCGAGTGGCCGACGCCGACTGGACGATGCCTGTTGGCGCTCATTACAGCTTCGGCGGGCTCGATCCGGGGCTAGGCGTATGGGTGACCGGTCACATCGGGGAGTTCTTCGATCCCGACATGCCTTTGTTTGAGGCGTTCTTCAGCGCTGGCATTGAATTCCGCTGGTAATAAAAACCAACTAGAGCCACGGCCTCGTTAAACAGCCGTGGCTCTAGTTGATATAGTGGAAAGGAGGGGACACATGGGTCAAGTGAAGCGAAGAGCGGCACTTGTTGCCCTAGGAGCCGTAGCTGTTCTGCTGGCTGGATGCTCAACGGGGATCGATCCAGGGCTTCCTGATGAGCCAGAAGGTCCGGCGATGCAGATAGAGCTACTGGACCCTGAGAGGCGCGAAGCGCCGTGGACCGTGGTGGTGGACGTTACTGAGTTCCGGGCGGACAGGTACCACTTGGACGCTGGGGACGGAAGTGACGTTCGCACAAACGAAACGGGCATCTTCCGCATCGAATACTGGGAGCGGAAAGCATACGGGATCGTAGTGCAGCTAGGTGGTGATGCTGACACGATGGCGGTTCCTTCTTCCCGAGGGGGGAGACAGCCCAGGCCAGAGCCCGACAAGGCTCCTAAGGCCGTGTGGGGGGTTGCTGACCTGACGCAGGATGGACCATCGGCTGTCATCATTCCCACGAGGAACGGCAACCCACAGACGAGTTTCTATCACTGGGACGAACATAGGACAGTCTTTCTCGGAGAAGCATCAAAGGGAGAGAATCTGTACTACCAGTGGAAGGCGGAACGCCGATACAACGTCTACAAGTGGGTTTCAGGGGAAGGCTGGGTTAAGGACCACACGACGGACTGGTATGTGCCGACCGGCTTCAATCACGAGGACAGGCACAGGTACCAGGGGAAGAACTGGGACCCGAGCAGGCTGTTCGCCTTCCCAGGGACGAACCTGACTGGAAAGCAAGTTTCGACCATTGAGTACCGGATTACGCTAACAGTAACTGATAAGCACGGACGCCAAGATTCGGCAGAGGTTATCTTGACGATTCACGGAGCGTGTTAAAAAGGAAGAGGAGAAAAGATGAAAAACATAGATGACCTAGAAAAGCGTGTATGGGACGAGATTGCTAGGCTTGAATCATTGGCCGAAGAGGTGCGAACAGAGGACCAGTTAAACAGGATGTTCGCCTCAGACTCGTTCATGCAGCGCGAATACCTCTCAAGCGCCATTTACGATGGACTACGCTTGATTGGTGAGTTAAGATGTTGGAGTGAGGGCATGAAGGTCTGATTGGACACGAGGGCGGCTGGGCAACCGCACCGCTTTCTCTTGCCACGCATGTCCAGCCGTCCTCCGCCAATCGAAGGAGGGACCATGAAAAAGAGCGTAATAGGGTTACTTGCAGTAATTCTGTTTGCTTCTGCTAGTTTTGGTGCGGGCTACTTAGGTTTCGAGCTTCAACCGCGCTACGGAGATGAGGGTTTTGAGCATATAACAATTGGAACTGGATTGGGTTGGGATGGAGGAGAAATTGGAGCTGCTGTTTATACCAATAACTTCTTCCGTCCTTTGGATTCCGACTGGCGCTATCGTTTCAAGTGGACGCCAGAATTGGTCGAAAACTGGCATGCCTTGCTTGGAGCTGGAATTTTGATGCCTCTGCGAACAAAAGATGGTTTTGTCGAATCCGAAAAACCCATGATGGAAGCCATGCTTGGAGCACGTTGGTCTCCCGGAAGGGTTAGCTTTTCCCATAAGCTTCTATGGGCTAGGGCTCCTGAAACAGGAAGAGACCTTGTGTTCCTAACGCTGGGTGCGGAAGTGAGATTTTAAGAGATGAGAAAAGGACGGAAACCTACCTCTATCACCTCCTAGTATAGAGCGCTTCCACCCCGTCCTTTTCTCCGTTCCACCCACTCACTGAACAGGAGGGGGCTTCGGCCCTCTCCTGTTCGCCTTTTGGATTAACCAACAAAAAAGGGAGCAAGGATTTCTCCTCGCTCCCTCTCTTTGCATATCGTGTTTATAGAAGTGGTTCGAACTCCGACTCTAGCCAATCAAGGGCTTCCTGTGGCTTTAGATCGCCTCTCAGCAATAGTTCGAAGAAGTCAATCATCAGAGAACGCATATCACTGTAGTTCTCGTGATGAGCCTGGCTGAAGCCGTCGATAAATGCCTCGGTCATTGTAGCTCGGTGAGGGTTATCCTCGATGTATGTTTGCCACTCTTCTGAGTAAAGAGAGGAATAGGTACAGGGAAGGTATCCCGTTTCAATTCCCCAGCGAATCATTACCTCATCGCTCAGGAGGTATTCGATAAACTTGGCCGCTGCCTCTACCTGTTCCTCTGTATGGCCAAGCCCAAATACACCGAGGTTGGTCCCCTGAATCATCGAGCGGTTATTGTCAGGACCCATTGGAGGAAGCGCTACCCCTATTTCCCCCTCTGCCCTCTCTGCAGCGGCGACGTTGAAGGGATATCCGGCAGAGGTGTCAAGGAAGAAAGCAATTGCGCCTTCCCCCATGAGACCAGAGAGGAATCCTGTCTCAACGCTTGCATAGGGCATTAGAGCCTCAAAGAACTCAACAGAAGCAAGTCCTTCTTCAGTCTGAAAGCCCACCTGTCCGTCTTCCGCAAGCAGCTCTCCTCCTGCCTGTTCGAGGATTGTAAGCCACATCTCTGGGTTGGACGGCCTCCATGCGGTTCCCGTCATTTCAAAATCCCCCGTAGTGGGATCTCCGACTGTCATTTCAGCAGCAAGATCGATGAATTCATCCCAAGTTGTTGGCGGCTCATCAATCAAGTCAGCCCTGTAGATCAGCACGATAATTGATTTATTGAAGGGTGCTGTTATAAGTTTGCCATCGTATGTATTCGCAACAATCATTGGCTCAGTAATGTTGTCTATTACGTCTTCTGACAGATATTCTCCAAGAGGAGCAAGAGCCGGGAGAACTTGAACTGTAAAGTTCTCATACATCATGGCGATTGTGGGAGGGCTCCCCGCTGCAAGAGATGAAAGCATCTGTCTTTCAAGGTCACCATAGCTCCCTTGGTAAACCTCTTCCACATGTATGTCAGGATGCATTTCGTTGAACTCTTCTACAATGCTGACAAGCACCTCGCCATGAGATCCAGTTAGAGAGCGCCAGAAAGTGATTTCTGTAACTCCTGCTGTTGCAATTACACCAATTCCAAACAAAAATACTAAGACCAAAGATACCTTTTTCACGGTTTCCTCCTAAATTAATGGATTTTGATGAATCGTATAATGCAGAAGATTACTCGATGGTATCACCTCCCCTCTTGTTTCTATGGGAAGAAGGCAGAAGAATGCAGACGTGTTCTGTATAAGCAAGAAAAGATTCTCTTCCTAGAGTTTCTCCTGCCGCCATATTGAATATTAGCACATACACTTGACGAAGGCAAGCGTTCATGGTGTAATTAAGTTATGCATCTAATATCAAAAAATGGTTTAAGGGTTGCCCAGAATGGCTGCGGTTTCCATCCTGCCTCTATCTTTCTTCTCTTCCAGGAGACCGTGGCCATTCTGGGCCATCTTTGGCCAAAAAGGAGGGAAAAGAATGGAACTACTGTTTAACTTTCTTGCTGGTATCATACTCGTCCCTATCTACAATGGGGTTAAAGGCGTGTTGGGACTCAAGGACAAGTCAGCGGCTTGGGTTTTGCTGATCATAACATTGTTCCTTAGTTTTCCAATTGCCCTGACCACGGGAGCACTGCAAGGAATAGAGTTAGATCTAACCAATCCAGTTAACTTCCTAGAAAGCGTTGCGAAGGGGTTCCTTGTATTGCTTGGAACGGCAGAAGGTCTTTATATGCTAGTAAAAGACAGGAAGAAGTAAACAAAAAGAAGAAGGCCGCCCGAAGACGGCCTCTCCAATTCGGTGATCCCAACACTATTAATATACGCTATTTAACCTTCTTTGTCAAGACCTGCCAATGATGGATAAACGAGATCTCTCGTCTGATCTCCAAATCGACGGCTTAGGTATCCTTGACGGAAGAGGGACAGGGCCAGATCTCTTCTTGGTTCCATGCTGATAAGCCAATGTTGCAAAAGCAAGGGCATGACACAAGTGGTCGTCACCTTTATTGGCATAGGCATAAACCTCTCGTCCCTGCATAACCTGACGTATTCTCTGTATTTTTGAGAGGTGCTTGAAGAAAACCTCTGGAGCGTCCCACGGGATAATCTTGGGCTCGCCCTTTCGGATCGGAGACAGGGCCTCATCCAAAAGCTCAGTCCTGTGAGGCTGAACAAGCTGGAGCTTGTCGTCTTGAATCCGCTTGTATCTTGTTTCTGGTTCAGATGAAGCAGGAAGGTAATCGACCAATAAAACCTTGTTGCGAAACTTGTCTGCGAATGCCTTTGCCGCTTTGGTTTCTGGTTCAAGCTCCACAGCGGCATATTCTACATTGTAGGTATCCATCAACATCTCTAGCTCTTCCCATTCCGCAGTCCCAATCGCAATAATTCTCCTTTTCTGGTCAAAGATCACGTACCAGTTCAAGGCTCCAGGGTCAACTCCCATGAAACAATGTTTTCCGGATGGTTGTTGCTTGTGCGATCCTTTTGCTCTTCGAATTATGTCAGCACTTAAGTCTGTTGCTTGAGAGGTGTGGGGCAATCCTAGTCGATAGTTATAAAACTGCTGCACTTTAGAGAGATTCCCTTCTGCATCTTTCCATGCCTCTTCAATCTCGCTAGGATCTATTAATGGGCTAGCCATTTGAGAAATGTGGAAGGACCTAAAGGGGGCTTTGGGGTTTTTGGCAATCCAAATCCCCGAGCTTTTATCCATAAGCTTTCCACATTCTGGGCAGACTAACTGCCCTTCCTTAATGGAATCAGGCCAAATTGGTTCTTCGTAATGATCGTTTTCGCACCTCAGATGCCACTTGTGCTGTGTGCCCTGGCTAAAAAGCAGGTTTATGCCGACTTCTGTATATGAAGGGTTTGAGAGGTCAAATTTCCACTTCCACTGTGAAGCCCCCAGCCTCGTTTCAGCAAGGTCACGCCCTTCTGGGTCCATGTGGTCAAACTCGTCCCTTATCAACAAACCAACAGGAATAGACACCAAGCCTCGTGCAGACTGAGATCCACGAAGATACAAAGCTTGGTTCCAACCTATCTTTAACCTTACATTCGCAATCTCTGAGAAGGCATTTCTTATGTATGGTGACGGATAAATCGCTCCGGTATCCAGCCTCTCCTGCGCAAAGTCGCTTTCTTGTGTTTGGCTAGGAAGCACATAAAGAACGTTTTCTCTCTTCCGATCCATGAACCAGAAAGCAATATTAATGGCAAGCTCTGTAAACCCCATCTGTGCAGCTTTTTGGATGACGACGCGCATTCGTGGGCTCATGTCTCTGAATGTTTCATAAAGCTCTTTCAGAAATGGGAAAACGAAAGGCGGATGGGAGATTGAATAAGCATCGCCATTCCTCATCCGCCTTCTCAGAAACGACCAAACGAGGGGATCATCCTGCTGCGAAGCCATCACTGATAGCGTTGCAGCCCACTCATCACCCTCTATTTTCTTGTTGGTCATTATCTGTCATCCGGTATTTCATAGCTATCAAGCAATTCGCTTCTTTGGTCTGGGGGAAGGACTTCCCAGATCTCCTGAACACGGTCCTTTGCGGCATCGTCCACCTTAATCGGCTCAACCTCGTGCTTGATGCTACCAGAGACGTTCTGGTTAACACTCTTGGCCCAGCGTTCCGGGAACCTTCGTTCGAGCCACCACTGGAGGTACTTGGGGTCGTGCTTGCCTGCATTCACCACGTCTCTAACAACCCTAACCTCGACCGAAGCCATGACTAAGGAACATTTGTCCTTAAACGTTTTATACGGCTCTTCTCCTTGGTCCCCCTTTCTAAACCATTCATACAGGGTCTTGGGGGAGATTCCTGCTGCAGCAGCAGCTATTTCCAGGTGACCTCCAGCTCTTAAGGCACGGAGGATTTGGGTCTCCACCTCGTCATTGAACTTGCTTCTGGTCGAACCCTTTTTTACATACCCTCCAGACTTCTTTGTGTCGGAACTAAGCTTGCTTTGTCTGGACATATTTATGTTCACCCCCTCTGTCTTGATTCTAATTTAACATAAGGAGCAAACTTTATCCAGTTATTCCCACTGTCCTTGCCTAAGCATGAGAGCAATAAGCGCATAGACCGCTAAATCCAGCCAGGTGTCTTCTACCTTTTCGTCTGAAACATTCTGGCTGTGACTGTGCCAGGCCAGTTGAATGATGCGCTGCATTTTGTCATTGGCTCGGACAACGACTCCTGGTTCACCAAAAACAGATATATTTCTTGATCCATAATCGGCCTGCTTCTTTTTGAACGTCTCAAAGGCTCGTTTCATGTTTGCTGCCATGACTTCTTCTTTATGCAGGCTGCCAGAACTGCCATCTACTGTAAGGCAAACTGTTATTTCCTCGCCCTTCATTCTTCCCCCTTGTCAGAAAGGAACTTCAACAAGTGCTTCTTTTTGGAGTAGTTTTACAGCTTTGTCGTATTCATCCTTCGGCAGATACTCCCCCATTCTAAGTTCGAGAAGTTTGGGAGGAAGAAGAAGTTTTCTTCCTGTCCTGACAAAGCCCAGAGAGGGACCCCTTCTGCCGATGGTAGAATCCTTCAACCTTACACCGAATTCTTCTTCAATTCTCAATGCAATATCATGAGGCTTAACGCCTTCTTGCAAAACCTCTGGACTGTAAAGGGCATATCCGAAGTACCCCCTCATTATTAGGGCGTCTCGTGAGTAGGAGAATCCTTCTTTTTGCTCGCTTGAGAGCTTCTCTAGAAGAGAAATGAAGTATTCTTGTTTGCCAATCATAGATGCAATATTAAGCGTTCCCTCACAAAGCTGAACCAAACGGGGCTCCACCCTTCTATCAGCGAAATCTCCAGGAGTGTAGTTTTTATGCTGATACTCGGGGACCAAAAGAGAGGCCATCATTGCAAGCTTGGAGCGGAGCTTTTTAGCGTAATCATTGGCTTCTTTCGGTAGGTTGAAGGGAATGTCTTTTCTCGTTAGTGATTGTGGGTGAATCTTGATCATTCTTCTCTCTACTGCATCATCTTGAATTGGTTGCCTTAGAGTAATAACCGTAGGACCGAAAACGAAGAAAGAGTAGGTATTTTTTCCTCCCTCAGACATCCTCTGTATCACGGCCTCTGATCTCAAGGGTCTGACGTTGTAGAACTTGGCAAGCTCCTGGCTTTCTTCGCTGTTGTTCATGTCAGCTTCATTGATGAACAGTGTAGAAATATGATATTTGTCAACTGTTCGTACCCATGATGCGAACTTGGTTCCCGAAGATCTATATGGATAAGGGCCTACAGACCAAACTAATTCGGCTCCTCGGGTTTTTCCTTTTGAGGAGCCGGACTCAAAGGCGAGAATTGGAACGGCTGGCAAGACGGGGGAAAACCAAGCTGTTATTGCGAAAAAAGCCATCAGGTCATAGTGTTCTTCTTCAGATGCTTCAAAGTAGGCATTGAAGAAGTCTTTTAGCTCTGCGATCAAATCGTCTATTGTTGAATAGGTATCGAGTTCATCGAGATACTGTATAAGTCCTTTTCGTACCTCGTCTCCATAAGGGGGCCTGATTATTGCACCATCAGACATGATGTAGTCCATTGTATGGCCCTCTGGAGTCATAAATACTGCATCGTGATCAGAGTTCTTAACTGCAAATACAAGTCCATGATCCTGAATCATATCAAAAGTCCGATACAAACACCTTGGTCCGTTTTCTCCATTCCCGTTTTCCTCTTTGCCGCCGTTCTTGCTTCCATTCTTTCCTGAAACAAGAGGAATATCAGGACGATATCTTGAGACGGACTTGGCTATGGTCAATACCTCAGACTCTGGCAAGGGGGGATTACACCTTCGTTTATTGATCTCACAAAGAATGGCTTCGATTTCTCCACCTGAAAGACCCCTTCTTCTGAACGTTCCCCCTAAAGAGGTAAGGGCTTGATTTCTTTCTCCCTCAGCTATTTTTTCTTCGATTTCTTCCGCTTCTTCCTGAATCACGCTTTCTATTCGTGCTTTTTCTAGACACCAATCAGGAAGATCTGCTAGTTCTTCCTCATCAAGACTAATAGCCCACGTGTATTGGTGCCCTTGTTCGTTTACTGAAGGAGGAGCAACCACGTAACCGCCGTCTCCCTTAAGATCGATTCCTTTTACTATCCCTATTCTATTGTGAACGGGTTCTCCAGGGTTCTTGAAGTAATAATGCGGGCCTCTAAAAGCCATGGCACAGGGGGTTGCCGGTAAGTGCAATCCTTCTAATGCTTTGGGGTCATCATCATCCAAGACAGCTATTCCAGAAATTGATCCCGTGATAATTGCAACCTGAGCATCCGGGTAACGAGTCCACCACTCTTCTATCTCTTCCTCTGTGGGTTTTCTTTGTGTAAATTCCTTCCAAGGAACTAATGCTACCTTATCTTTCCTTACTGGTATAACAGAAAAACCGTACTCAGTAAGGTACATGAGAGCCGCTTCTTTACAGGTCATCCTTCACCCCTTTTGCGATGGACTCATTCATAATAATGTAATCCTAGTCTGGCTTTTTGCCCTGCCCGTCCGGGCACAAGTATAGCAGATCAGGGACCAAAAGACAAACACAAACCAAAAAGGGGGCTGGATGCCTGTTCTAGTCAGCGTTTTTCTCTCGTGGCTTGTCCTCAGTCCATCGAGGTGCTATAATAGAGGCAAGATAGAGCAGGCTTTTAAGGAGTGAAATTTTGAGCACGGAAAACATCAAGGCAGACAAGAAGATTCCCGAGATTAGGTTAAGCCCCACCGGGGTACAGAGCTTCTTCAATTGCAGGCGAAGGTGGCAGTTAGAGCAGAAATGGAGACCTCTCCGTGATTCGTTTGCCCCAACGCTCGGGTCCATTATCCATCTTGGTCTATCATGCCGGATCCTGCGTGAAGACTGGCCCTCTATATGTGTGGCGGCCCTTAACAGGACAGATCTCAAGCCTGAAGATAAGGCCAAAGCTTGGGCTCTCGCCGAGCCCCTTGTTAAGCATTGGAACCCTCCAGATGAGTGGCTTTTCTTAAGCGTAGAAGACAAATTTGAGCTTCCTGTGCCATCAGAAAGCGATGCAGTGCTACAGAAGGTTACGTGGTCTGGTTACATCGACGCAGAAATCTGGAAGGATGACGAGCTTTGGGTAGTAGACTATAAGACGAGCCAAAGAACCCCCGATCCAGACCATGCAATGATTGATGAGCAGCTTCTTGCTTACTATGCTACAGAAAAGTGGAAGCTAACACGGAAAGAGATTGACCAAACGCCCAGAGGATCAATTTGGGCGGCGATTGTCATTCCAGGTCTCAGGCTAAAGAAAGGAGAATCATGGAACGAGTTTCACCAAAGGGTTGATAATGCTGTTCAAGCAGAACCATTCAAGCACTATCAAAACTTCCCCTTGGAATATACCGACGACCAGGTTGATTATTTTTGGGAAAAGGTTAGATATGTTGTAAACGAAATAAGAGAAAAGAGATTTTACAAGAATCCCGGACATTGCAAGTATCTTCCATGCCAATTTAGGGATATATGCTTAAATGATACCAATGCAAAGATTATGGGATTTAAGCCTAAAGAACAAGAGGAAAGGCCGTCTCTTGACATTTTGATGGCAGAAGGGGTCCTACAGGGGCTGGATGCTCCTGTATCACCAGACGACCTTGCTGATGAAACTGTCAAGTGGGAAAGGGTTAATGTAGGAATGAGCCAAGAGGAAATAGCCGAAAAACTGGGGGTGTCAAAGAAGGCAATCGCAAGCTGGGAAGACATGGAAAAGTTCCCTGAAGATGAAGAAATGCGAAAAAAGATTCGGGAAGCGCTTTCAGGCGAAGGCTCTTGACATCGTGCTTGGCACATGCTATAATACTTAGGAAGGAGGTTAGTGAATGCTACCAACAGAACGTGAAGGACCAAATCTATCATTCCCCGAGAATGCAACCTGGCTCTTGTACGGGCCTCCCAAGAGCGGAAAGACAACAGCTTCTTGCACTTGGCCTGACCCGCTTCTTATTGAATGCGAAAGGGAGGGGGCAGAGTGGGTTGATGCCTACAAACTGTATGTCGAAAGCATTGAGGGCCTGCGGAAGGTTTGGACGCAGATTGCACAAAAGGTGAAGAAAGGCGAAGAACTTCCATACAAGACTATTGTTTTAGACACAATAGACATGATCTCCGTATGGGCAGAGGCTGAGGTTGCGGCACATTATGGGGCCAAGCAGCTAGGGGAGGCCAAGGTTTTTGGGGCGGACTACGGAGCACACAGGTCTGAGGTAATGAGAATTATTCGTAGATTCTCACAGCTTCCGTTTGACGTTGTTTTGGTATCTCACTCTAGAGGAGTATCTGAGCAAGGAACCGAGACCAAGGTTTTGGAACTTCCTGGCCGATTGGGAAGAGCGGTTCTTGCCGAAGTCTCACACGTGATCTATCTGGAGGCCAGGGAACTTCCCAATGGAAACCTCGAAAGAAGGTTTGTATTCCATCCCTCGTCTCTCCTTGAGGCGGGATCAAGGCATCCAGTAATGGCTCAGGCAAGAGCTTGCCCGGCCAGCTATCAGGATTTGAGGTCTTTGTTTGATGAATATGTTCAAGAGGAAGAAGAACAAGAAGGAGTAACTACTACCACAGAGGAGGAATAGAATGGGATTCAAACTTGGAGACAAGCTAGGCGGAGCAACCGTTGAGCCTGGGCTTTACAACATCCGTTTGTACGAATGGAGCAAAACGACAACGAACGTCAGCAATAAGCCAATGATCAAGCTGCAATGGAAGATTGTAGATGGAGACTATGAGGGACAGCTACTTTTCGACCAAGTAGTGACAACTGAAGAAGGAATTTTCAGGGCATGCAACATTCTTTCGGCTGTTGGATATTCTTCTGATACAGAGTTTGATTCTGTGGACGAATGTGCATCAGCGATGATTAAGGCGCTGGAAGATGACGCGGTGCTGACGGCATCCGTAACCAAGAAACCTCACCCGAACGACAGGACGCGTGAAGTAAACAACATTGCCACTTATTTTCCTTACTCTGGAGAAACACAGACTAAGGGAGAAGATAACGAAGTTCCATTCTGAGGGAAGCGAGAGCCCGCTTGACCGGGTGGCGCAGTCTGATTAGGATGGTCTCAGGCTGTGCCGCCCGCCCTCAAGGAGGATAAGAACATGGCAGAAATACCTGAAGAGGTAAAACAAGAAGTATGGAGGCTTCATAATGGTGAATGTATCTACTGGCATAACGCACCATTTCGTGAAGGCTTAGAATACACACACATGGAAGAGCATCGTGGGATGGGCGGGGACGCCAGCAAGAACACTGTGATGCACATTGGTCTAGGATGCAAACAATGCCACAAGAGGTTTCATTCAAGGGGTGCCTATAAGATTGTTCACTTCGATCCATATGACAAAGAAAATGGGCTAATAATTGTTAGCCATCGTGGAAAAGAGGTTCCAAAACATCATCTTTGGTTCTATAATAGACAAGCCTGTGAAAGATTGGGGAAAGAGCAGGAACGTATCGAGAAATTAGTTTCCGAATCTCACAGAGCTATCTGGGAAGTAGCCAACTATCTGGAAGAGGTTGACACACGTGGCTCGGCCAAAGCTCTTGGCTACGAAAACATATATGAACTTGGAGCACAGTTTCAGTTAAGCAGCTCAAAAGTAAAGCAATTAGTAAAATTGTGGAGATTTATGCAGGAATATGATCTTGAACCAGGAGACACCCCCATAGAGCTTGCACAGGTTCTCAAGAGGGCCGACAAAAAGGGCAAGCTCGAAGATGCTGTAGCCATGGTAGAAGGAGTACGGACTGGAGAGGTTCATATTGCAGAATTTTGGGACTGGGTTGACCAAGAGCTTAAAGAAGAAAGAGTGAGAAAGGCATGGGTTGGCAAAGGAAAACTTAAGAAAATTGAGCTTTCTGAAGACGTGCTTTTCCAGAAAGATCCAGATGAGTTTGTGCTAAAAGGCGGTTCTTTGGTAGCAGGCGTAGGGCTTGAGGAGGAAGAATGAGTGCTGCTCAAACACCATACCAAAAAGGGGCAAAAGGCGAATGGGATATCAGAAAGACGCTAATCGATCACGGCATTCAGGTCTTTCGATCCCGAGGATCTAAGGGCAGAGACCTCAAAATTGGAGAAAAAATGTGGGCTTCTGTTAGAAGGAGTGGAAAAGTCCCTGCATGGATGTACAAGTTTGGTGATGACCCTGTTGAGGGCAGCTGGTGGTATATGGGGCCACTAAGCATATTGTGGACTGATCCGGATTGGAGACAGGTTATTTCACACCCTCCCTTATACATAAAAAGAGAGCTGAGAACGCATGAAATGTTCATTGGCAGAAGGGATTACAAGGATTGGAGGGTCTTTATAAGAAGAAAAGACTATCATGAGTTTAAGGCCAATAATCCGGTGTTAGATGAAAACAACATAGAAGGGGGTGGCTTATATGCCCTTTGAGAAAAAAGATCTAGGAACTGTCCCCCTGGGGAAATACAGGGGAAAGAAATGGTCTGAGGTTCCAGAAGGGCACCTCAAATATGTCATAGACAATCCCTATCTGGACAAACCTTTCAAAAGAATGGCAAGAGAAGAACTTTCTCAGCGAAACGTATGTGAAGGTCAATACGGATTGTTTGAAAATGTGCGATAATGTCAGAAAGAATATGGACAAGTATTTCGCTAACACAAAAAGACTTGCTGGAGGAGGTGAGAGAGAAGGCGTCACTTGAGGCCCCTTCAAAGAAAACCGTTGCAGATCTAGCAGAAAAATACGATGAAAGCCAGGAATATATCGAACTTTGCTTCAAGGAGTACAGAAAAGAAGCGGCAAAAAGGCTTGCTGAAGAAATCGGCTCTAAAAAGAGGAGGTTTATAAGGGTGTTTTCAAAAGCCTCAGACAAGTGGCTTTCATATCATCTGGGACTGGGAATTAAGGAGATAAGACAACTTAGACGAGTCTTGCAGAGAAACGGAAACAGAAGATAAGAATACGAGGTGTGTTTAGCTGTGG
>SL_5KL_010_SEDDRAFT_10001658_pt1 | contig 13196 bp, 10 predicted proteins | sample SodLakKL_010_SED_FD_9118 | JGI IMG/M metagenome (IMG submission 9118)
GTACCCCCTTCACCCGTGGCCCAGGCGAGAAGCTGGGCAGGAGTCGCTCCTCCGCGCAATCGGCCATTCATTTCCGTGACCAGTTTGTGAGCCGATATTCCCTCCCTTTGTGCCTGGATCGCGAGTTGCAGAGCGTTAGGTTCCGACGGATCGCGCCACCGGGCCTCGTCAAGGTACTCCTCGATTTCGCGGGCATGCTTCTCGGGGCCCCATGCAGACCGAAGGAAGATGAGGTGCGATAGCTCGTTGGTGTCCAAACTCCGATGCTTGCGGGCTTCCGCTTGGGGCAGGGTGCGCTCCTGTTCGGCCCGCACGCGATCCGGCGACCGCTCCGATGGTCCTTCGTTCATGGTGGTGGGCGCCTGAGGTTTGGATGGCCCAGCTCCGTCTGTAAGCGAGGTGAACCGTGGCTGCGTGCGAGGAGGTGTCATTATTTGTCTCTCCGGGTTCCCGGACTTGGCGTAGCTTGGTGCTTCAGAGCTATTACGGGCAACAGCGCCGACAGCTTCGGCTGGTTAAGTTGGTCTTTGGCGGCAAGTATTCCGGCAGATGCGGGTAAGAGCACTTCTGGGGGGTGGCACACCCAGCAGCTAGGATGGGCGAACGCTGAGATCAGACTGACTGGGGGTCGATTCGCGTGATCTTCCAGACCTTGCCGCCGATGATCGTCACCTCGATGTCACCCCTGAGTTTCCCTCTCTTAAGCCGACGCTCATTATCGTCGCCCAGTTGTGCCCGGAGCTTGGTCGCTTCATTTCCACTCGAGAAGGCCCGGTTTCCCTCGGGGCCCTGCACATAGATTTCGTTCTTGCCTGGATCCAGATTAAGGGCGACGTTCTTCCAAACGGTCGGTCCTTCGCCGCGCTGCTGTTTACTTGGACCAGTGGCACGGCTCCACGCCAGCCCAGGGTAGGGCGCGAGGACACGGTGGTTCTTTCTTGCGTTCTGGAACTCGTTGGAACCGCGCGTGCCATCCCCCAGAGACATGTGTCTCAAAGCGCCGGGGAAGCGCTTGGCCTGCTCGGGTTTCGCCATGCCGCACAGGGCCTTGATCTGCGCACTGCTCGCCCATGACTGTACATGTTTTTCCATGTAGGACACGAATTTTTCCTGATACTTGGAGCTTGTATCAGCTTGTGACCCGTCGTTGGTGATCAAATGGATATCGTCGAACTGGATGCGGACCTGTCCCAGCCCGAGCGACTTTCCGGTCCCGACGTTGTGGCGCAGGTCGGTGCGGCCACCCCACGTCATCGTCCAGATCAGCGCGCCCAGTTCGACCGGTTTCAGGTTATGGAATACGACCCGTCCGTCGAACGTAACACCGGCTGCCAGTGGTTGAAGCGTCTGGGTGACGTTATCCGTACCTGGCGTGGGATCGCCTTGCGTGGGTCGTGCCGGGTAGCGCTTCCAACCGCGAATCTCTGGCTGCGCGTCCATGAAGGTTCGGTAGGCGACTTGGCGGTTACCATCCTTGTTATGAGCCTGCTTGATGTAGTTCGGGTAGTAACTCGGCTTCGGGCCGTTGAGCACGGTCACGAGTGCCGGTGCCTCGTGGGCCGTGCCGCTCCTGACCTGCGCCATCTCGAACCATACCCGGCCCTTCAGGGACTTGTTGGCGGAATCGTCTCCCGCGTATCCGAACATCAGGGTTGCGAGATCCGGTTTGGCATCCTGTTGATGTGCGCCCGGCATCGCTTGCCGCACGGTATGCGTGTACGGCAGTTTGTACATCAAGGCCAGACCGAGTGATTCGATCCCGCCAACGGAGTCCGTGAGATAGAACACTGGGATTCTGGCTTTCGAGCGCCAGTAGGCCCACTCCTCACCAGCGTATCCGAATTGCGGGCGCGGTTGATGAATTGCGAGGAAGCCGCGCATGACTGATTCCGGAACCACGGTCGAGGCGCCCAAAGGTCCGAAGAACACGAATTCCAGGTGTTTCTTCCCACTTTGCCTGGCCGGGTCCTTGGGGCGCGGCGCGGGTTGGCCGGTCAGGACGAGGGTACCCTGTGTGGCCCCGCCGCCGAGGTTGCCTGCCAATCGGTACTCGAGTTGTCTTCCCTGGCTGTGTCGGTGCCAGGTCAAGGGACCGGGGTCGAACCAGATATCGAGACTCTGCGGTGCCCAGCGGTTGTATTTTTCTCTTGCACTGCAATGTGGTACTCCCCGCCACCAGTTGTTACCGCTGAATGCTGCCAAATCGTCATGTTGGACTCTGGCGTAGTCACATGGGGTGAGCTTCCATTCGCCGCTGCTGGCGTCGAACTGCAGCCACCCGGCCTTCGCTTTCGCACGATACTGATTTGGCCCTGTGCCCCGCTCCGTCATCTTGTTCCCGTAGAACGGGCGAGCGCCGGCAGTGAGGTCGCGCACGGAATAGCGTGCGTCGTCGGTGTGGCTCATGCGCGAAAAGCTGGCAATCTCCAGGACCGCCCGAACCATACCCTTGAGCGTTGCGCCATGGATGGCGTAGCCATTGGAGCCCGGCGACACCTGGAAGAAGCGCTTCACGTTGTTGGTTGTCTGCGGACCCGACACCAGTAGGGGGCTGTGTGCAATTAGGGAGTAGCGAATCTCGCCGCTGATCCCGTCCTCGAACGGAAGGTCATGCGACGTACGGTCGGCCCAATCCGGTTCAACGACCGTATCCGAGAGCGGGACGAAGTTGTAGGGAGCGGAGATCGGAGGCGTATTTTGTGCGAGGCCCATCGGGGTATCCCTCAAACGAATCCAGTGAAACAGGCGACGGTTTGGACGTAACCGAGCTCTGGATCAAGACGCCAATAGCGGCGGTAACGGAGCTTGCTTGGGTCCGGTCGGCCACGGTTATGAGCCAGTTGGTCGGGCTCGTCGTAGAGGTGGTCACCCTCCTGCGCGTGGGTGTAACGGGTGAGCACCCAGCCGCCGCGACCATCCTGCTCCAGGGCGATCGAGGTGGAGGTCCCGGCGGTTTCGCCGTACGCCTCTGCCGCAAGCAACACCCCCCACTCCGGCTTGGGTTCCACCAACCCGTTGGTGAACGGAATCTGTTGGGACTGGAAGAGAAGCCAGCCTTGACTGGGCCGCAGCTCGGAAAGCCTGTTCCAGACCTGGTCAGGGTCTTCGAAAGCCTCGCTGTTGGCGACGTAGCCGCCTGACCGCATCGGAGGCAGCTGGTGCCGTTCGGCGAGGATTTGGTACTCACTCAGGACGTTCATCGGGATGTCTCGGTGTCTTGGGGGGGCTGTCCAGCCAGGACTTCAGTGGGCCTGTGAGCTCACCATCGAAAAAGCCGTTGCCGGTTGCGGTACGCGAGCCTAGCGGCAGGCGCGCCTGACAGAGGTCGTCCAGCGCAGCCTTGAGGGCGCGGCTTACGCTCGTTGTGTCCGCTGTGTTCCGTTTCAGCCGGCTTTCGTCGAGTGCGATCGGGATCACGATCGGTTGGTGGGTCTTGTAGACGCTCAGTTCTTCGAAAAATACACCGTTGCGGACACCGCCCGTGAAGCGGTCTATAGCGATGTGGGGCACTTCCCGCAAATCGACATTGGCGAGCGGGATGTGAACATCGTCCAGGTACATGGCTCCGGCCTGTCCTGGAGCAGAAGTGGTCTTGTCCTTGACGCTCCCCAGCAAGGCGTCTACCCAGGCGGGCCGACTTGGTTCTCCCTGGTACGGCTGCGCCCAGGTGCGAGCGATTCGGTGGGCATGAAAGCTCATGCGGTGGGCCAGCGCTCCTTTCAGGGAACTGGCGGGGAACAGGAGGTGGTGGGAATGAATCTGCGCAGGACCGTTGTGGGGCCAGTGCACAGTCTCCTCGATTACGGGCAGGAGATCGGCCTCTCGGATGTTCGGCTGGCCTTGGTAATGGCGCAGATCCTCGGTACCTTGGCCGATACGCCAGAACCCCCGCGGCGCCAGCGTGAGCATCCCGGTGACGATTCCATTGCCCTTCCAGTCCGGAGTGTGTTGGGACAGGCCGGTTACGGCATGGAGTTCGGGATCCAGCGCCGCGAGTGCCGCGGCGCCTTTCGTTCCACCCGCGGCATCCAGACGGAAGCTCGCCTGATGGCACCGGATGCATCGCATCTTGCCAAGGCCTGCTCGGGTTGCGCCCCCGAGGCGAAATGCCGGGTGGTCGAGCAGGTCGAGCAGGCGAGTCCAATCCGGGTCGTCGATGGATCGGCTCCACAGCCGCAACTCGATCGCGAAACGATAACCACGCGGTATCAGGGCGCGGTCGAACTTGCCGGTGTCGGCCGCCGTTCCTCGGTGTGAGATTCGCACACGGTTACGGAACCGGGGCTCGTCGATGCCGGACCGGGCGCGTTGGAGCAGCGAGTCGTCTTCGAGTCGCGACGGGTCGGTAACCGCGAGGAGGCCCTCAGCGGCACGGCCTTGGCTATCCAGCATTGTCCCCCAGGACACGATCACCCTGGACGCATCGCCGGATGCGCGCTGCTGGAAACCGAAGAGCGCGTCATCGGAAGTGGCGCCCGGGTAACTCTCCCGCCAGAGTTGCCGGAGCACGCCAGCCAGGCTGCTACCGGGGATCGCCGGAAGGTCGTTGGCATCGGTCACCAGTGCCGTGTCAAACACCCCGTCGGGGGTGCCCGTGCTGATGGACAGCGGTGTATCGGCCTCCAAAATGGCTCGGGCAAGGTGAAGGACCGGGTAATCCCGGCGACGGTCGGCCCTGTTCTCAGTCATGAGTCCGGACTCCTTGGCGCCGGGTATCCTGGCGCAGTCGGTGGGCAAGATGACGCACGAGATAGGCATAGTGCTCGGCAGGCATGGCTCCATCCCAGGCGAGCCGATCTCGCAGCCAATCACGGAGACGATAAGGCGCGCCTTCTTCCGTGTACCGTATGGTTTCGCTCCAGCCCTCACCCTGTTGCTTGATCACGGCCTGATCACCCTCGAATAGCGCCTCGAAAAGGGTCTGCCCCGAGCGGCTACGTGCGGTTTCGTAAACACGGCCCCATTGGCTCTTGGAGGGGCCGAAATCTTCCTGCTGACTCACGCCACCCAGCCTTCGCGCGACCCGAAGTTGCTCGCCAAACTCGCGGGAATACTCGCCGGCCGTCTGGTCCAGGTCGGTCTTCCAGTCCTCGGACTGCATGCGCAGCCAGGAGAGCAATCTGTGATCCGCGACAGCATCTGATACCCGGGGTGAGGGGCTCAAGCCGTTGGGAGGGGACAGTGTTTCCTGCTGCAAAAACGGTGGATTCATCCAGACCCGGCCAAGGCCGGCCTCCCGGTACAGGCCGATTCCGGTCGCGAGGCGGTCGTGCTGCTCCTGTGTGAGCGGCGTCTCCAGTTGCAGGGTGATGACGCCGCCAGCGGCCAGCAACAGCCGCTCGCGGTCGTACCCGTGGCGAGCTTGATTCCACGGCGAGTAACGCCTGTGTCGTAGGAACGTCTTGCTCCAGAGGATCTTTGCGCCGGGGAGCCCCAGGGCTCGGGCTGAAGGTTCCAGTGTTGGGCGCCCTGTGTCGTCGGTCAGGGCGAGATCGGAAAGCAGCCAGAGGGTTAGATGGGTTGAGGAACCCGTGGAACCTTGCTTGATGGGGGTGGCCGCGGGTGCGAATTCGACGTGCACACGCCCGTACTCCGCAGAGCGGGATCGTCCCAGAAGGATTTCACCATGCAAAACGGCTGCGACCTCTTTGAGCAGATCATCGCAGTCGGCATCCGCCTCTACCCATGCGATGAGGCTGCGCCCCTGGACCAGGGATTCGTACCCGAACAGTTTTCCTTCGTCGGCGCGCCCCGTTCTGGGATCAATCGCGGTTTTCATGCGCAGATTCCGCATCGGGAGCAAGCGGCGACCGTCCGCGAATACGTATCCCTCGCGAATCTGCTTGGGCTGTTTGCCCCCTGGGATTTCACCATTGGACCCCGGTGCTGCAAAATTGTAGACGGTGCTGTCGCCTGAAGCCGGTGTCTTGGCCTCGTGCCATGCCAGCGGAACTGGGTGCGCGATCTCGTCATCTGCGCAGGGGAGGCCATCCAGAAAGCGCAGCCGGCCCGAGTGGAATGCGGTATAAGCACGTGTCCCGCCCGCATCGAGAAAACGGCGATATAGGCGTGAGGCTGCAGCTCCCAGCAGGGTCTGTCCGGGTATCCGATCAACACTGCGGTGGCCCCCAACAGTGGCATTTCCTGCGCTGAACACGCAGTCTTCCAGCAAGGTGATACGGAGGGCATGACGGATCACGGGCATCGCGTTCATGATGGTTACTCCTTCTCCATACGCAGTACGGCGCGGCCCAGCCCGCGGGTCCGGTGAGCGCCGACAGCATGGATCAGGGGCAGGACACCGCTGAGTTGCTGTGGCCAATCAGCTGGGGGAACTTGACCTGGAACCGGGCTGATCATGGCCTCGATCTGGAGGGGGATGACGACTTCGATGCCACGCAGGGACTTGTCTTTTGCCGTACCAGTGGTGGGTTCAACGGCCGTGGCGTGTAATGGCCGGAAGAGTCCCTTGCAGAGGGACTTGTCGGCGCTGAGGCTGTGGGCGATGCGTGTCGGCAGCCGCCCATCGCCAACGCGCAGGCAGCCCGGTCTCGGCGTGCCGCCAGTGCGTTCGATTTCCTCGGTTCGGTCCCCGAACAGGACTGAAGCCAGCCCGTCATAGCCCGTCCAGCCCCAAAGCTCGGCACGTTCCAGGGCGTCGCGCAAAAGGCCCTTGATGTGACGGCCTGGCAATACCGGCAGGCCCCCGCTGTCGCGGTGAGCAACGGCATCGAGCACCAGGCCATGGCCGCGTCCGCCACCCGGATGCCAGAAGGTGCGTAGATCGATCTTGAGGACGTGAGTGCTCATGAGGGTTCTTTCTCGGTAGCTGTGCTCTCGGGCATGGCGCTGCCTACTGACGTCAGGGTGAGTGCGTCGGCGAGCGGGGAGACATATCCGTCTTGACGCGTGAAGTAGGGGAGGTCCGGGTGTTCTGTGTAAGCGCCAAATACGCGAGGCGACTGCGCTTGACCCAGTCGCTCAAGCGTAGCCTTGAAGGATTCGAGTGTGGGGTTCTGGTTCTCCCGCATCAGCATCTGCCAACGTCGATAACGACTTCTGGCTTGGGTTAGGTCGAGGCCGATCAGGCTATGCAATTGCCGGGTCGGGCCGCGGCTCATTAGCGGTCCGGCCAGTAGCTCCTGCAGTTCTAGAAGGTCGGACAATGCTGGCAGCCCCTGCCCCTGGTGGAGGGCATAGGCACCGAGGGTATCGACGAAACGGGTGTCATGGTGCACATAGGTCTTCTCGCGCAGCACGATCTCCTCGTAGCGTTCAACCATCGAATTGGTGACTCGGTGAAAGGCCACGGCCGAAGGCGGGGCTACGGTATCGATGGCCTTTGCCTGTCTCTTGGCAAGACGCGCCAGGTCCTCGGCCAGTGCGGTTGCGAGGTAGAAAGGTTGGCTGGCTCGCATGAAGACCACACCTGCGCCAGCCGTCAGGCCATCCGTGCCGATCTGCAACTCGGGCAACCGGCGGCGGCTCTCCTCCTCGAAGGCTCCAAGGAACTCCTGCAGATAGCGAATGGCGAGGTCCCCGCGCACGAGGAGCGTTAGGTCGTCACCACCCAGAACGATGGGGCGCGCGGCAAGGGGCTGATCTTGCATTCCCCCATTGTCTTTGATCCGTTGTTCACGCTCGGGCAGCAGTACTGCCTGTGTTGCTCGCTGCGCGGCTCTCTCGGTCGTCTGGGCAATCGCGAGCGAAAGCTCGCGAAAAAGGTGAACATACTGGGTCGGATCCTTGCTCGCCCGTTCCTTGGCCTTGCGGAGGAGTTCGCCAAGGCCGTTCCCGTCCGCGTGGATGAGAGCCACAGTGTGGTCATCCCCCCGAAACGGGAAGCCGCCGTCTACCCCCGGCGTCAGGTCTCGCGGCCAGTCACGCCAACGCAGGTCGGTTTTGGGTGGAGAAAAACGCGTAAATAGACCAATCCGGGCCGGATTCGAAAATCGGGATTTCTTTCGCTTTGTCGGGAGGTCGATCACCCCCTGGTCGGAGGCATCGATCTCGACACCCGGTTGCCCTGTCCGTGAACTTCGCTGTGTGATTGGTGCGGTGATTGGCAACACCGGACGGAACCGCGAGGCGTCAGCAAGCAATGCGGCACGGGCAGCTTCGAATGCGGCGGCCTCATCCGACCCAGTGCCGCGCGCTGCATCGAAGCTGAGCCCGGGCGAAAATTGCTGCACCAGCAGTGACCAGAGCGTCGCGAAGCGTTCCAATGGCTCGATGTCGTTGGCGAAAGCATAGAGCGCACCCCCAGCACGGCGGGAGAAGCGGACGGGGCCGTCGTCCTGGAAGCCCAGGGTGTGGAGCGCATCGGGCAGCAGATCGCTGGTGAGTGCATCCACCATCTCGCTGGCCCCGATCAGGTCCCGCATTCGACCGGACTCCAGGATATAGGTCTGGATGGACTTCGCCTCGAATAAATAGGCATGAATCGACATGGGGCAGCTACTCCTTGGCCGCTGTCAAAAATCCGGGATCAGTGCCGCCGCCACGCCCATCCGATTGGAAGGTGAGATCGGCCGGTGATGAACCGGAAGTTCGGCTTGGTGGCGTTAGTTTAACAATCGTAATGATCGCTTGCCCTGTGGCTTTGCTCTCTTTTTTGGCAACGTTTTCTGGACATGAAGCCAGTCCGTTCAACTCCGCACCTACCAGCTGAGGAAGCGGATGCGGCTGGACTCGACGGGGAGACCGTAACCGGCCGGCCGGCTGGGAGTGATGGCCCGGATATCGTAGGCCTCTGCCAAGGGGCCGAGTGCGCTGACGAGTTCCTGCCGCAGGTGCGCCTTGCGGTCGTCCCAGTAGGCTCTGGTCATCCCTCCATGCACGCTTTCTTCGACCCTGGCGGTCTGCGATCGCGCGTCCGTTTTGCCCACCTCTTCCAGAAACGTTTTCAGGTGGTCACGGTTGGGTTTCTGCTTGCTCGGGGCGAAGACGGGGCGGCCCTGCTGCGTGTGGCGGGCAATCCAGCCATAAAAGGCGATGGAAGCGGGGCTCAGGGTGATGCGGTGGCCGTCATCCAGTTCCAGGCAGCCGTTTCGGTAGTCGATGAGAACCCCCGCGGGGTCAAGGGCGCGCTGGGCGGCACGGACGATCCCGCTGAAGCTGGACATGCCGCTCTCCAGGGTCTTGAGCGAGGCGGGGAGTTGGTCACGCAGGCGAACGAACGGGATCTCCGCCAGTTGGATGTCGGCACGCTCGTCGTCGTTCTGGCCCGGGCGGGGATAGAAGAAATCCCAACGTGATTCGAACCCAGGGGACACGAGCACGTGCGACAGACGGTCTTGTGGCCGCCCGAACAGTGACAGGGCATAACCGAGGTAGTACCCCATGGTCTTGCGGCCGCCAGCGAGCGATGCGTGGATCGCGCACGAATCATCTTCTGCCAGTTGGCGCACCGTGTCGGTAATGAAGTTGGCCGCGTACTCGTTACCCTCTGGCGTGCGGATGTCGTCGAGCGGGTTCCCATGCGCATCGGGCATCACGCGGATTTGTTCCTTGCTGAACGTGATGGATGGCAGGTCGCATTCGTCGCGCAGGCGGTGAAACCAGCCGCTGGTCGTATCGAGCAAGGTTCGATGGAGCTTTTCCTCGCCGATTTGCGTTGTGATTACCTGAATTTCGGTCGGGACGAAGGCTGGCCGCGCCTTCTGGGTGAGGTAGTACAGTGTTTCCGTGAGTATCTGCGGGGTCGCCCCCGTGACCAGGAGAAGTGTGCGGCGAGGATAGCTTTCGGGCTGGTGGGGCGACATGGCGGGTTCCTGTTGGTCCATCACTGCGGCAATATAGAACGGCTTTCGTCCGCGTGGCGGATTCGACAAGCTTGTCGAACTCGTCGGGACGGGTGGCTTGGGGCAGGCTGGTTCAGGCAGAACAAACATTGATCGCAACCTAGCGCGTGCCACGCATCAAGAACTCCACCGATCAGAGCCAGGATTATTGTTATCCGGCCTTTGATCGTGGTCCAGGTCCCTGCGGCAGTGAACTCTTGGATGATGCCCTGCGGCCCAGTATTGTCCGACGACAGGCTTTCATCGCTCTTCGCAAATGCTGACCATGATCCCGGAACGACCGCGCCTTCCGCTTGCCCGCTACCGCCTTCATTTCACCGCGCTCGAAGCTGCGCGGCTGCCGGAATTCGCTGGTTCCACCTGGCGGGGTGCACTAGGGCATGCTCTCAAGCGCTCGGTTTGCGTCACGCAGTTGCCGAAGTGTGCCCCCTGCCCGTTGGTACACGTCTGTGCGTACGCCTGGGTCTTCGAGACCCCGCCCCCACCAACTGCGGAAAAGATGCGCAAGTACCCCGCCGTACCGCATCCGTTTGTGCTCAATCCTCGGGTGGGTCCGGTGCACCTCAACGCTGGTGCCCCTTATACCCTCGAACTGACCTTGGTGGGGCATGGCAACAGGCATCTCCCTTATCTGCTGCATGCGTTTGAACGGGCAGGTCAGCACGGACTGGGCAAGGGGCTGGGTCGCATGCAACTGGACTCTGCCGAACGCGAGACCCCGATCGGATCGGGTCAGTGGCAGCGCGTCTATCAGCCCGGGTGGGGCGTCGACATCACTCCACCCAGCGAACCGGCAGTACCGCTCGTGCCGGCCGCAGGGGTACGGATCGATGTGTTGACCCCGCTGCGTCTGCGGCGCGATGGGCGCCCGGTTCGGGCGGATACATTCCAGTTCGTGGATCTGTTTGCCAACCTGCTGCGCCGCGTCTCCATGCTGTCCTATTTTCACACGGACCGCCCGCTGGAAACCGATTTCGCCGGTTTAACCCGAAAGGCCCGCGAAGTTGAGTTGGCCGATGTGCTGCTGGAATGGCGTTCATGGAATCGGTACTCGTCGCGCCAAAAGCGCGAAGTCACGATGGACGGGCTGATGGGAGACCTGTTACTGCCTCCCCAGGACATCGCACCATTCTGGCCGTATTTGTGGCTCGGGCAGTTCATCCACGCCGGGGCTGGTACCACCATGGGGCAAGGCCGACTGCGGGTGAAGCCCGTGGCTGATGGTGGGCATTAGTGACGGCCCATGTTCGGCCATGATTTCCTTCGCCCTGACCCAGTCTCTCTGGGTCAACGCGTAGACCAGAACGGAAGGCCAGGTGCTTTGGTCAAGCCGTAGCGAACACATTTCTTAGCGGCAACCCCTTGAACCCAAGTTGGCTGCCCTGATCCGTGTTGAACATCTCAGGTGCCGTGACGCCACAGGACCTACTCCAGGGCCTCGACACAGAAGTCCGCGCTGAGGGTGTCCGACAGACTCCAGTCCAGCACCTTGCGCGAACGCTAGTCCAGGATCGCCACCAGGCACAGGGAGCCCCGGGCCATCGGAAAATAGGTCACATCGGCAGCCCAGACTTGGTTGGACCGGTCGCTGCGAGGGCCTCGCAGCCGGCACGGGGAGATCCGTTGGGTCTGGTCCGGGATCGTGGTCCGGGGGCGGCCGTACACCGCATGCAGCCCCATGCGCTGCATCAGCCGGCGTACCCGATTCCGGCCCACGGGATGCCCATCCCGCTGCAACTGGTCGCGCAGGCTGCGCGAGCCCGTCCAGGGATGCTCGAGTTGCAATTCATCGAGCCGGCGCATGATCACCAGGTCCTCCGCAGGAGCCGGCACCGGCCGGTAGTAGACGCTCGACCGCGACAGCCCCAGCAGCGCGCACTGGCGCGTGATGCTGAGCGGGTGTTCCGGCTCGAAAATCGCTTTGCACACGGCCATCGAGCCGTGCGGGGGCCCGCCAAAAAATCCGCTTTCAAGATCGAATGCGAGATCTTGGCGTGCAACTCCTTGAGGGGCTCCTTCGACGCCGTTCTTAGAACCGGCCAGGCACAGGCTGCTGCGCCGTGGTGGGACCCCGTTGTCGGCAGTCATGAACTTCAGTGGTGGTTGTGGCACCGTCGCGGGTAGTCACTGTCTGCCTGACATCGCAGCGCCCAGCGTTCGCCGCCGCTGCTTCACCTAGGGCGCCACCGATTCGCGTCCCCGCGACCGCGCCGGCGGCTGGGCCGACGTACCGCTCTACCCCTCTCAACTCACGCTGACCGGAAAGGCTGTTTTGAACCGCAGTGCCAGCAATTCCACCGGTAATGCCGCCAACACTCTGCCCGATATCCCGTCCTTGGCGCTCCGTGAACGCCAATCCCGCGCAGCCGCTCAAGTTTAATGAACCAAGCAGGGCGAGTACCGCAAACATTGTAAGAACTCGCGGAAGGTTAGTCATGATGCGTGCCTCCGACCTCTGCAAAAAACCATCCCGACGCTGGACTCTTCTCGGTTGTCGGTATGTCGATGCGGCGCTCATCCGGAATCTGACGACAGATTGCCTCTTCGCGGTCTTTTCATGTCCCTATGTTCTTCCATGAGACATGAACAACGCCTGAACAAGTCCGCACCGCCAGCGTGCGACCGCGGAAACGCTCACCCAATGCCTGATTCGGTCTAACGGGTGTGAGCACTAATTCCGGAGTCTGTCCTATGTTTGACTCTGGGTCCGCTTATCGAGGCCACTGGGTTGACGCCGAGTTCCGGGTGCTGCTCAGGAGTGAACAGAACGGGGGGCGACGATACCTTGAGGCTGAAATCTGAGGGTGAGAAAGCGATTGACGTGGCTTTTCCGGGACCGTGAGGTCTGAAGCTGTAAGGCCTGAGCTGTGCATCTGGAGGCCGAGAACGGTCGATATCGGTTGAGACTCGTTTTGCCCCGATGCATGCCGACAACCCACCGATGGCAGACCATCGACTATCCCGATTCACTGGCTTCCCGAGGAGCGAAACAGGCTCCCCGGGGAGGTTGCACGCGACGTGTTCGGCGGTCGCCCGGCGGATCGGTTGCGTGTTCAGCCGCGTTCGGTTTGTCCGGTCCGAGGCATGGTATTCTTCGCGTGTNNNANGCTCTTNCGCTTCACCCGTGGCCACTGCGGATTCGGTGGCACCCGCCGACTTCGGTCGGCATCCCAAAGCCCCTCCGGGTCGTGAGAAGGGGCGTGACGNTGGACCTCGACCCCATAGTCCAGGCTGGCCTTGTCCCTGGCGGTACAGCCAACCCCTAGAGCGGATTATTTCCCCTCGCGCCACTGTGTACGGCGCATCTTCGACTGCAAAAGCCGGGTGGCCCTTTGGGTCACCTGGCCCGCTTGCAGGCTGGTGCTGTGCGCGAGGTTTTCCCCCAGGCCGGGA
>SL_5KL_010_SEDDRAFT_10001660_pt1 | contig 13194 bp, 17 predicted proteins | sample SodLakKL_010_SED_FD_9118 | JGI IMG/M metagenome (IMG submission 9118)
GATGATATAAAATATTTTCTGTAATTTACAAACGAGCTCTTTGACAAAAGTAGTGGGCCATTGCTAACCTTTTTAGTGTTGGTAAGAACCTAAAGGAGGTTAAACAATGACCCAAAGAAAGTTTAACAAGAAATTGGCAAAAAGTGAAGTGTCTGAGTTGTTTTCTGACAATAAAGACGGTATGCGTCAAGTCATTGAGACATATTGTCAGGAGATTATGGAAAGAGAAATGGAGAAGCATCTGCAGGCCGGCTGGCATGAAAGAACTGATGACAGGAAAGGCCAGCGAAATGGATACAAGCCGCGCAGCATAAAATCCAGAGTAGGCGAAATAAGACTGCAAGTTCCGCAGGCAAGAGACAGTTCATTTAAAACAAGTCTGTTTGACAGGTATCAACGTAGTGAAAAAGCCCTTTGTCTGGCCTTAATGGAATCTTACATTCAGGGAGTCAGTACGAGGCGTACAAAAAAGATAACCCAGCAGCTTTGTGGTCTTAAGTTTTCTGCGGCAACTATCTCAAATCTTTCAAAGACTCTGGATGAGGAATTGGAAAAATTCCGGAACAGAGATTTATCGAGGCAAGAATATAAATATCTGGTGATAGATGCCCGGTATGAAAAAGTAAGACAAAATAGTGTTGTTGTTGATCAGGCGATATTAATTATCTCAGGAATAACTGTCTGCGGATACCGTGAAATTCTATCGATAGAAGTAGCTAACCTTGAAAGCGAGGCAACCTGGGGTAGGATATTCAAAAATTTAAAGAAAAGAGGGTTAACCGGAGTGGAATACATAGTGAGTGACGCCCATGAAGGCATTAAGAATGCTATTAAACGCCAATTCACGGGCTGTAAATGGCAGAGGTGTCAGATACATTACATGCGTAATATCAGAAAGCTGATAAAGTCAAAAGACCGTAAAGGATTAAAAAAAGCTTTGGAATTTATTTGGGGCTCTGAGACTATAGAAGAAGCCCGGAAAAAGGCAAAAAGAGTGGTAGAATTTTATGAGGATAAGCTGCCGGAAGTAGCAGATAAGATAGAGGAGGATATTGAAGAAACATTAACGGTGCTGACGCTGCCGTCAAATCACAGGCGCCGGATGAAATCAACCAATATGCTGGAAAGATTAAGCGGCAGCATATCGCAACGGACCTCGGTGGTCAGGATCTTTCCGGACAGAAACAGCTGCTTGAGACTGATTACAGCTGTTTTAAAAGAGATCCATGAAGACTTGATAAGCGGAAGAAGATATTTAAGGATGACGGAAGAGGTTTCGGAAACACAAAAAGAAGATGCAATTGATTTTAAATTGCCTTCTGAAATGGCGTTGGTTTAAAGGTTAACAATGGAAAAATTACAGAAAAAACTTGACACAACCGAAATACTTGGGGGTAAATTATACAGGCATACCTTGCTGCCTACAGTATTTATTATCACGTATTCTCGTGATATACTTGAAAAATAAGGGCAATAGTACTATACTTTCATAATCAAATTTACGATTCTGCGAAAGAGAATCATAAAATTAATACCGTAGCTGAAAGAAAAAATTTATTTCTTGGGAAAATACAATATGAACAAAATAACAGAGGTTCTTAATATTCTTAAAGAATTAGAGTTGAAGATCGCGGAACTTTATTCTTCCTGCTCTGGGCATTTCCCGAAACTGAAAGAATTTTGGTCTGAATTGGAGAGAGAAGAGAAAAAGCATGCCAAGTACATTCAGAACATGCTCGAAGTTTATCTGCAGAATCCAGCAGATTTCATCGAAGCGCGTCCTTTTAATATAATCGCCGTTAAGACTGTAATTAAAGGTGTTGAAGAGAATATCGTTAACATTGAAAATAACAAAATAGATCAGTTGAGGGCGCTTAATATTGCCTTGGATATTGAAAAATCTCTATTAGAAGCAAAATTCATGGAATATCTTAAAACAGATGATGCCAGGTACAATAATTACATGAAAGGTATAGCCGGGGAAACTTTCCAGCACAGAAAAAAAATTGAGAGTAAAATACTGCAACTGTAGACATACAGGGAGAACCTTGGCGGCCTTAAGAAAAAATCCAGCTCTGCTGTATCATCTGCGAGCAGCATAAATCCGATTGTATGGTTCAGAAAATGCTTGTTGCCGTAATCCAATCCATAGAGACAGGACCTATGGTAAATAATAAGCCGGAGTTTCCTGACCTTCTTAAAGATCCCGAGTAATAGAAAGCTTCTGGACTTGATTTACTCCATGTACAACGACAATTAAAATGGATTTAAAGAAATCTATTATTGGACCAGCTCTAGATCTGCGGAAGTAGACTTTATTGTTTCTTTTAATGAACAGATCTACCCGTTTGAAGTAAAATCCGGCACCAGCTTACAAAGTAAGAGCCTTAAAGTATATGGAGAAAAATTTAGTCTTTTCCAACGCAAGATGAGCCTGAAATAAAAACCCTAAAGATCTTTAAAAATTAGCCAGTAAAAGCCATAATGGAAACATTATGAATATCAAAATGAGAGATTCAAATTTAAAGGACATCAAAGAGGTAAAAGAGTTTTTGGAAAATTCCAACGGGATGGAATTCGAAAAACTTAACAGAGCGGCGGCCTATTCCTGGACAGAAGAAACGATGAGAAAGTTGACTGTTTTGAATTAACCAAAAAGGAGAAAGGGATAATAAAAAATTATGTAGAGAAAATCACCGGCAATTCAAGGGCCCAGGTGGCAAGGTTAATTAAAAAGTATCAGGATAGTGGAGAAGTTAATGTAACTGAATATGAGCGCCATAAATTCAAGAAGAAATACACCAGTGATGATATTCGGCTTTTAGCACATATGACGGAGCTGCGGTAAAGAAAAATCTTAAAAGGATGGCGGAAGTTTACGGGTAGGAAAAATATAAAAATATCTCGGAAATGTCCGTTTCACATATCTACAACCTGCGAAAAACGGATGTTTTTCGCTGGACAGTTACATATTATCAGGGACAAAGAAAAGTAAGGCCGTTGGCATAGGAAAAAGAGAAAAACCGCAGCCTGAAGGAAAGCCGGACTATCTCCGGGTGGAAAAGATAGAACAGGGTTAAACCAGATCCGGTGGGGGTGTGTATCACATAGATACTGTCGATGAGGAAACGCAATGGCAGGTGGTGGGTTCGGTTCCTTATCTCACAAGAGAGCATATGGTGCCTCTGTTGAAAAAAATAATAAAAGATTATCCGTTCAGGATAATAAATTTCCACGCTGATAATGGGAGCGAATACATAAATCAGTATGTAGCAAAATTGTTGAATGATCTGTTGATAGAGTTAACCAAGAGTCGGCCGAGGCATACTAATGACAATGCCCTGGCGGAGACAAAACATACTATCATCAGGAAATGGATAAGGTATAGTTGAAATGCACATACAACGAGATGGCGGATAAAGTAAAGAAGGAAAGAAGCAGGCTGTTTGACAGAATAAAGAAGGTAGCATAATATGGGAGGTGAAATAGGAAAGAGGAACCCTGGGGTGTTTGGAAGCAAAAAAGCATAAAGTTGCTTTTTAGAGAAAAAAATGAAGGTAAATTATGGCTCAGGCATTACAGGGAAATCTTCGGATTGGAAAAGACTTATTTTTGACATTATATAGCTATTGTTGTTAAATTTTCTATAAAATGGAGAAATAGATATAATAACAAGTTAGCCATGGGAAAGGAGGCTCGGAATGAGTGACATTGATCTAAAACAGTTTGCCGACAAGACAACAGAGGAACTCAAGGATATTTGGCGCAACCAAAACGATTATGTTGCAGAGATGGTCGCCGCTGTTCAATCTGAATTGTCACGACGCGGTGTTGACGTTGCAGACCCGCCTCCGAAAAAAAAGGATACTGAAAAAAAGGTTATTGATATAAAAAAAGAGCTCATTTCCTGGGGCTATGGGCTTATAATAATTGGTATTATTAGCATTGTGCTGGCTGATTTCCTAGATCCAATCTGGGGAGGAATTCTCATAGTCCTTGGTATTTTGACCTTAATTATTCAACAGCGTGGTATGTTTATTGTGATTGGAATAGGATTGTTACTGGCTGGCATTATGAACATTATCGGCGGAGAATTTGGAGGTTGGACGGTATTTGGTTTTTTTCAGCTTTATTGGGGAGCACAGGAGATTAGTAAGTTTTGGAAATATGCTTCAATATAAGGGGAAGCGGAGGTCAATGCGAAAACTGAGGAACGGAACGGAGTTGAAGATGACAACTCAGGAGAAATACCCAGAAACAACGAATCTGTGCTTAGAAAACATGGTGCCCGGAGGAGAAAGTATATGGAGACTGCATAGTTGACCTTGATGTTTGTTTCATTATATATTTATGTTTCAACAAACGTTAAAACAGGGTTTTATGGGGAAATTATGAATGACCAAAAAATAAAAAAAGCAGCATTTTCTTAATTATTATTAAGCAATTAAAATAATTTACTTCTCTTCAATCACAACTATTCCAAGATCCCCGTCTATGTGAATATTTGTTCCGGTCTGAATGAAATCTGCAGCCCCTCTTATTCCTGTGACGCAGGGTATCTTGTACTCTCTGGCAATTATTGCTCCGTGAATAAGCATGCCTCCTCTTCTTTCAATTACTCCGGCGGCTGCAGGTATTATGAAGGTCATATTAGGATCTATTGAATCACAGATAATTATCTCTCCGGCCTTCATCTGAAATATATCTTTTTCTGAATGAATAACACGGGCTTTTCCGGAAGCGGCTCCAGAGGAGGCAGGCTGTCCGATGAGCTGCCTTAAATATATATTCGCAGGTTTTTTTTCTTTGGGAGAGTATTCAACTGAACTCATACTCTCTTTTCGGTGTTTTTCTTTTATGTGTTGAAATCTCTTTTTATCATCAGTATTTAAGGTTTCTGAGAGGGAGTCAAGCTTCTTTATGGCTTTGATAAGAGGACTCTCCAGCTTTCCCATAAGTATATTGTCGTCGTCCCTGATTCTGTATGAGTTCTTTGCAAGCTCGAGCAGGCGTTTCGCTTTTTCCTTTTCCGAAGGTTTGTAAGAGTTTAAAAAATTCTCTTCTAAAGATTTCACATCTGTGATTATATTTTTCCTTGTTCCTTTGTTATCTGTGTACTTTTTAATAATGCTCAGTAAATCTTCAGGTTTAATAGATGTTCCAACTGTTGAGCTCTTTTGAAATAACTTAAGTAAAGTATGGATTTTTGGGTAGTAATCAGTCCGGACGATTTTGTTTTTTTCTGAAAGCAGTTTATAGAAATCCTTATCTTCCCGGGCCAGGTTAGCTAATTTATCTATTTCTCTGTTGCGCTTAACGCTCAGCATATTTTCCGAAGCGAGAATATTAATATATTCGTGCGGGTCTTTCGGGCTTAATTGTTCGTTGTAAATATCGCCGAAAACTCTGAAGCCGTGAGCAAAAGGTATTAGGTAATCCCAGTATTCTTTCTTCCATTCCAAGTACTTATCAAGCGTTTTGCCGGCATATTCTAAAAGAGTTCTTGTATCATTAATGCTTAATAATTCCATTTCAGCGTTCTCTGCATCTTTTATTAATAGGGGAAGTATCCTGTCTTTAATTTCTTTTTGTAGATTAAACAGCTTGACTATACCAGGTTTGAGGAATTTATCTTTTCCAAGTTCTTCATTTCTGTTCTCACCATTAATACTGGTTATGGGTCTCGCCTGAAGGAAAAAATAATTATTACCGTCATGAGTCCACTCTATATCCTGCGGAAAGTCTGCTAACTCTTCAATCTTCATAGCTTTTTTAAACAGAGTAACGATATCTTTTGTGTCAAGAGTGGGCATATTTCCTTTTTTTTCTTTGATGCTATCCTTAAAAGGATCTGTAAGAGCCATATTTTTCTGAGGTCTTACAAACTCAGTTACTTTAAAGCTGCTTCTGTCAATTTTCCAACTGAAAGGCTCAATTATACCGTCCACTAATCCCTTGTTGTATCCCCAGACAGATTCGATTTTCCCTTTTTCTTTTTCAAAGGGGTCAAGCGTGAAAACTAATCCGGACTTTTTGCTTGATACAAGCTTCTGTAGAATAACGGCCATACTAGAGTTTTCTACCCATTTTTTATCGTTTTTTCTATATATAAGTGATGCGGTAGAGTAAAGAGAGCTCCACACAAGTTTAATATGTTTGATTATATTATCAGTCCCTCTAACTTTTATATATGATTCGTGCAACCCCGCGAAAGATAAGTTTTTACTGTCCTCTAAAGGGGAAGAAGATCTCACTGCGGTATAATCAGATTTGAAGAATTTAGATATGATACGCGACAAATCAGAATACAGGTCCGGCGGAATAGGGGTAGAGTTGAAAAGGGATTTAATTCTTATATGTGTATCCCATATCTCCTCCCATCTCATACTCTCTATATCTTTTCTTTTTACTTCTCTTATTATCTGCTTATCAAGAGATGTTTCCTTAATGAAAGATCTGAAGGCTTCAGTGGTAATTGATATCCCTGCAGGAACCGAGAACCCAGTTTTGTTAAGTTTTGAAAGTGCTACAGCTTTTGGGCCGGAAATATCTTTGTCATCATCCTTAAGGTCGCTTAAGTTTTTATAAAGAGGCATCAAAAAGTAAGTTCTAAAACTTCCTGAAACTTATTTACAAGGATATATTTAGAAATATTCACTTTTATCATCCGGCTATTTTCTGATGCAGCAAAGTCAGTTAATTCGGGATGTTTATTTTTATAGCTATCAAATATTTTCGGTGGTATCTTTTTTAATACCTCTGCTTTCCCCATAATAGTGATTGCAGTTATAAGGTATGTTTTTTCCGGAAACATATGCCTGTTGTCTATTAGTACAGAGACCAGATTGTTATGCTCTATATTTGAAAACTTACGGGTTTTATCTGATGTTATAAAAAAAAGTTTTTTAAGATCATCGCTCAGTATAAATCCTATGAGGCATGTATATGGAGACTTTAACCAAATAGTTGCCAGAACTCCAAATCTGACATCTTTGTAAACATCTATAATAGCTTTTTTTATATCTTTTTCCTTAATCATTACAGGTATTATACAAATTTTATGCTAAATTTGTATGAATATTCTTTAGTTCTTTTAATTTTAGTATCTCAGAATAATAAATTGGGTCTAGAACTATCTGCAAAACAGGAAAATATGAAATAGAGAAATATCCCCATAAATGAGGTAATAAATAGGGTAATCACAGCTATAAACTTTCTTCCGGATATTTTAGGGAGGAATTAATTCCAGCATTAAGGTTGGCTATGCTACGCCCGAGCCGGCAGAAGCTTGAGAAATAAGAAGAGGGGGGAGAATTTAAAGCCCGGGTCATTTCACCCTTACCCTTGACAAACTTGACAAATAAGAATAATTACTATATAAGAATTACATGAATAAATTAAATAGCACACAAGCAATAGAGTCCTTCATACAGAAATGCCGGGAGGAAGGCTTTAGGGTTACTCCTCAGCGTTTAGTTATTTATAAAGAGTTATTGAAGGCTACAGACCACCCTACTATTGAAGGTATCTTAAAAAAGGTAAGAGTCACTTTCCCTAATGTTTCATTTGATACGGTATACAGGACGGTCCTTTCTTTTGTTGATAAAGGGATAATACATATGGTTGAAGGCTATGGCGGCTCAAAGCGTTTTGACCCAGACACCAGGCAGCACCATCATTTCAGATGCGCCAGGTGTCAAAAGATAGAAGATTTCAACAATGAAAGCTTTGATAATATCAAAATACCCGAAGAGATAAGCAAACAGTTTAACATAACGCAGAAAAGAGTTGTATTGGAGGGGGTTTGTGCGGAGTGCAGTAAGGAGGAGTAGTTTATTATAAATGCTAATAATTCTATTTGGCAGTTATGGATTAAAAGGAGGTGAGTTAAAGGAATAATGTGAAGTATTTTACAGTAGGTATAGGCATATAACAAGATTAAGGTAAAAAATATAATTTAAAGGAGAAAAATATTATGGCAAACGATAAGTACACATCAATAGTAAAACTTGATTTTCAGTACGCGCACAGGTTTATGAACTGGCCGAGAGAGGCAAAGCATCTTCACGGGCACTCAGGTCTTGTTGAGATTGAACTGGAAGATGTAGTGGATCCGGTAACCGGATTTGCGCACGCTTGTAAAGATGGAATGAAAAAAGCGTGGGAAGTCTGTGACAATTTCCATCATGCAACAATATTGCAGGAAGGCGACCCATTGATTGATGCGGTTCTTGATGTATACAAAAAGGAAGGGATTACCAACGACCCTGAAAATTGTGTGCCACTTAAGAAGTTAGATCACCCACTTATTTGGTCCTATCCTGAATATAGGATATGTGTTTCCAAAAAAGTAACTACTTGTGAAAATTGGTGCGAAATATTGTACGGGCTTCTTAAAGAGAAGATGCCTATCAAAAAGATTACTTTCCGCTCATCTTCGATAAATGCGGCATCAAAAGTATTTAAGTAAAAAAGCCCATATCAGTAAATACCCACCGGTTTAACCGGTGGGTGTTTGCTATTCGGACGTTCCTTACCCTCAAAGCTATAATAAATTCCATAGCAAACGCCGGAGAAAATCCCACCCGAAAAATCCGTCCCATTTGCCCCACCCAGAAAGTATCGCTTCGCACTCATAGGGCACAAGCGATCATTTATTTCGTCAATAAAGGCTTTCGCTTTAAGCTGTCATCTTTCCCAAATATTCGTCCCCGTATTTCTCAGTCTGCTCGATGTGATGGCGAGCAGACTTGCAAAAATCATTCTTCATTTATGCGGGGCCCTGGCCCTGCACATTTTTCCCTTTTTAATAGGAAATGGCCACAAGATTTTTGCCGGTAAAAAGCAGATGAAACAGAATGCCGAAGCTAAATCTATCTCTTTTTACTGAGCTTGGCTTGATAAATAATGAAAATATGTTATATATTTCGTGAAGTTGTTATAAGTAGCAACATGGTGAAATATATGAAGTATTTAGAGCTAAAAGAAAATTTAAAGGAATTCATAGTCTTTTCCTTAAATGATATAAGGAAGATAGAGAAAAACTTTTACAGAAGACGGTTGATTGAATGGCAGGAAAAGGGGTATATAAAGAAGATAGTAAGAGGGTATTATATATTTGCGGATACAGAAATTAATGACATTACTCTCTATCATATAGCCAATAAAATATATGCTCCTTCATATATCTCTCTTGAAATAGCACTGTCGTATTACAATCTTATTCCGGAAACTGTTTATACAGTAACATCGGTATCTACAAAGAGAACTTACAGATTCACCACTCCTGTTGGGGAATTCTTCTATCGGAGCATGAAGCCGGAGCTGTTTTTCGGCTACAAAATAGTCAAGAATAATAATATCACTTATATGATAGCTGAACCGGAAAAGGCTTTCCTGGATTATATGTACTTAAATCCGCGATATAATACATTAAAGGATTATAAGGAATTAAGGATAAATGAAGAAATATTCCGGAAAAACATAAATCAGGGAAAGCTGATTTCATATTTAGAAAGGTTCAGCCAAAAGAAGCTTGAAGGGAGAATAAATAAACTAGTGAGGTACTTAAACAGATGATAGATATAGAACATCTAAGCAGTTTTTATCCCGATAATATAAAACCGTTCAAGAAAAATATTCTGAGGGAATATCTGCAATATAAGATCCTTGATATTGTCTTCAATTCAAAATACAGCAGTAAGCTTGTGTTTATGGGAGGAACAGCTATAAGGATAATCTATAATAGCACAAGATTTTCGGAAGCCCTGGATTTTGATAACAGGGGAATATCCGAAGATGAATTTATAGAGCTGACAGAACATATAAAGAAGAAACTGGAATTGGAAGGGTATAAACTGGAAACCAGAGTAAAAATAATTGAAGGGTTTAAATGCCATTTTAAGTTTCTTGATATTCTTCCTAAAACAGGATTATCAGGGCATCTTGAAGCAAAATTAATGATCCAGTTTGATACGCAACCACAGGATTATGACTATACAGCTGATAAAAAATTGATAAATAAGTTCGAGGTATTTACAAATATATTTGTTGTTCCAGTAGACCTATTATTAGCACAAAAAATATGCGCAGTATTTACAAGGCCTCGTGCGATGGGCAGGGATTTCTTTGATATAGTTTTCTTACATGCTCAAGCTCAGCCTGATATGAAATATCTTGATGAGAAGCTGGATATAAAAGATGAGCAGGCTTTAAAGAGACGGTTGTCTGAAAAATGTGAAGCCCTTGATTTCAGGCAGCTTGCAAAAGACATAGAAGCATTTATTTTTAATACTAATGACTCAAAGAAAGTAGAGATGTTTCCTGAATACCTCGAAGCGAAATTTTAAAGATAAATGTTGTGCCGGGAATATAAATGAGAATATTATACGCAACCGACCTGCATGGGGACCGCCGAAAATATGAGCGCATGTTTAATATATCAAAATCACAGGGAATTGATATAACAATAAACGGCGGAGACATGTTCCCGAAGAGGGGGAATCTATTCAGGCAAAATGAATTCATAGAAAAAACGGAAAAATAAACATCATGGAAAAGGGGCATTAAGTAACAAATTATGAAAGGTGCGGACGGATCTCACTTCTTAAATTTGTTAAATAAAGTAAGAAATAGTTTATTGGAAATTAAAAATATGATTGTAACTAATAGTCCTAATAAGACCCAATGCAAATTGAATAAATTTGCAATGTATGTTCCTAAAGATCCTCCAATTGCACCTGCAAATAATGCAGACCAAAATGCATTTAAGTTTTTTTTAGCTTTTTTCATCATGTCAGTCTCCCGTTTTTTCCTGTAACCCCTTCTGGTGTCGGTTTCTTTTTTCCTCCGGAAAATCGGTCTACTCCTTTAAGGTTATTATAATTTAGCTGCAGTTTTTCCGGGCAATGCACGAAACAGCAGAAGGCTACTAATGATGCTGCCCAAACCAATGAGCGCCCATAGCAGTATCTGTGAAAGGTCCTCTATTGCGCCTCTCTTGTATGCTGTGATTGTTGCGGCGGATAGCGCAATCATATAAACCGAACCCTTAATGACCCATATTACTGCAATTAGGTAGCCCCATGCCTTTTTTCTCCAGAGCCATACCCCGGAAATGAATCCGAAAGATACGACCAGCCAAAGATCCAGAATCGCAGTAATATTGGTCGGGTGTTCAACTGCTATAACCATCTGAGGCAGCTGGCCTGTCCATATATAGCTAGCGGAAACCGCAATCCAGAAAATGCCCAGGATGAACGATACCGCAATAATGAAGATACCAACTGATTTTTGAGCCTTGTCAATTTTGACCGATTTAAGCACGTCCTTGATACCGGATGTTGTCAGGCCCTGTATTATTCCGAGGGAGGAGAGAGTAAGTATTAAGACATACGCCAGAAAAAGTTTGTTAAAATTTGCTCCGAAAGCATAAAATGCATAGTTGTAGAAGGTATATGCCAGCATACCCAGCCAGAGAAGGGTTCCGCGTGGTGAATTTTTTCGGTAGAGAATGTAGCCAATTGTCAGGAGCGGAACGGCCAGTAATAATGTTACCAGGTCATTGCCGAACCAAACCGAGCGTACCAGAAGATTATCCCGGTATACATCCGCAGCGAAGAGGCCCCATCCGGATGCGAGTCCCGTTAAAAAGATTAGGGGAACAGAAAGAGCATCCCGTTTTACTGTCATGTATCTTTCATTATTCATTTGGTAAGTGCATTATAAACCGCAACCATTATACATTTACTGCTGACTGTTGCGCCGGATACCGCATCAACCTTGGGGGATTGGGCCTGTTTGATTTTTCCCAGGGTTTCATGGGCCTCGTATCCTTTGCCGCCGGACTGCTCGATGATTTCAATGTTTTGTATTCTGTGATCGGACAATGTCACCCTGAGATTAACGGAGACGAGAAAGTCTCCGAAAGAGCCCTCATAGATTCCGTCCGGCAGGGCAGTAAGGTCAACATCAGAAATAGACGTGTAGCTGTCCTGTATTTTATTTTCCATCTGTTTTGCTCGGTAGATAAAAAACAGGACGAAGATAACAATAATTGACGCTATTACTAAAATTTCTCTCAAATGTTTTTTCATTAAAATCCTTTCTTTACAGCTGCTGTACAGCTGTTGAGGAGGCATCCTCTATTACTTTTTCAAATTTATGGAAAAGTATCGGCGCGATCGCTCCTTTTCGGACAATGGCACCTTTTTGAATTATAGGTTTGCTCATGTTTCTGATCGCTGAGTTCCCTCCCATAAACCGCAGAGGAAACCCCATGGTAACAAAGGGAATCGCTATTTTGCCGGATATCTTCGGGAGTGAATCAATAGCATTGAGTATAACCGGTGATGCAGAGAATGCCCAGACAGGGCAGCCGAGAAAGATTGCCTCATAAGGGGTGCAGTCAGGGAGATTGGTTATGGCAAAGTCATTTTTCTTATAATCATCCTTTACGGTTTTATCGGTCGTAAGTTCTGTCAGGGTGACTTTGTGCTTTTTTTCAATCAGTTTAGTTTCGATCTTTTTTGCAAGTGCGCGGGTATTGCCGGTTTTGGAATGAAAAATAATTCCTATATTCAAGGCTTACTCCTTTTCCCTATCCTAATAATTCCGACGGTTGCAGTATCTTTAATTGTCAAAAGAAAGTATATAACGGCTGTTTAATAAAGTCAAGATCATGATTTTACTTAAGTTGGGAATAGGAAGAAACATCGTAACCCCGGCCTAAAAGATGATTTAAAAATTGCAAGGAAAGTTAAAAATATTTTCACCTGCCGAAGTAAATATTAAAATAGCTGGTACAATTACCTATGTCTATACCGGTTATCTTTGCGGAATTTGTATGGCTGCCAAAAAAACATCCATATTTTTTTCAACTAAGCTTAAAATTAAATACAATCCTACTCTACAGTCAATATCAAGATCCCAAACATATGTATATCTGAAGTTTGCAATAACGTCAGCTGAAATCTCATCCATTTTATAGGTTTCTTCGGAGGTTTTTCCATGTGAAAAATCCATGCTAAGAATAAAGAATGTTTTTTCATTATTTAATTTTTCCAGGGGCAATATATAATTAGGACTCTTTTAGTATAGGGCGATGTGAAAAAGTCAAAAACAGTTGAGTTGTCGACGATAAAAAGGTATAATATGGGTGTAGAGATAAGAGGAAAGCGCAAGGAAAAAGCCGAA
>SL_5KL_010_SEDDRAFT_10001661_pt1 | contig 13186 bp, 12 predicted proteins | sample SodLakKL_010_SED_FD_9118 | JGI IMG/M metagenome (IMG submission 9118)
TTATCATGGACTGCGAGAAGAAATGGTTCGAGCCATTAATCTCTGTCAACAATACCTTAAACCGGGGGGCATTTTGTTTTTAACCTGCCCAACCAGAGATGATGGGAAATATGGGGATGGGGAAAAAATCGCTCCCCATACTTTCTGTGGAAATAATTCTATTCATCCCGGGGATGTTCACTATTTTTCAAGCTCCGAAGACCTGGACTCTTTTATTTCCGGGTTTGAGGTTTTGGATCAGAAAAAAAGGGAGAACTACTGGAAGAAAGATGGGATAATCAATTTTAGTTCTTACTGGCAGGTTTTAGCAAAGAAAATATAAAAAGAAAAGCCAGACTCCTGAAGGAGTTTGGCTTTTTGTTTGAGAGGAACTTTTACTTTCGGATAGAAGAAAGGTGAAGGGAGCAAATACTCAGGGAGGGAAAATATGGTTTTCACAGGAGAATTTTTTGATGAAGATTTTTCGGAGTTTTCTTTTTCTGAAAGGATAATCGAGCAGGCAAGATTTACAAACTGTTCTTTTAAGGGGGCTTGCCTGGGAGAATTCAGAATAAAAAACAGCATTTTTTCCAGATGTGACTTCCGGAATTCCCGTTTCAATGCCTCGCAAATTGAAAATACAGCATTATTAAACTGTGATTTTAATGGGGCCAATTTTTTCAGCGCGGAGTTTATTGATTGTAAAATGGTGGGATCAAATTTTTATGGGAGCAGTTTTTTGGGGGCGAAAATTCAAAGAGGAGATTGGTCCTATGTTAACTTTGGTGGGATTACCCTTAAAGGGATGGATTTAAGTGGGATTGGCCTGGAAAATGCAGATTTTTCCAATTGCAACATGCAAAAAGTTAATCTGAAAAAGGCCAATCTCCAGGGAGCCATATTTTTTGGCGCAAAAACTCTGGGTTTGGATCTAAGGGGTGCAATAATTGATGGAGTTGATTTTAACAACTTTTCCCTGAGGGAAGTTAAAGTTGATTTTGCCCAGGCGGCAATAATTGTTAAGAGCTTAGGGGCGATTATAGGTTAAGAAAAAAAGCATGAAAGATTTTAAAAACTTTTTAATCTAATTCCCGGGCAAAGGAAATAGCAAGGTTGGTGGTAATGTTAAAATCTTTAAAGGCCATGTCAAGAGTTTTTAAGGCCCGGAAAATCCTTCCTGCATCAGAATTGTAACCCATGTGTCCTAACCGCCAAACAGATCCTTCAAGAGGTCCGAGACTACCCCCAATTTGAACCAGGTATTTTTCCCGGAGATGATTTCTAAAGGCCAAATCGTTAATGTTTTCCGGAATAAGGAAAGCAGTTACGGTACTTGCAAAGTGGCTTTCAGGATAGAGTTTAAAACCGTTATCCAGTAAACTTGCCCGGACTGATTCTGCAAGTATTCGGTGATTTTCCAGAACTAATGGCCAGCTTTTTAGCGTTAGATCACACGCAGCGGAAAGAGCTTCGATATCAGGAGCCGGCTGGGTGTAGGGGAAAGTTTGGTTTTTTAACCAGGTATCTTTCCAAACTTTGAGGTTAAGGTAGAACCCCCGGTAGGGTTCTTTTCTATTTTCGATTTTTTCCCAGGCCAAATCGCTTAGAGAAAGGAAGGACAAACCTGGAGGGGCTGATAGAGCTTTTTGGCTACCTCCCAAAACCACATCCATACCGTTTTTATCTGCTTCAACCGGATCCCCTCCCAGAGAAGCCACACAATCAACAATGGAAATTATCTTTTTTTGGGCAAGGAAAGAACAGATCTTTTCCAGGGGGTTTAAAAGCCCCGTGGGGGTTTCACAGTGAACCATGGTTGCCAGGGAAATATCAGGATTATCTTCCAGAGTTTTTTTAACATCTTCAACTTGAAGAGGTCTTTGCCAGCTTTTTTCAACCAGGATAGGTTGGCCACCGTAATTTTTAACGAAATCTGCCAAACCCTTACCGAAAGGACCATTGGCAAGGCAGAGGACTTTTTCTCCGGGTTCCACAAGGCTGGCGATTGAGGCTTCAAGGCCAAGCATTCCTTCTCCATTCAGGATAAGGACTGGATTTTTGGTCCCGATTATTTTACCAAGCTTTTCCGTTGTTTTCTGGTAAAATTTCGGGAAGGAAGGATCTGCATCGGGGTTTACCCGGGAAGCTGCCATTGTTTCCCGGACCCTACTGTCAGTCCCAGTTGGTCCTGGTGTAAAAATTAATTCTTCGGGGTAATTCATAATTATTCCTCCCTTTGATCTTCCGGGGAAATTGTAATTTGAATTTCCCGATGGGGTTGATATCCATCCAGGGTTTTTAGATAGCCTTTAACAATTCCCGATAAAGCTTCCTGGACAAATGGAACCATTGGGATATTTCTTCCCCCGATTTTTAACGTAACCTTTCCATCCCAGAGGATACATTCCTCGGCTTTTCCTTTTCCCCTGATAATATCCTCTAAAAGTTCCCGGCAGGAACGTCCGCAGCGCTGGCAGCAATCTTCTGGAAAATCCGGTAGAAGGGGGGGAGTCTTTTCCAGAATGAGGTCTGCAAGTTCCCGGTATTGGGTTCTTCCATCAAAAACAGGAGGGTAATCATCGGGGAATACAATGGTCTGGTCTGAGGAAACAAGTCCTGACAGGGCAATTGTTTTTGAATTTTTCAGTTCTTCTATTTCTTCTATTTTGCGGGCACAAAGGATCTGGGGAACGTTTAATTCACGATCTCCTTCAATAATTACAAGATCATGGTGGTAAAAAGAAAGAATATGTTCCATTGAAAGCTGGTAGGGGAAGATAACATTGGTTTCAAAAAGGCCTCTACCGGTAACAAGTTCTGCCCCTGCTTCCCGGTGACGATGGGTATTGGACCCGGGAGTTTCCATGGAGAACTTTTCATAGTGGATATCCTTAACCGAACCAACACTAAATCTACGTCGTTTAAACTCGCGAATTAAATTTTCCACGGTTGTAGTTTTTCCTGAACCGCTCACTCCAATTACAGAAATAACCTTCATTATATCAACCCCTTCAGGTGGAGAATTATCAGGGTAAACCCTCCGAAAATGCTCAGGAAAATGGCAGTAAAATCCATCTTTTTTAGCCTTAAAGAATGAAGGAAGGTTCTCCGGGGGTAGGCCCTAAAAGCTCTGGCTTCCATGGAAAGGGCAATTTGCTTGGACCTAAGAATAGCCATGGTAACAAGTGGGAAAAAAAGGCTTTTATAAATCTTGAATTGTTGGCCCCAGGGCATCCGTTTTAGGTCAATTCCCCGGAGCTGTAGGGCTGTGAAAACATCATTTGCTTCTTCCCTTAAAAGGGGAAGAAACCTTATGCCAAGGGAAACCATGTAGGCAAGTTCATAAGGTAAAGACCAGGCCACAAGCCCCTGGACAAAAACAGCTGGGGGGGAACTGGCCAGGATAAGGCCACAGCAAAGGATAATAAAAAGGCGTAAAACCAGGCTCGTACCCTGGAGAATTCCTTCCAGGCTAATAAAGGAAAATTCCCCGATGGTAAAAAGGTATGTGGTTCCGGGGTAAAAAATGGCCTGGATAATGACCAGCCCTCCCAGAATTACCAAAAGCCGCCGCATTCTTGAAAAAACCTGAATTAGATTGCAGGCAAAAAAAGGAAGCAAGCCAAGGGCAAGGATCAGGATAGGTGCAAGGAAAAAGGGATGGTTAAATATTACTGCAAGGGTTGCTATGACCCCACTCAAAACAAACTTACTTCTGGGATCAAGTTGTTTTAACATTTGATCACCCCGGTTTCCAGTTTTCCGTTTTTCAATTCCCCGATCTGGTTGGCAAGGTTGCAGGCAAAATCGTGGTCATGGCTGATCAAAAGGATTCCCCGGTTATCTTTTAAAAGTTTTTGTAAATAAAAAAATAGTTCTTCTTTCCGCCGGGGATCAAGGCCTGTAGTGGGCTCATCAAGAATAAAAAAGGGAGGATCCAGGGCCATAATGGCTGCAAGGGCCAGGCGTTGCCTTTCTCCCTGGCTCAGGGTAAATGGGAATTTTGCTCGCAGGTGATCCAGTTGAAAAAAGCCAAGCAGCTCGGAAACTATTTTTTCGCTTTCTCCCCGCTCGCTTTTTCGGAACTGGAGGGCAAAGCCAACCTCTTCTTCCACGCTGGAACAAAAAAGCTGACGATTGGGGTTTTGAAAAAGGTAACCAATCCTCTCTCCAATTTTTGCCAGGGGGAGATCCCTAATTTTTTCTCCATCTATAGAGATTTCTCCCTTTTCCGGCTTGAGGATTCCTATTAATAGTTTACTTAAAGTAGTTTTCCCCGAACCATTTTCACCGAGAAGGGCCATACATTCTCCTCGGTGGAGTTCCAGGTTAATGTTTTCCAGAAGAAAATCTTGATTATTGTTAAACCGAAAAAAGAGATTATTTGCAATTAAAGGCATAGGGTCACCTCCAACTGGCCTGGCCGTTTTCCAGGTGTAAAACCCTGTCAGATGAGATCAGGTTTTCTATCTGGTGGTCGACAATTATCAGGCTTTTGCCTGCTTTTTTCAGGGGCCGGATAATTTTCTGAACCCTTTTTCTTCCAGCAGTGTCCAGTTGGGACATTGCTTCATCCAGAATAAGAGTGTGAGGGCCAAGGGCCAAAACAGCTCCCAGGGCAATAAGTTGCTTTTCTCCTCCCGATAGTTGAGAAGGGTTGGTGTAACGGAAATGGGTCATCCCCGTAAGTTCAAGGACTTCTTTTATTCTTGTTTCAATTTCCTCCCTTGAGAGGCAAAGGTTTTCCGGACCAAAAGCAATCTCCTCTTCGACTGTTGTACAAAAAAGTTGAGTTTCCGGATCCTGGAATACCATGCCTATTTTTTGGGAAAGCTGGGGAAGGGGGACCTGAGACAGGGGCTTTCCATCAACAAGAATTTCCCCTGAAATTTCTCCAGGGAGGTGGCGGGGAATTATCCCGCTTAAACAATAACAGAGAGTGCTTTTTCCACACCCGCTGGGGCCGGTAATACCGACTATTTCTCCGGGATTGAGGCTAAAATTGAGATTTGTCCATAAGGGGGAATTCTCATCGGGAAAGGAAAAAGAAAAATTTTTGACCTGGATTCTGGGGAGGGTCATTCTATGGTCACCCTGGTTAAATATTTGCACCAGCGCATGGCAAAATCATCCTGGAGCACTACAGTCATAAAAGGTCCGTATCCCCCTTCTTCCCTTGGTTTTAACCATTCTCCTTCTTCGGCATAAACAAGGTAAATATTGTTTTCTTCTAAGACTTCTTCAGTATCATAAGCAACGGTGTAGCCATCAGCAGCCCTGGCGATTATCCTGCTGGAATCTTCCAAAGCACCAGGAAAGGTATGCTCCAAAACCTCGTAGAGGGGGGCTCCGCTAAAAAAGACTTCCCTATCAGCTTCTCCGCTGCTTCGCCTGATGGTCCTGATATTGGTTGATTTTAGGTCAAGAATTTCATCCAGGGTTACGTCAATTGAATCTCCAGCGAAATTTACCCTAACAATTCTTTCTTGTAACAATTCCCTTTCCTCTTCCACATCCCCCATGTTTGCAATAGCAAGAGAAATGATAACAATTGCCAGTAAACCCATAATCCAATAGATTTGTTTTGATTTTAATTCTTTCATTTTTTATTGCCTCCCTGCAGGTAGAAAAAAGGAGAAATTAAGTCCCGATAAAAAAACCATCTGTGATTTCCTATGTTATTAACTTCTCCCATTCCGTTATCAGAAATAATCAATATATCTCCAGGCCAATCTTTAGCAAGTTTCTCCAGATACCCGTCAAGAAAAGAAAGGATTTTCTAAGTCTTTGTATCAAAAGGTTCGTATTCACGGTCTGCTATATCAGAAGATTTAAAGTGAATGAAAATTAAATTGTAATCCTTATTAATGAGTTTTCTTGCTGTTTCCATGATTTCCTTTTCTCCTTCCGGATGGAAGAGGGGGGCGATTTAAGTATTTAGGGGGTTGATAATCCCCTGGAGGCTCACAGCTTTTAAACCTTTTTCTTCGGATAATTCTAAAATGTTGGGGATTTTCGGTCATCAGAGATTAATAAGCGCCAATTTATATTTCTGTTAAGGGAAAAGAGATTTCTCAACCCTTTTCGTCTCGCAAAAACACTTTTTCTGGCTGGGTCGGTCGGGCTTTTTCCAGAACATCTTTAATGGTTAAGCCTTCCCTGAATGGGGGGAAACCATGTAGGGATTGGACACATCTCCCTTAATTTCAACGGGATTAATTGTGGTTTTTTCGGTTCCTGTAATTGAACAGCCCGCAAAGGTAAGGGAAAAAACCAGAAGGAGAAATAAACCGGGTTTTAAAACATTTTTAAACAGGGGAGTTTTTTCCAACTGACGGAGAATCTGGAAACAAATTATTCCTCCCGCTCCACCCGAGAAGGCGCTCAGGAAAAGAGATAAAAGGAGAGGGATTAATGGTAAGCGGAAAAAAACAACGTTTACCAAAAATGTTCCGCTGAGATTTGCAAGGATTCCCGCAAGGAAGCAATAGAATATTGATGGTTTCCGGGGATTCCCCAAAAGAAAAAGGCCGGCATCCACAGCTATCCCGGGGACAAGATAAGTTAAAAGGCTTAAAACTCCATGGGACCCCACGACTCCCAGGGCCATAACAAGAATCGCCTGGATTAAACAGGTAATAGTTGCCGCCCCATTTTTGTTTATCAAAAAACGGGCCATAATAATCCACATCATATATAGCCCTCCGGCCAGGGCTCCCCCGGGAATAAAAAGAGGGGCAGTTATCATGTGAACCAGTGGGGTTATTATTGGCTTTGTGGCAATTCCCAGAACCGCCATCATGGCCATAAGGGTAAGATCAAACATGGAAAACCGTTTTAGGTAATTATGCAGCATTCTTTACACCTCTCAAAGCTTTGCCCGGACAAAAAGGACATCTCGAATTAAAAAAATGGGGGAAGGGGGGAAAATGCCACCGAAATTGTTATCCGGCCATTTGATTATTCCCCTGGAGCTATCGCAAAAAAAATTCATTGAAAAACCTTTGGTTACCGGAAACTAAAATTCTCTGTATCTCCTGGGACCTGACTTTTTCAAGGATGGTTCTTTTTTCGCCATTAATTTATCTGAAAGAAAAATTTTTGTTCAGTTTTCGCAAAAAATGGTTTATTTTCCCACAGGAAAGTAAAACTCAGGCCCCTGGGTTTTTTTCATAAAATACTTTTAAGATTTTTTGGTTAAAGAGTTTTCTTCTCCATAAAAGGTTTCAAAAACAAAAACCTCCAAAAAGGAGGTGGGGTACGGTCTAAAAAGCACCACTCCTTTCCACACTGGGAGGCGCCCCCGTTTCCAGCAGCACCCTATCGGCTTGAAGCCAGCCCTATAAGGGGTAAGGCCGTCAAGCTCGGAGTTTTTTTCTTTTCAAGACTAAATTCGTTAAATCTTTAAGAATCCCTTTGTGTTTTGAAGGAATTATTACCCCCCGAGGAGAACTTTTTCCCAAATGCGTATGGGGGGTGTTTTTGCTGGAAAGAAAAACGATAATTTTTGGGGTTCTTTTTCTTCTCTTTTTTTCCTTAACTATTGATGCCCAAGGGATTCCAGAAATTATTATTGATGATGGAGTTTATCGAGCAGGGGAAGGCTGGAGAATAGATCTTGAAGGGCTTCGGATAGGGTATTTAAGCGGGAGTCCCGAGGAGATTGGAATTCAACATGGGCTTTTAATGACCGACGACCCGGAAGAACTCCGGCAGAAAATGCTGGATAAGCAGCCATATGCTAACCCCGAGAATTTGAGAGAGAGGCTTATGGGGTTTTTCCTCAATACCTATGCTCGTTTTCAGTTTTACCCTGCTTTTTTAAGGCATACCCCCGAAGAGTACATCCAGGAAATGCGGGGGTTTGTTCTGGGGGCTTCTAGGGGAGAGGATAAGGATATTTACGATGTAATGATGGGTAATGCTGCCCAGGACCTTGAAATTGCAGCATGCTCAGCTTTTGCTGCCTGGGGAGAAGCAACCATAGATGGGGAACTTTACTTTGGAAGAAATCTGGATCACGGCGGAATGCTGGATCTGTCAAGATATCAACACCTGGCAATATATAATCCCGAAAGAGGTTATCGATTTGCGGTTCATAATTACCCTGCATTTGTGGGAACGATGAGTGGAATGAATGAAAAGGGCCTGGTTATTAGCTCCAATTATTCCATGGCCCTCAAGGAGGAACTGGCCATAAACGGGCTCCCTTACATGTTTATGTTGCGCAATGTTTTACAGAATGCAGCCACGATTGATGAGGCGCTGGAAATAATAAAAAATACTCCCCGGACAATTGGGCTTACACTTCTACTTGCAGATGGGAAAACTCCCCAGGCTGTAGTTGTTGAGATAACTGCCAACCGGATGCAGGTAAGGACCCAGGAAGATTATATTTATGCTGCAAACCGCTTTTTGCACCCGGAGATGAAAAAGTACCAGGCTGGCGGATGGCTTTCTTCGGCTCTGAGGGAAAAACGCCTTCAGGAACTAATTACTGAAAAATTCTGGGGCCAGATTGATGTCCAGATTGCCAGGGATATCATGCGGGATAGATTCCCCCCAGAGGGCTATAACCAGGAAAATTTTGGGCAGGGTATTAATCATGAAGTGAACATGGCTTCTATGGTTATGGTTCCTTCCCGCGGTGAATTCTGGGTTGCGGCAGTAGATGATTCCGAAATACCTTTTGCCGCTGATTCTCATTTTGTGGGTGTTGATGCCAGGGCAATCTGGGAAACGGGAGAGCCACCTCGAAAGGAGTTAGGAATTCTTGAAGCCACCCCTCGGGAAGGTTACGAAAAATACTGGTTCAAAGCCCGGGAGGCAAACCTTCTTTTTGGACAGGGCAAAGGAGAAAAAGCTCTCGAACTTCTCCAGAAAGTTTTATCAGTTTATCCCCGAGCAGAAATGCCTTTACTGATGGCAGGTAGGGCTCTTATTCGAGAGGGAGAAATTGAAAAGGGGATGGAACACCTGGAGCGTTTTGCAGCTCTTGAGCTTCACAGTGAACCTTTCCATCTGATGGAAGGTTATTTCTGGCTTGCTGTGGTTTACGATCAGGTTGGGGAGAGGGAAAAAGCGGTAGAGTATTACAGGAAAAGCCTCCAGGTGGAGGTTGAGGATATGCCACCGGTGGAGGCCGGTTACCGTTACTTTGCTGAAAAGGGTATGGAAACGGCCCTGCAATTAACTCCCGAGGGGAGGGTATTTATTCCATGAAATATTTTATCCTAACAATTTTGTTTTTTTCCCTTTTGTGTTTTCCTGTCCTCGGGGCAGAGGCTTCTGAAGAATTAAAGATTGAAGAGATTCTTGTCCTGGGTTTAACCCGGACTGAAGAAAAAGTTGTTTTATCCCAACTTCCTTTTTCAGAAGGAGATTATTGGAAAGAGGAGTATCGGAGATGGACCCTCCGGAGACTGCAGCTCCTTGATTTTTTTGCTTACGATCCCCTTAAGGTTATTGTTGAACCCCTTGGGAACGAAAATTGCCGGGTTATTGTAAGGGTTGCAGACCCAGAAGTTTTATACAAAGAACCCATCGAGTTTGTTTTTACAAAAGGTATCGACCTTCTATTCAGACAATTCAACCTTTCCTTATTTAATCCCGGAGGAATGGGCAGCAATCTATATTTTCAAGGAGGTTGGGGAAATTACCAACACCTGGGAATTACAATTTCCAGTCCAATTGGGGCGGGAAAAGGTTCTGCTGGAGGAAAGATTTATTCCAACTCAACCGGTTTTTATGATGAAAGGGGTCTCGAGTTTAAGGGTGAATATAGGGGTTGGTTTTATCCATCGATTCGTTTAACGGGTGGTATCGATTATCGAACAGGGGAAATTAACGAAGAAAAACAGATTATTTTTCTGCCCCGAGGAGAACTTTATTACAATAACGAATTCAGGGGAGAGATAAAAGCTTCTCTTGGTGTTCCTTTTTCTGGAGAAGACCTCTTTTTCCGTCTTCAGGGCCAGGTTGTTAGAGAGTTTGGCCCCTTGGTGGGAGTTGCCCGTGGGGGTTTTATTTCGGGAGACAGTCCCCCCATTAATTATCAATATCGCTTGGGAGGTTATGGGACCATTCCTTTGAGGGGACAGCCGGTTGAACTTGCCCGGAATTATTTGCTGGGAACAGTAGAATATCACTTTCAGGCCGGGCAGTTTATCCCCATTATCTTTGTTGATGGGGGCTGGTACAGCCCCGGAGGAACAGAAGGGTTAATTACCCTGGGGGCGGGTATGGCCATGGAAATTCCACTCGGAGTAATCAGAGCAGATTTAGGCTGGGATCCGGTTCGGGGAACGACAAACTTTAATTTTGGTTTTGGGCACAGTTACAGGCCTCCTTTTTAAGACCTGGAAAATCAGGGCTCACATCGAGCCCTTTTTTATTTGCACAAAAAATAAATTTGTGTTATCATATGCATATCCATACCCCGTAGGGGTATAAGGAGGTGGGTAGATGAAGCACCGGGAACGCCAGGGAGAATTAAAAAAGAAGTTGATTGACAGGATGGAGAGAATCAACGGGCAGACCCGCGGAATCCTTAAGATGATTGAAGAAGACAGGTATTGTATTGATATTTTAATACAGATTGGCGCAGTAAAAGGGGCTCTTAACAAGGTTGCAATGCAGCTTTTTGAGGATCACAGCCAGCACTGCCTCGCTGATTCTATGGCCAGCGGAGGAGAAGAGCAAGAAAAGGCCGTTGAAGAATTGCTTACTGCATTAAAAAGAATGCTTTAAGATGGCCCCAAAATTCAAGTTGAGAAAAGGGTGTTGTGGATTTGTGGAAAACGCCTGCGGCGTTTACCACAAATCCACAACAGGGACTACTAATGCTAATGGAATACAAATATTCCTTTTATGGATTTTAACAATGATTAGTTGTGCATGATAGGTCTAAATATTATAATACGAGGAGGGGATTTTGATGGCAAAGATTATCCATATAGAAGGTATGAGTTGTGGGGGTTGTGTAGCAAGAGTGGAAAAAGCTCTGGGAGGACTTCCTGGAGTTGAAAAGGTAGAGGTAAACCTGGAAAAAGGACAGGCTGAAGTTTTTGGTACGGAGGAAGCTTTGGAAGAAAACAAATTAAGGCAAACTGTTGAAAAGTTGGGTTATACGGTAAAGGGAGTGGATTGAATTGGCTGTTGTTAGCCCTAAAAAGGTGGTTTTTAAAATAGAAGGAATGTCCTGCACTTCCTGTGCCCAGGGCCTGGAAAAAGCTTTGCAGAAAGAAAAAGGAGTTCAAAAGGCCCAGGTAAATTTTGCTGCGGAAAAAGCCTATGTTGAATACGAACCTGAAATTGTATCCATAGATCGCCTGCAGGAGGTAATATCCGAGGCTGGATACAGTGGAAGGATTGGAGGAGACAGGGAAGAAATAAACCAGAAAATAGATGGAATGACCTGCACAGCCTGTGCTCAGGCTGTGGAAAAGGCTTTGCAGGGGCATCCGGGAGTTGAAAGTGCTCGGGTTAATTTTGCAAGTGAAACAGCGAAGGTTGTTTTTAACCCCGAGGAAATCAGTAAAGAGGAAATAAAAAAAACAATCCAGGAAGCCGGATATGATGTTCCTGAGGAGCAGGAAGAAGAAATTGAAACCGACCGGGAAATGGAAAATTTGGCCAGAGCGGCAAGAAGGATGTGGCTTGCTGCGGGCTTTGCAATTCCCATTATGGTTTTGATGATGATTCACATGTTTATAACTCCGATCCCCTTTTATTTTCCAATAATTTTTACTTTGGGATTTGTTCCGGTTTTTGTTGCGGGGTGGGAAACCCATGTCCATACCGTTAGGGCAGTCCGAAATCTCCGGCCCAACATGGATACCCTGGTTTCTCTGGGCTCAATAGTTCCTTATTCGTTAAATTTTCTTGCCTTCTGGCTACCCCTATCCTCTTTTGTTGAAATGGCCGCTTCTATTATGACTTTCCACCTTGTGGGACGGTTTTTAGAAGCCAAGGCAAAAGGAAGGGCATCCCAGGCAATCAAAAAACTACTGCAGATGGGAGCAAAAACCGCCAGAATCTTAACAGAAGAAGGAGAGCGGGAAGTTCCTATAGAAGAGTTGAATGCTGGTGATATTATGTTAATCCGGCCCGGAGAAAAAATTCCTACAGATGGTGTAATTAAAAAGGGCTCCAGTACAGTGGATGAATCAATGGCAACGGGAGAATCCCTTCCTGTAGAAAGGACTGCGGGTCAAGAAGTAATTGGAGGAACCATAAATAAACAGGGTGTTCTGCAGGTAGAGGCAACCAAAATTGGTAAGGATACATTCCTCTCCCAGGTAATAAAAATGGTTGAGGAAGCACAGGGTTCCCGGGTTCCCATTCAGGAATTTGCCGACCGGGTAACTGGTTATTTTGTCCCGGTGGTTTTGCTCCTGGCAGTAGGCTCTTTTATTTCCTGGAACCTTTTCCCCGAATTTCACGTTTCAATTGTAGAGTTCTTTAATTTCCCCTGGAGTAATACAGGATTACCCACTTTTTCCCTGGCCCTTCTGGCCATGATTGCAGTTTTTGTTATTTCCTGTCCATGTGCTCTGGGACTTGCCACTCCCACGGCAATAATGGTTGGGAGCGGAATCGGGGCGGAAAAAGGTGTCCTGATTCGCCGGGGAGAAGCAATNCAGACAATAAAAGAAGCCAAAATGATAGCTTTTGATAAAACCGGAACCCTTACCCGGGGTAAACCCGGTGTAACTGATATTATTCCCGCCTCGGGAAATTCTGAAAAAGAAATATTGTTGTATGTGGGAAGTTTGGAAAATTCCTCAGAACATCCCCTGGGGCAGGCAATTGTTGAGAGGGCAATAGAAGAAGGATTGAAACTCCAGGAAGCGGAAACCTTTAATTCTCTTACAGGAAAAGGAGTAATTGGTAGAGTTTCAGATAGGGATATTCTCATTGGAAACCGCCCGCTAATGAAAGAAAAGGAAATTGAATTTAGCGGACACGAAGAGGAAATTTCCCGGCTTGAGAACGAAGGTAAGACTGCGATGTTAATTGCTTTTGATGGAGTCTTTGCGGGAATTGTTGCCGTAGCAGATACTCTTAAAGAGGAAGCTGTCCAGGCTATTTCAGAACTGGAAAAAATGGGCCTATCAACTGCCCTGATTTCTGGAGATAACACAAGGACAGCCAGGGCAATTGCAAGGCAGCTCGGTATCAGCAGGGTATTAGCGGAGGTTTTACC
>SL_5KL_010_SEDDRAFT_10001663_pt1 | contig 13174 bp, 17 predicted proteins | sample SodLakKL_010_SED_FD_9118 | JGI IMG/M metagenome (IMG submission 9118)
TGAAGAGGTGAGGCGATTCCGTCTCGATGAGACAAACGACCTCCCCGAATTGAAAGGCGAGATGGTCATCGCCGTCGAAGGTGAAGAACATGAATTCCCCCTGCCCGATGCCGACCTGGCCGAACATGTCGACATTCTCATCGCCGACGGCATGCAAGAGATGGAAGCGATCAAAAAGGTAGCCCACATGCGCAAGTTGAAGAAGAACACGGTCTATATGGCCTTCCAGAAAGAGAAGAAACGTCGGAACCCCAATCAAATTGAGGAGTGATACCTCATGAGCAAGACCTACTACATCACCACCCCGATCTATTATCCGAGCGGGAAACTGCATATCGGGAACACCTATACGACGGTGCTCTGCGATGCCCTGCGACGCTACAAGGACATGAAGGGATATGACACCTTCTACCTCACCGGCATGGACGAGCACGGCAAGAAGATCGAGACGGTGGCGAAGGAGAGGAACCTGCCTCCCATCAAACATGTCGACGAGATCGCCGAGGAGACGGAGAAGCTCTGGGAACGGATGAGAATCTCTCATGACGATTTCATCCGGACGACCGAAAAGCGACACAAGACCGTCGTCCAGAAGATCTTCGAACGCTTGCTCGACCAGGGTGACATCTATCTCGGGACGTATGAGGGCTATTACTGCATGCACTGTGAATCCTTCTTCACCGAAAGTCAACTGGAGGAAGGGAACATTTGTCCCGATTGCGGCCGGGAGACCTCGAAACTCCAAGAGGAGAGTTATTTCCTCAGACTCGGCAAATATGAGAAAAGACTCCTCGATTTCATCGAGAAGAACCCCGATTTCATCACCCCCGAAGCACGCAAGAACGAGGTTGTCGCCTTCTTGAAACAAGGGTTGCAGGATCTTTCGGTGTCCCGGACGACCTTCGATTGGGGCATCAAGGTCGTGAGCAACCCCAAACATGTCGTCTATGTCTGGATTGACGCGCTCTCGAACTATTTGAGCGCCCTGGGGTATTCGACGGATGACGACGCCAAGTTCCAAAAGTACTGGTTCGGTGATGAAGTGGTCCATGTCGTGGGCAAAGACATCCTCCGCTTCCACGCGATCTATTGGCCGATCATGCTCATGGCGCTCGATGTCCCCGTCACGTTCCGCCTCCATGTCCACGGGTTCTACATGCAAAAAGAGGGCAAGATGAGCAAATCCAAAGGCGGCGTGATCTATCCCGACACCCTGATTGAAAACTACGGACTCGACGAACTGCGTTATTTCCTCCTCCGGGAGCTACCCTACGGAAGTGACGGCGTGTTCACGCCCGAAAGTTTCATCGAGCGGATCAACTTCGACCTCGCCAACGACTTCGGCAACCTCTTGAACCGCACCATATCCATGATCAACAAGTATTTCCAAGGAAAGGTCACCACCTATTCCGAAGCGACCACCCCCTATGATGAGGATCTGCGCAATGTCGCCGAAGCGACCGTCGGCGAATATGAAAGTCTCATGGACGGACTCAAGGTCGCCGAAGCCATCAAGGTCGTATGGAGCCTCATTTCCCGCGCCAACAAGTATATCGACGAGACCACGCCATGGCTCTTGGCGAAAGACGAAAACAAGAAGGACGAGCTCGAGAACGTCCTCTATCATCTGGCCGAATCGCTCCGGATCATCGGCATCCTCCTGCAACCGGTCCTGTTGGAGGCGAGCCAGGCCCTCTTCAAGCAACTCGGCATCCCGCGAGCACTTCGGGANTATGANACCGTCACCTTCGGAGAATTGTCCGANATCGAAGTCACNAAGAAACCGACCCCCCTCTTNCCNCGNCTGGACGTCAAGGACGAAGTGAAAAGACTCCAAAAAGTCATCCGGGGCGAAGAAGAGTCAACCGAGGACGAAGAGGACACGACCATGGTCACAATCGACGATTTCGCGAAGCTCGATGTGCGAGTGGCGAAAGTGGTCGAATGCCGCAAACACCCGAACGCCGACAAACTTCTCGTCCTCACGGTCGACATCGGTGAATCGGGGTATCGTCAGCTCGTCGCCGGTGTGGCCAAACACTACGAACCGCAAGAGCTCGTCGGCAGGCTCATCGCCGCCATCGTCAATCTCGAACCCGTCAATCTCCGGGGTGAAAAGAGCGAAGGTATGTTGCTTGCGGGGTCCAACAAAGATACCATGGAGATCCTTTTCGTCAAGGATCTCGAACCCGGCGATCCCATCCAGTGAAGAGGCCCATAAAAAGACATTTCTTCATTGACATTTATCCGCAAATAAGCTATTATATACGTCGGTACATTTTTGGCTGCACAGTTTTTTGTTTGCAAGAGCCAACTAGGAGGCAATCATTATGAAGACTTTCATGGCAAAAAATGAAGATATCGAAAGAGCATGGCATGTCGTCGACGCGAAAGGACAGACCCTGGGTCGTCTCGCCAGCGAAGCGGCCGCGCTCCTTCGTGGTAAACACAAGCCGTCATTCACCCCGCATGTCGATTGCGGCGACCACGTGATCATCATCAACGCCAAGGACATCGAGCTTTCCGGCAATAAATGGCAAGACAAGAAATACTACCGTCATTCGCAACATCCCGGGAACCTCAAGGTCCGTACCGCCGCCGACATGAAGGAAAAGCATCCTTGTCGGATGGTGGAACTCGCCGTCAAGGGCATGCTTCCCAAGGGAAGTCTCGGCCGGCAGATGTTCAAGAAACTCCATGTCTACGAAAACGAAGACCATCCCCATCAGGCTCAACAACCCAAACAATACGAGCTCGAGGGTTAGGAGGTAGGATCATGGCAGAAGCGATGTACAAAGGCACAGGACGCCGCAAGAACTCGACCGCCCGCGTCATCTTGAAACCGGGTTCGGGCGAATTCATCATAAACGGACGCCCCATCGAGGATTACATCCCCTCGGCGGCCACGCGTCTCGACATCTATCAACCCTTGGAGAGCACCGAAACCAAGAGTTCGTTCGACATCCAGGTGAACGTCGACGGCGGCGGCATCACCGGACAGGCCGGCGCCATTCGCCACGGTATCGCCAGAGCGCTCGTCGAGGTGAACCCGGATTATCGAAAGACTTTGAAAAAAGCCGGTTTCATCACACGTGACCCCCGTGAAAAAGAACGCAAGAAGTACGGTCTGAAGAAAGCCCGGCGCGCGCCCCAATTCAGCAAACGTTGACGAGTGTCACCAAAGCACGCTGCCGCGTGCTTTTTTTCTATGCCTTGCCAGACATGCGCCCCACATACTATAATGGATACGCCACCACCATCCAGGGAGGAAAGAACATGAAACCACGAGTGCGCTACGCCCCGAGCCCCACGGGCCACCTACACATCGGCAACGCCCGGACCGCCCTTTTCAACTATCTCTTCGCCAGAAAGAAGGGTGGATCCTTCATCATACGGATCGAGGACACCGACACCGCCCGCAACATCGCCGAGGGGACACAGAGTCAGCTCGAACAACTCGCCTGGCTCGGCATCGATTGGGACGAATCCGTCGACAAAGGCGGTTCCCACGGGCCTTACCGGCAACTCGAACGACTCGACATCTACGAGAAGTATGCCCAGAAGCTCCTCGATGCGGGGAAGGCTTACAAATGCTATTGCACGGAGGAAGAACTCGCCGAGGAACGGAGAAAACAAAAAGAACAAGGGGCGACCCGCCTCCATTATTCGCGCAAATGCTTGCAAGCTCCCGAGAAGGATGCGCCTTACGCCATCCGTTTTCTCGTTCCCGCCGACACCGAATACACCTTCCGTGACATGATCAAGGGTGAAGTCACCTTCAGAAGCGAAGATGTCGGCGATTTTGTCATCATGAAGAAAAACGGCATCCCGACCTACAATTTCGCCTGTGCCGTCGATGACGCGCTTATGGAAATCACCCATGTACTCCGTGGAGAAGACCATATCACGAACACCCCTCGACAACTCATGATCCTCGACGAACTCGGGTTCCAACGTCCCGTATACGGTCATATGCCGCTCATCGTCAACCTGGAGGGCAAGAAACTCTCCAAACGCGACGAGTCGATCATCCAATTCATCGAACAGTACCGTTCTTTGGGGTTCTTGCCGGAAGCGATGTTCAATTTCATCGCCCTGCTCGGATGGAGTCCCGCGGCCGATGAGGAGATCTTCTCCCGAGAAGAGCTCGTCGAACGTTTCGATGAAGACCGTATGGCTTCCTCCCCCGCCGCCTTCGACACCGGCAAGCTCCATTATGTGAACAACCGTCACATGAAGAAGCTTTCGCGCACCGAAGTCCTCGATCTTTGCCGACCCTTCCTCGAAGCGGCCGGTATCGGCAAAGAAAAAGACGACGAATGGCTGGAAAGCCTCGTCGCCGTCTTCCACGACCGTTTGAGCTATGGCAAGGAGATCGTCAGTCAATATGAAGCGTTCTTTTCCGCTCCTTTCGTCATCGACGGGGAGGCTCTCGAGTTCCTCCGCCAAGAAGGAGTCAAAGAACTTTTGACCCTTTTGCGCGAAAAAATCTCTCTAGCCGGCTCCCTGGACGCACAGACACTGAAAACCCTCATCAAGGAGACCGGCAAAGAGCAAAACATGAAAGGGAAAATGCTCTTCATGCCGGTGAGGATTGCCGTAAGCGGCTCCATGAAGGGCCCCGATCTTCCCGAGATGATGAACCTTCTAGGCCGGGACACTCTCTTGGAGAGACTCGACCACACCCTCGAAATAATATGACTTCGGAGGCGAAGATTTTGTTTTATGGCTGTATTCAGCGAAAATATTTGCATTTTCACTATCGACATTGTATAATGTCAATATCAAGTTTGAAAAGGAGATTTTTAGTTACATGACAGGAACAGTCAAGTGGTTCAATTCGGAAAAGGGCTACGGATTCATCACGAAGGACGAGGAGTTCGTCACTGAAGAAGAAAAAGACGACGAAAGAAAGCGCGACATCTTCGTCCACTACAGCGCAATCAACCAGGAAGGCTTCAAGACTTTGAACGAAGGCGACAAAGTCGAGTTCGAAGTTGTCGAAGGCGACCGTGGTCCCCAAGCTTCCAGCGTAGAGAAAATTTGACCGACAGATGGAAAAAACAGGGTTGACGCCCTGTTTTTTATGTGTGAAAACGACCTTTGAGCCACCGGGCCGTGTAAACCATGAAAAAGCGGTCCCGATGTGATAAAATAAAGGATAGTCCGATTATCGACGAAAAAGGTGACGACCATGAGAATCCACAACACCCTCACGAATCGCGTCGAGGAATTCAAGCCCATCCACAAAGACACGGTGAACATGTATGTCTGCGGCCCGACGGTCTACAACTACATCCATATCGGCAACGCCCGTCCCGTCATCTTCTTCGACGTGGTCCGGCGCTATTTCGAGCATAAGGGCTACACGGTGAATTTCGTCTCGAATTTCACCGACATCGACGACAAGATCATCACGAAGGCCCTCGAAGACGAAACCGACGAGATGACCATCGCCAACAAGTTCATCAAAGCCTTCTACCGTGACATGGAACGTGTGGGTAGCTCCACGAGATATCTCGCCCCGCGCGTGACCGAATACATGAGTTCGATCATCTCCTATATCGCGAAATTGCTTGACAAAGGCTACGCCTACGAAGTCGACGGCGAGGTCTTCTTTCGCGTCGACAAGGTCGCCGATTACGGTGTTCTCTCCGGTCGGAGGAAGGACGAACTCATCGAAGGTGCCCGGGTCGGCATCGACAAGAAAAAGGAGAATCCNCTCGATTTCACCCTCTGGAAGAAGACGGACGTCGGCATCACCTTCCCCGCCCCTTGGGGTGAAGGCAGGCCGGGTTGGCACACGGAGTGTGTGGCGATGATCGACGATATCTTCGGTGGCAAGATCGACATCCACGGCGGTGGCAGCGAGCTCATGTTCCCGCATCATGAAAACGAGATCGCGCAAAACCGCGCCTTCGCGGACCACCATATCGCCAACTATTGGATGCACAACGGCCAGCTCATGATCGACAACAAGAAGATGTCGAAGAGCGAAGGACGCATCATCCTCGTCAAGGACCTCGACCAAGATTATATGGGCTTCCGGTTGTTCACACTTTCCAACCACTATCGGAGTCCGCTCGAATACAGCGACGAGATATTGAAGAGCCATGTCAACCAATGGGAGCGGATCAAGCGCACCTACAGCCAGACTTTCTATCAGCTCGACCTGGCCGACCGCCTCGACAGCAAACCCTTCATCGACAACTCCCTGAAGCGGATCAACCAGAAATTCATGGAGGCTCTCGATGCCGATTTCAACACGCCCAACGCCTTGAGCGAACTCTACAATCTCGTCAAATACGCCAACCAGAAGATCCGCCAAAGGGACACCCATCCGGAAATGCGCGGCGCATTGGAAGTCTTCGACACCTTCTTCCGCATCCTCGGACTCCGTCCCGACGTGCAAAGGCTCACCCAGAACGACCGGGCCATCTACACGGCCTGGACGGACGCCCGCAAGAACAAGGAGTTCGACAAAGCGGACCGTCTCCGGGAGAAACTGCTCGAACGGGGTATTCTCTGATGGTCGCATACAACGGTCGTACTCTTGCCTATATCGGCGATGCGGTCTTTGAACTCTTCGTCCGCAAGCGCCTTCTCGAGAGCGGGAAAGTCCGCCCCGAGAACCTCCACAATGCGGCCATCGAGAAGACGAGCGCACCGGCGCAAGAAAGGATCCTCGCAAACTTGACACCCCATCTTTCTCCTTCCGAAGAAGACATCGTCAAAAAGGGCCGCAACGCTTCGATCGCGAAGAAACCCAAGAACGGTGACATCATGACCTATAAGAGAGCGAGCGGTCTCGAGGCGCTTTTCGGCCACTTATATCTAGAGGGTGAAACCGACAGGATCGATGAACTGATGTCACACATCTTTTCCGGATGACTGCGGAGGTTCCGCAGTCATCGTTCTCTGTGTCCGCTTTTTTCGCAAATGGAAACAAATCGGTACGTGCTACAATGGAGCCGAAAGGGTGATTCGATGATCATCGCCGGGAAGAATCCCTTGCGCGAAGCCCTGCGGGTGAACCGTCCCATTCACAAAGTGTATGCGGCGAACCCGAAGGATCCGCTCGTCAAGGAACTGAAAGACCGCGGCGTCCCCGTGGAAGTGAAAGACAGGGACGCCATGGATGAAGCTTTCGGTGAAGGACACCAAGGCATTGCGGCCCAAGTCGCGCCGTATGAATGCAAAAGTCTCGAAGAGGCTCTGCAAAAACCTTCACGTCGGGTGTTTCTCATGCTCGATTCCATCGAGGACCCCCAGAATTTCGGGGCCATCATCCGGAACGCGGACGTGTTCGGCGCCGACGCCGTCATTTTTGCGAAACACAGGAGCTCGCCCGTCACCCCGGCCGTCGTCAAGGTTTCGGCCGGTTCCATCGAGCATGTCGACCTCGTCCGGGTCACGAATCTCAATCAGGCCATCGACAAGATGAAAAAGGAGAACATCTGGGTGGTGGGCCTCGCCGGTGAAGCGGACAAGACCGTCGCTTCGATCCCCAAGGACACCGACATCTGTCTCGTTCTCGGCAATGAGCACAAGGGTTTGCGCCCCCTTGTCAGGAAGAACTGCGACTATCTCGCCAAAATCCCCATGCGCGGACGGGTGACGAGCCTCAATGTCTCGATGGCGAGCGGTATCGCCCTCTATGAAGTGATGGGTGATTGAGGCGTGTATCCGATACACAACGACTACGAGATCGTCGACAGGATCAAAGAAGGGGACGAAGATGCTTTCACCCTCCTCGCCGGTCAATACGAGCGGTTCATCAAGAAGAAGATCCACCGTTTCAACCTGGCCTACGACAAAGAGGAGCTCGTGCAGGAAGGACTCATCCTTCTCCACAAGTCCGCACTCATCTTCGACGAGTCCCGGGGCAAGACCTTCACCCGTTTCTTCGAGATGAATCTCGAAAGGCTCTTCATCTCCCGCATCAAGAGATTGAAAAGGCGGAGTGAAATCGGCCGGCTCTATGAAAAGGACATCGCCTCGATGAACCACCGTGTCCGCGAGTCCTCGGTCTACTACCCGCTTTTTCTCGAAGAGGTCCGCGAGGTGCTCTCCCCGTTTGAATTCGCCGTGTACAACCGATGCGAGATGCAATGTGAGGACCATACCTCCGTCGCCGCTTCCCAAAGATGCGACACCAAGTCCGTCTACAATGCGCTGCACCGGGCAAAAGCCAAAATACGCGCATATTTCGGCGATTAATCGTTGACAAAGCACCCCCTTTTTGATACATTATATATTTGCAAGTGCAAGGTTGTGATAACATGCGTAAACGTGTCCGCCTCATCTGCGAGGTGTGTCTGTCTAGGAACTACACGGCCATGAAACATCCCCACGAGAGGGAGCGCATGTCTGTGAAAAAGTACTGCAAACGATGTAAAAAACACACCGTGCACAAAGAAAGCAAATAGGAGAATCAGCCATGGCTAAAGAACCCAAGGACAAAAAGAGCAAAGTTCTGGAAGTGCTGAAGAAGGAGTATCCTTTTGAAAGCCTTCTTTTGGGATTGCTCGGATCACTCGTTCTCGTACTCGGTATCTATATCTTCGAAGGACGGCATTTGACGATCCGTTGGACCGATCTATGGATCTTCGCGACCGCACTCCGCGTCAACATCTTCGCCATCATCGTCATGTTGATCGGTGTGGCGGCGCTCTTCGTGGCCTTGTCCCCCTTCTTCTTTCCCGGCTTGAAAGAGATGCGTCGTGTTTCTTGGCCGAAAAAGCAGACCATGTATGAGCACACCGCCCGTGTTTTCGGTTTTGTCATCCTTCTCGGCCTCATGTTCATGATCTACGACCTCGTGCTCCGACCCATATTCGAGATACTCTATGACATGGGTGTCTGAGCATGAGTGAAGAGCAGACCGAACGCAAGTGGTATGTCGTCCAGACCTATTCCGGACAGGAGAACTCGGTCAAGACGAATCTGGAGCGCCGTATTGAATCCATGCAGATGGAAGACAAGATCTTCCAAGTCGTCATCCCCGAACAGATCAAGCGGGAGAAAAAGCCCGACGGGACGACCAAGGAGAAAATCGTCAAACTCTATCCCGGCTATGTGTTCATCGAGATGATCGTGACCGACGATTCTTGGTTCGTCGTCCGCAACACCCCCGGCGTCACGGGTTTCTTGGGATCTTCCGGCGGCGGCACGAAACCGATTCCTCTGCCCCCCGACGAGATCAACCCGATCCTGAAGCGCGCCGGATTGCTCGAGACACCGAGTCTCGACGTCGAAATCGGTCAAAGGGTGCGGGTCACGGCCGGCCCCTTCATGAACCGCATCGGCCGCATCGAGACGATCGACCATGAAAAGGCCATGGTGACCGTGCTCGTCGAGATGTTCGGTCGGGAGACCCCGGCCCAACTCACATTCGACGAGATCGACACGAACGTTTGAACTTGACAGTCGAGAAACATGCAGGCTATAATGGCGTGGCATGTCGCATGTCATGCTTGTTTTATGAGTGGGAGGGCCTTTAGGTCCGCTTACCACATCACGAGTTAGAGGAGGTGACCATCGTGCCAAAAAAAGAGGTCAGTAACGTCGTCAAATTGCAAATCCCCGCGGGCAAAGCCAATCCGGCACCTCCCGTTGGACCGGCGCTCGGCCAAGCCGGCGTCAACATCCAGGAATTCTGCACCAAGTTCAACGAGAAGACCCGCGAGCAGATGGGGAACATCATCCCCGTCGAAATCACGGTCTACAAGGACCGTTCCTTCACATTCATCACCAAGACACCCCCCGCGGCCGCATTGCTTCTGAAGGCGGCGGGAATCGAGAAGGGTTCCGGCGAACCGAACAGTGAGAAGGTCGGTTCGGTGACCCGCGAACAGGTCAGGGAAATCGCCGAGATCAAGATGCCCGACTTGAACGCGAATGACATCGAGGCGGCCATGAAGATCATCGAAGGATCCGCCCGCAACATGGGTATCACAGTCGAAGATTGAGCATTTGGTTGTTTACCGCAGCTGAATGTGGGAGGAAAATCCGTCAATACCACATTTAGGAGGAAGAAACATGGGTAAAAAGAGCAAAAAATTCCGCGCGGCCCTCGAAAAGGTCGACAGGACCAAGAAGTATCCCGTCGATGAAGCGGTCGCGCTCCTCAAGGACATCTCTTTCGAAGGTTTCGACGCATCCGTCGAGGTGTCTTTGGATCTGAACGTCAACCCTCGCAAAGCCGACCAGAACATTCGTGGCGCCATGGTGCTGCCGCACGGAACGGGCAAGACCAAACGGGTACTCGTTTTCGCCAAGGGTGATAAAGCCAAAGAGGCCGAAGAGGCCGGTGCCGATTTCGTCGGTGACGAAGAACTCGTCGAAAAAGTCCTCGGCGGCTGGATGGAATTCGACACCGTCGTGGCCAGCCCGGACATGATGCCGCAAGTGGGAAAACTCGGACGTACATTGGGCCCTCGCGGTCTCATGCCGAACCCCAAGACGGGCACCGTGACCCAAGACATCAAGAAGGCGGTCGAAGAGATCAAGGCGGGTAAAGTCGAGTACCGTGTCGACAAGGCCGGTATCCTGAACATCCCCGTCGGCAAACGTTCTTTCGCCCCCGAGAAGATCGTCGAGAATCTCCGGGCCTTCTATGACACCATCCAACGTTCGCGTCCTGCGACCGTCAAAGGCGTGTTCGTCCGCAATATGGCCATCGCGACGACCATGTCTCCCGGAATAAAGGTTGACACCACGACCATTTTGTAAGACAATAGGCACAGGAAAAAATGAATCTATATCTGTCGAAGACCTCAGGTGCCTTCGGGCTTAATCTCCTGAGCAGACAAAAGAACATCGGGACTCCCGCCTCTTTTGTCGTCTGGACAGAAGAGGTTTTTTCATGGACATTACCAAGGAGGTGGAACCGTGTCAGAAAAAGCGATTGAAAAAAAGAAAGAACAAGTCGCGAAACTCGCCGAAAAGATGAAAGAGGCGAACTCCGTCGTCGTCGTGGACTATCTCGGCTTGACGGTCGCCGAAGCGAGTGAACTACGCCGTGAACTGATGAAGAACGGCTGCGAGTTCAAAGTCATCAAGAACAACATCATCCGTCGCGCCGCCGAAGCGGAAGGTCATAAAGAGCTCCTCGAACACATCGAAGGACCCAACGCCCTCGCCTTCAGCTTCGAAGACAGCGTGACCGCGGCGAAAGTCATCCACGAATTCGCAAAGGACCACAAGAAGCTCGAGCTCAAGGTCGGCATTGTCGACGGCGAGTTCATGGACAACGAGAACATCAAGACGATCGCCACCATTCCCTCGCGCGAGGAACTGCTCACCATGTTTGCCGGCGGCATCCTGGAGCCCATCAAACATCTCGCCATGGGATTGAACATGCACATCGAGAACCAGGAAGAAAACCAAGACGAAAGTCAAAACGACCAAACCGAATAAGGAGGAGAAGAAAATGGCCAATCTGAAAAATGAAGAAATCATTGAAGCTTTGAAAGAAAAGACCCTGCTCGAATTGAAGGAACTCGTCGACATGATGAAAGAGGAGTTCGGCGTCGACCCGAGCGCCGTAGCCGTAGCCGCACCCGGTGCCGCTCAAGAGGACGAAGAACCGAGCGAAGTCACCATCACGCTCACCAACCCCGGTCAGAAGAAGATCGGCGTCATCAAGGTCGTCCGCGAACTCACCGGTCTCGGCCTGAAAGAGGCGAAATCCCTCGTCGACAGCGCGCCCGCACCCATCAAAGAGAACATCGACCCCGAAGAAGCCGAAAGCATCAAAGAGAAGATCGAAGAAGCCGGCGGCGAAGTCGAAATCAAATAACCTTCATCCAACCGAAAAACCTGAGTGACAAGCTCAGGTTTTCGCCTCGATGGAGGAAGAACGAGGTGGGTGGCGATGAGCCATTACTTCAGCGAGAAGCAAGATGACTTGGAAAAAGACGAGCGGACACTCGTGTATGAACATGCGGGGAGAAGATTCACTTTCACCACCGCCCGCGGTGTTTTCGCCCGGAACGAAGTCGATTTCGCCACCCGTCTCCTCATCGAGACAATCGAGGTCGATAAGGAAGATGTGCGCCTTTTGGATCTCGGCACCGGCTATGGAGTCATCGGTGTCGTGCTCGGCGCCCTTCATGATGGGGAAGTCGTCATGACGGACGTCAATGAACGGGCTCTCGCTCTCGCCGAGAGGAACCTCGAAACGAACGGCGTGCAGGCCCGTGTGTTGAAGAGCGACGGTTTTTCCGCGTTGCCGGAGGAACGTTTCGACCTCATCGTGACGAACCCGCCCATCCGCATCGGGAAAGAGAGGCTCTTTCCCATCTTGAGCAAAGCGCGGGACCATTTGCGTGCCGGAGGGACCTTCTGGCTCNTCTGCCACAAGAAACACGGGGCGAAGAGCATGCGCGAACACCTTGAGAAAAACTACGATGTCGAGACCCGCAAGCGGAAGAAAGGGTTTCATGTGTTCGTCTGTCGCCCGCGCTGACCGTTTTTCATCGCATGTCCGTCGAACAACCGATCCTCACGGAAGGGTTCCTTCCTGTCTTGACGGATCGCCCCGTGAGAAACCGCTCGATTTTTCCCGATAAACATTGACCACTTGACAGTGCTATGATATAATGACAAAATGCGTTACAATGCGCTTTTTTGTGTTGCCATGATTTTTTATCCATTCGAACGGGGTGTATACGTAGTGAGCTACTCGATTGTCAAATACGGTAGAAAGCGCGAAAGAAGGAACTATTCCCGCATCAAAAGCCAAGTCGAACTGCCGAACCTCATTGAAGTCCAGACCAAGTCTTTCTACTGGTTCATAGAAGAGGGGCTCAAAGAACTCCTCGAGGACATTTCGCCGATTGAGAACTTCACCGGCGGCTTGGAACTCTATTTCGAAGACATCGAATTCGATGAACCGAAACATACCGTGCACGAAGCCCGTGAAAAAGAACTGACCTACGCCTGTCCGCTGCGCGTCGGCGTGAAACTCGTCGACCACAGCACAGGCGTGATTCAACGTCAGAAGATTTTCATGGGCGATTTTCCGTTCATGACCGACCGGGGCTCGTTCATCATCAACGGGTCCGAACGTGTCATCGTGAGCCAGATCGTCAGAAGCGCCGGCGTCTTCTTCGACAAAGAGGTCGACCGCAAGACCCTCAGGAGCCGCTATCTCGGGCAGATCATCCCC
>SL_5KL_010_SEDDRAFT_10001664_pt1 | contig 13170 bp, 11 predicted proteins | sample SodLakKL_010_SED_FD_9118 | JGI IMG/M metagenome (IMG submission 9118)
TATCACAGGCGTGGAGATAAAGGTCGGAACCTGGGTTAACATCTTCCTGGGCCACTGACTCCCAGTTTTCATTGAGGAAACCACCAAAGTCGCTGTGGAAAAGCATCCAGTGTTGTTCCCCAGTTCTGTCCATTAAAGCTTCAGCTCCTGCACCAAAGCTAACTCCACGGCTCCAACCAGCATTTCCTATTAGTTCCATTTCAATGTAACAGGGTATGTTGGCCAGAGTATTAATGATTACCTTGACTTCCTGATCCCCCTGCTCCATTTTAATTTCTTCAACGCTTCCAGTGGTCCGGGCTCCAGAAATAACTGTATATTTTCCTCCGATATCAGTTTCTTCTACGGTGAAGCTTTTGAAGTTTTCGTAGTTTTCGAAGATTCCTTCACCAATTTTGAATTCAGGATCATCTACTCCAGGTGTGGGTTTTCCTTCTGCAAACACATTAAAAGAAAAACCAAGGACCAACAACACTGCGAGACTGAGAACCATCATTTTTTTCATTCTTTAAAACCTCCTCATTGGATTTTGGCCGGTTTCACCATTGGCTCCCCACCAAATCATTGGTGACCAGTTTAAGATAAGGTGGTTCTAAGCCTCCTTAAGCTTAGTTTCCTTGCCAAAACACCAATAGAGCTGAATTTAGGTTTGACTTTCTCGCATCTATCACCTCCTAATAAGAATTCTTAATCCAAAACTTTGCTTAGCAACTGAATTATTCTCTAAAGGATTGGTTTAGCGACAATAACAACTGGAAATTTCTGAATGCCCCCGGGAACTCGAGTGAAATTATCGATGCTTAAAGAAAATTCAACTTCAGTTTTTTCCGGATAATTTTTTACAGGGGGTGGCCCGCTTGCTATGGGAGACATTTTTCTATTCAGTTGAATTTCTTTGGGATTTTCAACCTGGAAAAAGTTTTTAGGATGGGGATAAGTTTCTATATTAATTGATGTTTCGTAAGGGAAGTCTTCTTCAAGAAAAGCGTGGATTTCCCAGGGAACATTTCCTGAAACGACCACTTTCCCTGGAACCTCTGATTTAACCATATAATCTCCATTAATCGGCCGATTTAATCGAAAAGCTCCTGAAAAATCCTTTTCTATGTTAAGCCAGGGACCAACTTCCACCTCAACGGGAATTAAAACCGGTTCGTTAAAATTTCCCTCAGAGTCAATTTCTTGAAGGAAAATTTGGCCTTTGTAGATACCCGGAAAATCCTTAGGCCTGATTGAAATTCTTAGGACAAATGTATTTACTTCATCTGAATTTATTGTTATTTCCTCAGTGGGAGATGGCCCAATTTTGTGGAATGAATTATTGGCCTCAAGGTCGATCCGGTTTGTGGAAATACTGTGTTTGGTTTCATTATTTTCGAGTTTTTCAGATCCCCATAAACGAATAGAAGCTATGTTCTCTTTTTGGGGGTGGTAATGGAAATAAACAGTTTTATTTATTTCCTCTTTCGCCTCAATATATCCAAAGTTAATTATTTTCCCGGGGTGGCTAAAGGAAACTTGGGTAATAAACAAAGTTAGAATTAGAGAAAAAAGAATAATTACATCGAAACCCGGATTAAAGCATTTAATTTTTCCCCACATTTTTAACCCTCCCTCTGTTTATATAAAAATTTTCTTGAGTTATCCTGAGAAACAGCAATTAGCCTAGTTGGTTACCTTCGATGAAATTAAGTTTTAATAGTTTTGCCTAATAGCCAGTTTTAGAAAATAAGAGGTTTTCCCCAACAAACAGATTAATCCTATCGGATTACTTACCCTTTGGAGCAAGGTTAACAAAACCCTGTCACATAAGCATCATAAATCTGTCAAATTTCCGTCACAGGTGTTAAACGAAAATAAAAAAAGAGGAGCAAAGGCTCCTCTCTTGTGGGTTTAATTAGATTTAAAAAAAATTTAAAATTTTTCTTCCAATAAATCTTTTGCTTTTTCCTGGGCTCTTTTCCATTCAAAAGAAACGTCTTGAGAAAGTTCAGTATTAACGATTTCTTCAAGAATCTTTTGGGCCCTTTCTCTTTCATTATTTTCAATTAAACTCAAAGCAAGTTCATATTTCCATTCCAGGTTGCCGGGTTCAAAAGAAAGTGCTTTTTCCAAATATTCCACGCTTTTTTTGTCATTTCCAATACTAAGGGGCCATCCAGGAACTTCTCGATAAAGGATGCCAAGAACGTAATAGGCGGAAGCATAATCGGGATCCAGTTCAATGGTTTTTTCCAAAGCTTCCTTCATGGGGTTAACCATGAATAAGCTCTGCAGGATTCCCCGGGTTTGACCTCGCATTCCAGTTAAAGACGCTTTCCAGTAAAATATGTCTGCATTTTGATTATCCAATTCTTCGGCTTTTTCTAACAGCTCCAGACCCCGTTCAAAACTCTCCAGTTTATCATCTCTGTTCTGAGCAATATTATCTCCGTACCAGTAATGGAGGCGGGCCTTTTTCCAAAGGAACTCAGGGTTATCCATTTCCCCATCAACTGCCCTAGCCAGTTCCAGGGCTTCTACTATGGGATCCATCTGGCCCCTTTGCTCCCAGGCTTCATCAAGGAAATCCAGATTGGTGGCCTGAAGGTTAGGAGAAAGCACCAGGATTAAAAACAAAAAAAACGCCGAAAATAACATAGTTTTCCGCAAATTATTCCCTCCTATTTTAATTTTTTAAAGCTTGTTCGATTTTTTGGAAATCTTCCCAGACAGGAACCTTTTTCCTGGGATCTCTCAATAAAGCTGCGGGGTGAAAGGTAGGCATTATTAAAAGATTGTTTTTTTCAATCCATTTCCCCCGGTCCCGGGTGATTTTCCCCTGGGGATCAATGAGGCCTTTGTAGGCTGTGGCTCCAAGTAGAACTAGGACCTTTGGTTTAATCAGCCTGAACTCTTCTCTTAACCAGGGCATGCAAACTTCCATCTCCTGAGGAGAGGGTTGTCTGTTATCAGGAGGACGACACTTAACAATATTGCTTATGTAAACATCGCTTCTTTGCAAGTTAATGGCTGCTAAAATTTTTGTAAGCAATTGCCCCGCTCTACCAACAAAAGGTTCTCCAAGCTCATCTTCCCTTGCACCCGGGCCTTCCCCTACAAGCATTAAAGAACTGGAAGGATTTCCAGTTCCAAAAACAACCTGCTGGGCTCCTTCTCTCAGGTGGCATCGCTGGCAGCTTAAAGCTTCTTTTTTTACATCGGAATAGTTTTTGTTAGTTTTGTTGGAAAATAATGAGGCAGGCTTGGGGTTTTCTTCGCAGAACAACTACTCCACCTCCGGTCTAATTGATTGCCTTATGGAAAGCAACAGGGATCCGGTTTGCAAAAAATGCCTCCAGGCTCTAAAATACTTTCCTTCTGCCCAGTAAAGTTGTCCCAATAAAGCGTGGGTATAATTATTGTTATTAATATCCAGGGATCGTTGCAGGGTTTCTCGGGCTTCTTCAGTTTTAATCTGAGCAAACTGGGTTAAAGCAAGAAAATTGTAAAGCCAGTGGTTTTCATGATCCTTTTGGATCAGGTATTGAAAAATTTCTTCTGCTTCTTCATGTCGTTGGAGAGAAAACAAAAGAAACCCTTTTTGGTTCAACATCAAAAAATTATCCGGGGTTTCTTCCAGCTCTTGCTGGGTTTTTTGTAACATATCCTCTGATTGCTGTTCATCGTGGGTTTCTCCGAAACGGGAAAAAGATTCCATGGCTTCTTCGACAAAACCAAGGTTTGCCTGGGCTACTGCTAGTTGAAAACGCGCTTCAGGATTCTCTGAATCCTCCTCCAAAACCATCTGATTCGCTGCAAGGAAAGCGAGCCAGTCTTCTTCGAAAAGAGATTTTCCTTCACCCTGGCAGGTAAAAGATAATAGGATGATCAGAAAAACCAGGAGAAACAATTTTTGTTGCACAGTTTTCCCCCCTGAAATAAATTTCAGAACCAAGAAATTGGGTTTATATTGATTTCTTTTTTATTCCTCATCATCATCTTCACCGCGTTCGGCCTTTGCCTTCAGGTGAACCATAAAAACCCATAGAAGCAGAATAAAGCCAATTAAACCCCCCACGGCAAAACCCCAAAGCTCTCCAAGGCCGGTAAGTCGGCCAAAAAAGACTCCAAGAAAGGGAATTAAAAATAAACCAATAAAAAGTCCAATTGCCACAATTTTAACTTTGTCTTTCATTATTCAACCTCCCCTACTGTCCGTTTATTAGAATTTTGCCCTGTGCCTGTTAAATCGAGAGGTTGATTTTTGCAGGTATTTGGGCTATTAGCATTAGATATTAATTTCACCGGCAAAAACGAACTGCGATTTCCCGATCATTTTTGCCGTTGAATCGGGGCCTTCCCAGTTAATTTCCAGGGTTCCCCCGGGGAGTTCTATTTTTGCTTTTTTATCCAGTTTTCCTAAGACCTGGCCGATTACCACAACAGCTGCAGCACCGGTACCGCAGGCCTGGGTAAGGCCTACTCCCCTTTCCCAGACAACGACCTTTGCCTGCTCTTTATTAATTACCTGGGTAAAGTTAATATTGGCTTTCCGAGGAAAAACTGGATGGTTTTCCAATAATGGCCCCCAGTAGTCAGCCGGGAAATTATCCAGGTCAGAAACAAAAACAACTGCATGGGGTGGGCCGGTTTTAACAGCAGAAACCAAAAACTCCCGGTTATCTACAGTAACTTTTTGTTCCAGAAATTCATTTCCGGAAAAGGCAACTGGAATTTTCTCTGGGTGAAAAGCCGGTATCCCCAAATCAATTGAAATACGGGAAGTGGTATCCTGCTCCTCCAAAATGAAAGCAGAAAGCCAGCCGTTTCCAGTATGGACCTCAACTTTTTCTCCAGGAAATAATTCCTCCCGGTACAGGAAGTGTACAAAACATCGCAGCCCATTACCGCACATTTCTGCTTCACTTCCGTCAGTATTAAAAATCCTCATATAGGGTTTTCCTTCTTTTACTGTGCAGGTCATTAACCCATCAGCACCAACCCCAAAACGTCTTTTGCAGAGATCCTTTGCAATGGAGCTCCAATCTAAGTTTTGATCCTGGGTAATTGAAGTTTGAGTAATAATAAAGTCATTGCCAAGTCCGTGGAATTTTTGAAATTTAAGCATTTATATTACTTTGCCTCCCCTGATTGTTCTTCAAGCAGGTTGATTGGAGTTTGGGGGGTTATTGTTGATACCGCATGCTTATAAACCATATGTTGCTTGCCCTCGCTCTCCAGTAAAATTGTAAAATTATCAAAACCTTTAACCGTTCCTCTCAGGGGCAAACCGTTTACCAGATAAATAGTTACAAAAGCATTGTCACGCCGAATGGCGTTAAGCATGGCATCCTGCTGGTTTTGTTGGGGTTTCAAAATAATCAACCTCCTCTTTCTCTATTTATATATAATCCTAGTTCGACAACTTGTTTTCTTATCCTTCCCGGGCCTGGGAAGCTTTTATTTTGCGAAATAATTAGGAAATCAATTTTAATTCTTCCCTGGAGTCAATTGTTTTTTTGCCTGTTCAAGGACTTCAGAGAAAAAGTTTTCTCGTTCCCCGACCTGGACCCAGGGAAAATCAAACTGGTTTCGGAACCAGGTAAATTGCCTTTTGGCATACCGCCGGGTATTGGTCTTAATTTGATTTATTGCCTCTTCCCTTTCCAAAAAACCTTTTAGGTGAAGAAAGAATTCCTTGTAACCCAACCCCTGCATGGAAGTGTGGGTAAGATTACACCCCATTTCTATTAATTCTTTCACTTCATCCTCTAACCCCAACTTTTCCATTTTATCAACCCGCTGATCAATAGATTCATAAAGTTCATCACGAGGTTTGAATAAAATGAACCCTACATTTTCATAAGGCAGTTTAGAAGTTGGGGCATTTTTTTGATGCTCTGACAGGGGTTTTCCGGTTAGTTTGAAGACTTCCAGCCCCCTAATTACCCTTTGAATGTCATTTGGGTGGATCCTGCTCGCCAGAGCAGGGTCACATTGCTTGAGTTTTTTATGGAGGGTTTCTTTTCCCTCCCTCTGGGCAATTTCTCTAAGTTCATTCCGAAGGTTGGGGTCCTTTTTATCAAACGCCGGTGGCAAGCCATGTATAAGGGATTTGATATAAAGTCCGGTACCCCCAACCACCAAGGGGAGGTTTTTTCGTTTAAAAATTTCTTCTATTAATTGCCTGGCATCCCGTTGAAAATCCCCAGCAGAATAGCTTTCCCTGGGGTCAACAAAATCAATAAGGTGGTGGGGTNCTTTTTTCCTTTGGGTTGGGGTTGGNTTTGCTGTNCCTATATCCATTTTTTTATAAATCTGCATTGAATCTGCAGAAATAATTTCCCCATTCAATTTCTGGGCGAGGAAAATTGCCAGATCAGTTTTTCCAACCGCCGTTGGGCCCGTAATAATAATTATTTTTTTCAATTTCCCCACTTCCTTCCTACCGGGCAAACATTTTTTCCAGATCCCTCCAGGAAAAAATCTTAAAAACCGGGCGTCCATGAGGGCAGGTACTGTTTTTCTCAGAGGAGAATAGTTCTTCTACCAGGCCTTTTCTTTCTTCCATTGATAGCTCTCCCCCAAACTTAATGGCTTTATGGCAGGCCATGGTTTTCAAAGCCTGTTTTTTCAAATTTAAAAGGTCCTGCTTTTTTTCATCTTCACAAAATAATTCTATTAAATCCCGAACCAGTATATCGGCAGACCCTCTAACATAACGGCTAATACTAAGAGGAACCGATCTCAATAATAGTTCTTTCATTCCAAACTCTTCTACCTGGAAATTAAGGCTATCAAGGTAAGCAATAATTTCTTCCTTTTGTTCAATCTGGCCTGGATCCAGGGAAATGGGAATCGGGGTAAGAAGATTTTCCCGGGAACCTTTTTTACCCCCAACCTCCTCTTGCAGTTGATTATAAAGGAGGCGTTCATGGGCAGCATGCTGGTCAATAATATATATTCCATCAGGTCGTTCAACAAAAAGGTAAGCCTGATGGACCTGGAATATGTTTAAAATTGGATCATATTCCTTTGCAGGGGTTTCTTTTACCAAATCTTTGTTGATGTCAGGGGATTTTTTTTCTTTATCTTTCCCGGGGAAAAGGGTCGTTTTTTCTTTGGATTGGGTTTTCTTTTTTTCTTCTTTTTCCTCTTCCTTAGTTTCATCCCATTTTTGAACCAGGCTACCTCCAACTTTTCTGGGGAGTTTTCCCGCAATTAAAGAACTCAAATTTTGGGCCAGGGTTTCCAGCTGGCTAAAACTTACCTCCCTTTTTGTCGGGTGAACATTAATATCCAAATGGACAGGGTTTACCTGGAAAAAAATCAAGGCCTGGGGTGCTCTTCCAGGGGGAAGCATTTCCTCATAACCATCAACAACAGCCTGGACAAGACGGCGGTTGTAAAAAGGACGCCCATTAACAAAAAGGAAAATTCCCTTTCTGGTCGAGCGGGATATTTCTGGTAATCCGAGGAAGCACTCTATTTCCACGTAATTTTTTTCCACCGGGGTCAAAGACAGGAATTTTTCTTTGTCTGAGTGATTGAAAATATCTCCCCAGGCAGAAAGAACATCCCCCCTCCCTCCGGTTCGAAGGACCTGTTTGTTATTATTATAAACCCTTACATTTACCTGAGGATGGGCCAGGGCCAGGGGAATAATCTGTTGAAGGATTAGTCCTGCTTCCCGGCGGGGATCATTAAGAAATTTTTTCCGGGCAGGGGTGTTATAAAAAAGGTCTTTAACCTCAATGGTTGTTCCCGGTGGAGTCCCCTGGGGTTTTAGCTCTTTTTTCTGGCCTCCTTCAATCTCCAGGGCCATGCCCCCGGTACTGTTTTCCGGACGGGATACTATTTTCACCCGGGAAATACTTACAATTGAAGCGAGAGCTTCTCCCCGAAAACCAAGAGAAGTAAGCCTCCAGAGGTCATCAATCCCCAAAAGCTTACTGGTTGTGTGGCTTTGCACTGCCATTTCCAGGTCTTCAGGACTCATTCCTTCCCCGTCATCTGTAACCTGGATTTTACCCCGTCCACCATCGGTAAATATAACCTGGATATTTTGGGCTCCAGCATCAATACTGTTTTCCATTAATTCCTTTACAACTGAAGCAGGGCGTTCAATTACTTCTCCTGCTGCAATTTTATCAATTACCTGTGGGGGAAGGGGTTTAATTTTTCCCATTTTTACCATCCTCATTTAACAGTTTTTGAGCCTTTTTCTGTATTTTATGAACCTGATTTAAAGATTCCAGGGGGGATTGTTCTAAAAAGTCAATGTTAGAAAGGTCCTGGAGAATTTTTTTCATATTTTCCTTGTTGGAATCGGGAAAAAGGGGAACCCTTCTGGGTGGAGGGGGTTTTACTTCCTGATCTTTTTTCTCCAGAGAATTTAGAATTTCCCGGGCCCGGAATAACACTTCTGGAGGAATACCTGCAAGGCGGGCAACATGGATACCATAACTCTCATCAGTGCTTCCCTCTTTTATTGTGTGTAAAAATATTACCTCTTCCCCCTGCTCCTCTACTGCAACATTATAATTCCTGAGGCCTTTTTCTTTTTCAGCTAAAGAAGTTAATTCGTGATAATGGGTGGCAAAAAGGGTTCGGGCACCAATTCTCTGGGGATTATTAATATATTCAGTGACAGCCCAGGCAATACTGAGCCCGTCATAAGTAGAGGTTCCTCGCCCAACTTCGTCCAGGAGAATCAAAGACCGGGATGAAGCCGAATGGATTATCTGGGCCACTTCATTCATTTCCACAAGGAAAGTGCTTTTTCCCCTTGTTAAATCATCTGTGGCTCCTACACGGGTAAAAATCCTGTCCACAAGACCAATTTGGGCTTCTTGGGCAGGCACAAAGGAACCCACCTGGGCCATTAAAACAATTAAGGCAACCTGGCGTAGGTAGGTAGATTTCCCGGCCATATTGGGCCCTGTAATCAAGTGAAAACGGTTGTCCTGGCCATTCATACTGGTATTGTTGGGAACAAAGTTATCTTCCCCAATAGCGGCTTCAACCACGGGATGTCGGCCTTTTTTAATTTTAATCTCCTTATTATCTTCAAGATAAGGTCGAGAATAATTTCTTTCCAGGGAAACTCTGCTAAAGGAAAGCAAAACATCAAGGGCGGAAAGAACTGATGCAACCCTTTGAATTCTGGCAATTTCTTTTTCCACCTGGCTTCGAAGGTCTTTAAAAACCTCATACTCCAGGGCATTTATTTTTTCTTCTGCCCCTAAAATCTGTTTTTCCTTTTCTTTTAATTCTGGTGTAAAATACCTTTCGGCATTGGCAAGGGTTTGTTTGCGAACATATTCCTCGGGTATCAGGTGAAGGTTGGCCCTGGTTGCCTCCAGGTAATAACCGAACACCTTGTTATAGCCTACTTTCAGGGATTTAATTCCCGTCCTCTTTCTTTCCGAGCTTTCCAGGTTGGCTATCCAGATTCGAGCATTTTGTGCCTCTTCCCTAAGGGTATCCAGTTCCTGGTTGTACCCNTTCTTGATTAAGCCTCCCTCGGTTAAAGTAATTGGTGGTTCTTCAGCAAGGGATTTGGCCAAAAGAGATTCCAGGTCTTCCAGAGAATCAAGTTCCTGTCCTTCTAAAAGGTAATCCGCGCTTTTCAGGGAACTTAAAATCTTTTTAATTTCTGGAAGGTGAACCAGAGATTTTTGTAAAGCCACAAGATCCCGGGCATTGGCAGTTCCGTACCCAACCTTGGTCAAAAGCCTTTCCAGGTCATAAACATCCCCAAGCACCCTGGTAAGTCTTTCCCTGATTTTATCCTCTTCAATTAATTCTTCCACAAAATCCAAACGGGCTTCGATTGTGGGAATTTCTAAAAGGGGTTGATTAATCCATTTTTTTAAAAGTCTGCTTCCCATTGCAGTTTTTGTCCGGTCCAGGATTCCAACCAGGCTCCCCCTGGCCGAACCATGCACCAGCCCTTTATTTAACTCCAGGTTTCGCCGGGTATGGGGGTCCAGCACCATATATCCTTCCAGATTGTAGTAATGGATATTACGGAGGTATTCTAAAGACCTTTTCTGGCTTTTTAAAAGGTAATCAGCAAGGGTGGCCGTTGCCTTGCAGGCTGCAGGCTTATCTTCAAGCCCAAAGCCTTCAAGATTGGCAACACCGAATTGTTCTTTAATAAATTTCCTGGCCTGGCCTAATGACATTTCTTCTTCTATAGAATTGATTAAGGGGTGGTTCATATTGGAAGTAATTTCTCGAAAGTTTTGGTTTTGCAGTAATTCTGGAGAGATATATAATTCCCGGGGTTGTAACCGGGCGATTTCTCCCCACAAAGTATTGGGACTTTCAATATCAATCTGGGTGCTGCCAATTTCCCCTGTAGAAATATCGCTATAAGCAAGTCCCCAAAAATCTTCAGTTTGGATAATTGTAACTAAAAAGTTGTTTTCTCCAGCTGGAAGCATTTCTTCCTCTACAACAGTTCCGGGGCTGATTACCCGAACAACATCCCGGGAAACTATACCTTTGGCCTGGCGGGGATCTTCCATTTGCTCACATATAGCCACCCGGTACCCTTTTTCAATTAATTGGGCAATATATCCCTCGGCTGCGTGGTAGGGAACTCCAGCCATTGCTGCTTTCTCTCCTCCTCCCGCCTGGCGGGAGGTAAGTGTTATTCCCAGCTCTTTTGCCGCGGTTTCGGCATCCTCAAAAAACATTTCGTAAAAATCACCCAGCCGGAAAAAAAGAATACAGGAAGGGTACTCTTCTTTGAGTTTGAGGTATTGTTTGATCATTGGGGTTGCATTTTCATTCATAGGTAGCCTCCTCCTGTATTTCACCATAAAGGGTGTGGGCATTACAATGGGTAATTTTTACCTTTTTAAGGGTTCCAGGTTCTGATTTCCCTGCAAAAACCACGGGCCTGTTGGTTCGGGTCCTACCCATATAAAATTCGCTGTCTTTCTTGCTGGGACCTTCTACCAGGACTTCTGTGCTGGAACCTACAAGAGCCTTATTATAATCAAGACTGATTTGGTTCTGGCGGCTCATTAAATAATCCAGGCGCTTTCTTTTAATATCGTGGGGAACCTGTTCAGAATAGTTTGCTGCCGGAGTTCCTTCACGAGGGGAATAAAGGAAAGTAAAGGCTGAAGCAAACCTTGCTTTTTCCACGATTTCCATGGTATCAGCAAAGTCTTCCTCAGTTTCCCCCGGGAAACCGACTATAATATCTGTGGTAATGCTTGCTTTGGGGATTTTGCCCCGGATATGATCCACAAGCTTCAGGTAATCTTCTTTAGTATAACCCCGGTTCATCTTTTCCAGGATACGGTTACTCCCGGCCTGAATAGGCAAATGAAGGTGCTCGCAAACTCTGGGTAATTCACTGATTTTATCCACCAGGTCCAGGGGGAAATCCCGGGGATGGCTGGTCATAAAGCGCAGCCTTTCCAGGCCTTTAATTCTGTTGACTTTTTCCAGGAGTCTATTGAAATCTACTTTCCCCGTATCCCTTCCATAGGCATTGACATTTTGTCCCAGGAGAACAATTTCCTTAACCCCACTGGAAACGTGTTCGGTAACTTCTTCAATTATTTCTTCCAGGGGTCTGCTTACTTCCTTCCCCCTTACATAGGGGACAATACAGTAAGAACAGAAATTTTCACAGCCTTTGATAATTGAAACCCAGGCCCGAAAACTACTTTCCCTTTTTATTGGTAGCCGGGGAACATCAAATCTATCAGCTTCAAGTTCCAATACCCTCCCGGTGCAGCTTTTTTCAACTATTTCGTTTAATCGATCCATGGTATGGGGACCGAAAATAAAGTCAACAAAAGGAAACTGGCGCAAAAACTTTTCTCCCACATTATCCTGCTGCATCATACAACCCCCGATGCCAATAAGTAAACGGGGATTTTCAATTTTCAGTTTTTTTAACTGGCCCAGTTTTCCTTTTACCTTATCTTCCGCCTTTGCCCGAACACAACAGGTATTCAGGATGATCAGGTCGGAACCTTCAAGGTTTTCAGAAGGATTCCATCCCTCTTCCTCCAGCATTCCTGCCATTTTCTCGCTGTCCAGTTCATTCATCTGACAACCATAGGTTAGCAGGTAATACTTTTTCATATAATCATCTCCCAGTGGAGCGGGAACTCCATTCAGTTTTCCTTTCCTTATGATAACACAAAAATTAGGATTTTTGCAGATATTTATCACACGATATCGCCAAAAAGAAGATAGTCTTCGGGATTAAAATCCAGGAAAAAATTTATGGAAAAAAGAAAACCTCCCGGAGGAGGTTTTAAGGCAGGTAGAAGGGATTTTCAGGTGGAGAATCTTTCAATAAAATGAGGAACTGGAAAATTTCCGCTGAGGAATAGTTGCTTTCTTCAGTTAAAAAATATTCTTTTTCCGCAAAGGGAGAACCCTCTTTTTTTAACTGAAACAGGGTTGCGTTTCCCAGGGATAGTTCAACCAGGCTTTCCATATTTTTTACAATATATTCACTGTTAAAATCAACAATTTCGCCCGGGGAAAAGGCCTGCATTTTATAGGAGTCAAAATAAACGCACCACAAGGATAAAACCTCTCCATAAAATGGAGATTCCGGTCCTGCTAACCTGGCCCCGAATCTTTCAACTCCCCGGAAGGGTTTTTGTAAAACACTTAACTCATCCCAGTGGGCAAAAAATTTTTCCCCTTCCAAACCTTTGCTAAAGTCAAGAAAGTTATGAAAGGCCCTTTCACTTCGATAGCTCTGGCTGGCTTCCAGGCCTTCCTGGAGTTTTTCTTCCATGATAAAGGCATCAATTATATTGTTTAAAACAAGGTAAAATTCGGGAGGGTTTTCAAGAAATTGTTCGTAAGGTTCCGAGTTTTTTTCCCAGTGCTCCAGGATATTTTGGGTTGCCTCTCTGGTTTTTTCAATCATTTCATCGGGGATACCCGCCTGGTATTCCGTTTGGGCTTTGCGAGGGTGGTCCTTCTCCTGGCGCAACTCCATGAAATCCTGAGCCAGGGATACAAGGGGTAACAGGTGATATTCCAGTTCCAGGGGGATATGCCTATCTGTAAGAAGGTTTCCCAGGTAATTTATAGAAATCAGTGTTCGAGGAGGTCCCTGAACATCAACCCCTACTACACGGATTTGTTCTTCTTCAGGGAGTTCAGCATTGTATTCTTTTAGATCGCGAAAAA
>SL_5KL_010_SEDDRAFT_10001666_pt1 | contig 13141 bp, 12 predicted proteins | sample SodLakKL_010_SED_FD_9118 | JGI IMG/M metagenome (IMG submission 9118)
GGTTGAGGCGATCGCCCTCTGGATAGTTCACCACCATGCCCTGGGCCAGGGCCGCCGCCACCCCTTCTCGAGCGTACTCGGACACCTGGGGACCATCGGCCAGGCTAGCGTTAATTAGGGTGTTAGCCGCCAGTTCGTAATTCGCCCCCACCTTGGCCGCCAGGGCCATGATTGCTTCGGCGCGGACCAAGGGGCGATCAGGCTGATAGTAGTGACTGGGGTAGTGGGCCGCCACGGTAGGGGCTTCTGGAATGCCCAAGGCCCGCTCCAGGGGGTTGGCCCAGCCCCCCGATTGAGCCGGGGGGCTAATTTGGTTCAGGAGAGCCACATAATCGCCCCAGAGGATGGGCTCGTCGGGGTAAAAGCGACCGCTGGCATCGGCTGTAATCCACCGCTGCTGGGCCAGGGCGGTGATGCAGCTGGCCGCCCAATGCTGGCGAATGTCGGTGGGAATCACGATCGCTGGGGCGATCGGGCCGTTATTGGTTACCCCTTGCTTGACCGCTGGCGAGGTGACCTGGGCGGCTGGGGTAGGCTTCGCTTGAAGCGGTGGCGTGCCCTGAAAACCCAAAATTAACCCTAACACCGCCAAAAAATAGCCCAGTTGCTGCAACCGCCGCCATCCCAACCGATTCAAGCCCATCGTTTTCTCCACAACGCCAATGGTATTCCCATCAGCCGATCTGACCAACCGGCTAGATCAGCGTTAACTAGCACCCTCCCATGCACACTAATTGGCATGGACTCGCGGCCACTGCTACCAAATTATTATCCACCGCTGCGTTTCGCTTGATAACCTTTGGCCACTAAAAGTTCCACCAGCGTTTGGGCGTGGTCTCCCTGAATTTCGATAACGTTATCTTTGGCCGTGCCCCCAGTGCCACACTGGGCCTTGAGCTGCTTAGCCAGAGTATTCAGCGTATCGGGCTTGTGCTGAAATCCGCTAATCACTGTGACAGTTTTGCCTCCTCGCCCCTTACGGCTGACCTGTACTTTCAAGGTTTGCTGGTTAGGGGGGCGATCGGGCACTGCCCGTGCCATTGGGTCTGGGGTACCGAACTCGCGGTAGACGTTGCGATTGCGATCTTTTCCTTTAGCCATAGGGGGGTGGACGTCATGTCAGCTGCCTTACAGCATAGAGCAGAACGAAAATAAGATGGCAAGCCCTTACTCTATCTAGCTATTTGGTATCTAACGATTTGGCCATCCTCTGTCACACCTGAAAAATATCGGCGATCGCAGTGCTAAATCCTGGTAGTAGAGGAGACGTTAGGGTATCACCTACCAGAAGCGTGCTGAACCATTGGCTAAGCGCCCTTGGCTAACCCATGCTACATCGGGAATGACGGCATCAGTCGGCGAGAAAATTACCCCTGGTGCTTGAAATGCTGCCCCCAACTTACTGTGTTCAGACCAAAGGTCTAACCGCACATGTAATTTTCCGGCTGCGCCCTGGTGGCGGATGTGGGAGGCACGGGTCACATAAAGCTCTCCGTCAATCAGTTCGTAGCGCTTCCAACCGCAATCATCGGGCATGGCAGCCAGATCACGAATTGTCCAAGGCTGGAAGTTAGTAACCATGCCTGATTTTTCCTTAAACTGCCTGCTCTTGGAGCACCTGGTTGTCCTGGCGTAGATAGGCCTGGATAAACGCTTCCAGATCGCCAGCCATGACGTCGTCAATGGCGGTGGTTTCGACCCCAGTGCGCAGGTCTTTGACCATCTGGTAGGGGTGAAACACATAGTTGCGAATTTGATTACCCCAGGCGGCTTCCACCATGTCGCCGCGAATTTCGGCGATTTCTTGAGCCTGTTGTTCCTGGGCGATAATCAACAGTTTCGCCTTAAGGATAGCCATCGCCTTTTCCCGGTTTTGCAGCTGCGATCGCTCCTGGGTACAGCGCACCGAAATTCCTGTGGGCAGGTGGGTGATGCGTACCGCTGTTTCCACTTTATTCACGTTTTGGCCCCCCGCCCCACCAGAGCGGGAAGTTTTAACCTCTAAGTCTTTATCGGGAATATCCAACTCGATACTGTTGTCTAAAATCGGCATCACCTCTACCCCGGCAAAGCTGGTTTGCCGCTTGCCATTGGCGTTAAACGGAGAAATGCGCACCAGCCTATGGGTGCCCTTCTCGGCCTTCAAGTAGCCAAAGGCATAGCGCCCGGTCACCTCCAGGGTGGCCGACTTCAGGCCCGCCTCTTCCCCTTCCGAGAGTTCCAGCAGGTGGACTTGGTAGCCCTGCTGCTCAGCCCAGCGGGTATACATACGCAGCAGCATTTCGGCCCAGTCTTGGGCGTCGGTCCCCCCGGCCCCAGCATTGATGGTGAGCACGGCTCCTCGCTTGTCAAAGGGGCCAGATAGTAGCTGCTGCAACTCCCACTGGTCTAGGGCGTGGGTCAACTTAACCACGTTGGTCTGGGCTTCCTGGAGCAGGGCCTCGTCGTCGTCAGCCTGCAATAGTTCTAAAACTGCGGCGGCATCTTCTAGGCTGGTTTGCCACTCGCTCAGCTGACTGAGATTGGCCTTGTAGTCGCTCAGCTCCTGTAGGGTGTCTTGGGCGGTGGTTTGATCGTCCCAAAAATCGGGCTGAGCCGCCAACTGCTCCAAATCTTGAATCTTCGCTTCTAGGGCAGGAACGTCAAAGATACTCCTGGGTTTTACCCAGGCGCTCCGTGAGCTGGTCGAGGTCGCGTTTTAGATCAACGGTATCAAGCATAGGGAACGTGGATGAGTGGTGGGGAGGTGGGGGTGATAGGGAGGTTTGTGAGAGGAGGTTTGTGAGAAAAACAGGAACTCCGGCCACAACCACCAGGGAGTGAACTCCCTGGCTCATCGCAAAAGTCTGCTAAAGCAGACTGGGGAACTCGGCTCCCAATCCTCTTCAGAGGATTTCGGCTTTGAGCCTTGGACTTCTAGTCCTAGGCTCAGCGGCCAATTCAAGGGATCGACCCCTAAATCTGGCCTCACCTTGACAGGGCTGGGTGGGCATTGCCCACCCTTGGGGAGAAAGTTTTCCAGAAGGTCACCCTAATCGCGGTTGATGGCAATCAGCAGCCGCAGGATAAACACAAACAGGTTGATGTAGGTCAAGTACATCGACAGGGCCGCCGACAGGTACTGCTCGTCTTTGTAGGTGCGGGGCAGAATAAAGAAGTCAACTACCGACGCGCCCACAAAAATCAGTACCCCAAAGCCGGAAATGGCGATGTCAAGAAATTGGGGGACCGGACCGCCAAACAGGGTAAAGATAAACTGACCGACCACAGCCAGCAGCACACCCACTACCCCAAGTCCCACGGTGCGGGTGAGGGCAAAGCCGTCTTCTTCAGACAGGTTAGAGCCAATTTGCCGGGCGGCGATGAAGACGACACCACAGGCCAGGGCGGCAGAACCAATACCAGCGATACCTACCCCGGCAGTGCCCAAAGCTACGGCGATTAGACCGCTGAGGGTGTAGCCGGTGAGCAGGCTGTAGGTGGCCAGCAGCGGCAGGGCAGTACTGTTGTTGCCCTTGGCTGCAATATTGCTAGCCACAAAGAACAGGGCGATTTGGGCAATTAGCGCCACCCAAAAAGTGGGCATAAAAATGCCGGGGCTATTGGTCATTACCCCTAAACCACCAAAGGACCCTAGGGCGGTAATGATTAACCCGCCGCCTACAAAGGGTAGGGCGTTTTTAATCACGTTTGGCCCCACTAGGGCTTGACCCTGGGCCTTTTGAATGGCTTCACGAAAATTACTAGTGTTACTCAAAGCCTTATCCCCTAGAACACAATAGATATAAGTCAACCATACCCAAAGCTAGCAGCAGCAAATGTAATGAAATGCCAAAGGCGATACCGCTGTGACATCTAGTCAGTGGGCCGAAACCCAAGAAAGCACTGGCTTTAGGTGTGGGTTGATTTGTAATGACTTATGTAAATTCTAGTCAATTTTCTTGAATTAGGGCACCTATCCCCAGGTTCGGACATCCGTAGCTATAGCGCTACGTTTGATGATTGATACATTGGAGCACCACCATGGAGACGCCTACTGAGGGGGCAGATCGCCCCCGGTCCCTGAGATATGCCAAGAAATATTTCAAGTTTTGGATTCAAACTGGTCTGATCACCGCCCTGATGGTGTTACCTAACTTAGGTACAGCCTTCGCCCAAACCACTACCGGCTCAAATCTGATTATCATTCGGCGGCGACCACCCGTGGTGATTTGGCCCTATCCCCGTCCTGCCCCGGAAACGGAAACGGTGCGGGTGGAGTTTGACGCTCAGGGGACGGAATGGGGGGCAGTGTATTTGGATGGACGGTTGATCTATCGACCCCACAATTTTGATCGCCGCAAGACTATTCACCTGCGCCCAGGGGGCTACCGCTTAGAAATTACCGGGGTGGTGCGATCGGAGGTGTGGGCTACTGGCTATTTGGACATTGGCCGTGATTCCTCGCAGATTGTGGTGGTGCGGTTTTCTAAAACCGGTGGGGTCTCTGTGTCAGGGAGTCCTTACGTTTGGATTCCAGATTAGCCCAGATTTAGCGTGGATCGGCGATCGCGCCCATGAATAGCAACGTGCCGGTATTCCGATCGCGAATGGCGGCAAAGAAGGGCCGATCGACCTCCATGCGGAAGGGTTGTTCTTCAGGGGCTGGCAGGGATGTCGGCATGATGCCAATGGAGGTGGCAGCGGCGGCTTCGGTGCCCTCTTCGGTGACATCGATAAAGGTTTTGTGGCGGACTTGGTTAATAAATGACTCTAACTCGGTCAAGCTAGAGAAATCGGCCCGACCGGCTTCAAAGGCTATGCCCATGCCCAGGGACTCCAGGGCTGGAACTAAGTCGGCTTCATAGGCAAATTGAAATCGGGGCAGCTGAATTTCCCCATCCTGTGGCCGCATTTGGTTCATCCAGCTCTGCCAGGTTTCGGGGGTAAGTTGGGCATAGAAGTCGTCTAAGGCCATGTCTTCGGCGGGCAAAATCACCTCAAAGCTGAGGGAGCCGTTGCCATAGGGCAGGCTGATAGCCTGGAATTGGTCGGTTTCTAAGTAATGATAGTTCCCCCCCTGCACCATCCGGGGATGCTGGATTTCGGTGCCGTCGGTCAGGGTGAAGGGGCGATCGCGAGTTAGCTCGGGGTCAAAAGCCTCGGCCCAGTCTCCCTTGAAATACACAGCATTAATTAAAAACATCAGCTGGTCCGGGGAAATGTCGTCCACGATGGTGGGAATGCGATCGCGGGTTTCCGCCTTAACCCAGGCATTAATCTGATCTTTAGCGGCGGGGTCGCTGAAATTAAGATTGGCCACCTCAGCCCCATAGGCCCCCTGCACCCGTTGGATAAAGGCCTCGTACACTGGCAAATCTTGGTTTATCCATAGGGAATTGGCGATGGTCAAATCTACCTCTGGATCAAGACCCCTTAGGTAACAGGCCAACGCCTGGTTCGCCTGGTTTACCTGGTCCAGATCCATCCCCTGCAGGCCTAGTACCGCCGCCATGGCAGTTTGGGTTTCGGCCGCAGCCCCGTTATAGGCCATGGCCAACGCCATCCCCACGCTGGTAGGCGACACCAGCACATTGCTGTCTGGGGATGCCTGGCGCAGTTGCTCAAACAGGTCAAAGCCGAACGCAAGGTTAGCCTGGGTCAATTGGTCATCCACAGCCGTCGCCTCAGTCACATCATTGGTCTCAGTGGGAGCAGGCCGTACCTCGGTCTGGGCCTCAGCTGCTGCTTCCAGAGGTGGTTGAGCCTGAGCCACCCATAGCTTCAGCCCCAGGCTTAGGGCTACGGTACCGCCCAGTAAGGCAATCCAGCCGATCCATCGGTATTGCATGGCACAAGGATTGGTTAACGATGGTTCTACCTTGGCACGACGGACAGTGGTTCTTGAGCTGGTTTCAGGAATGGAAACCTCAGGATTGGCCAGCACTATAATTACGAAGGCTTTCCTAGACTTGGGTGTGGTTGCAAACCAGCCTAAGATAAGAAAGCAAAATCTGCTTATCCCATACCCGTTGTCATTCCTGTGGTTTACCCCATTGCTTCCGTTAAACAGCTTCAGCTTCCCAGGTTACCGGCAGATCATTCGTGGTTGACCCAAGCTCTGGCTGGGGTGAAACAGCCTGTGGTTCAGCGTTTGCGCCAGCAAAACCCTTATCTCTGGGGGTTGGGGCTAGGCAGCTTTACCCTTGGGCTGGTGAATGGAGCTTTGGTGATATCGGCGGGGATAGGACTGGTGGCTTATCACCAGTTTTTGGCGCTGACGCCCGCCCAGTGGAAAACCTGGAAGCAGAGATTGCAGCAGACCCTGCCGCTGCCCAAAACGACACGGCAGCAGGCGTTGGTATTTAGCGTGGGGGCGTGGGCCAGCACCTATACCCTGACGGCCCTATGGCATAACACCCATTCCCTCCTTTTGGCCCTGATTTTAACCGGTCAGTCAGCCTTAATGCTGTTTGTGGTGGCGGCGTTGCTGCGATCTAGCGACAAACAGCCAATCGGGGCAGCCGGGACAACTCAACCCAACCCCCAGCCCTCAGCCAATCAGAACGACCCCATGCACCCGTTCGAACAACGCCTGGAACAGTTGGCCCACAGCGATCCCCTGCAACGGCTGATGGCAGTGCGACAGCTGGTTCGTTTGGGGGCCCTGGCCCAGCTAGACTACGGGGCCGGGGTATCGGCGCGATCGCACCTGATCGACTGTTTCCACCTAATGCTGGCCCACGAACCAGAACCGATCGTCCGCAGTGCCGTGCGGGAAGGCTTAGCCCTGCTGCGTCAGTCACCCCAACTACCCGAAGGCCCAGCTCCCCTGCCGGAAGCGGCAACCCAGGCTTCCGTGGGGCGCCACCGTCAACGGGCTACTGTTGACTATGTTGAATATTTAGAACCCTGAGGCTATCCCTATGGATCGGTTTACGGTGGAGGTGATCTCCCAAACCCCCAACCCCCAACAGACCATGTATGCGGCCATGCACCAGGATTATGCCGAAGGGTTTGTGGCCCATGAGCGCGGGCAGTGGCCCAGCGAACAGCGCTGTGGCGAAATCTTAGTCACCAGTTTGCTCAAAGGTGGGCGGGGCCACTACGGCCCCCTCGAACATCCCCAAATGGTGTTGAATATCGGCTGGTTTCCCCACAGCACCATGCAGCAGATCCGCACTCATCGGGTCGGGGTCTCCTTTGATGTGCAGTGTCTGGCCGGGGATACTGAGGTGACCTTCGTTCATGCCTCTGGTAGTCTCAGAAAAACCAAAATTGCTGAGCTATATGATTTGTGGGCTAACGGTGAGAAAGCTAGCCGAGAGCGCAAAATTCGTGGCCGCAAGGGTGAACTCCCCGGCACCTACCGCCGCGACTGCAAAACCCGCCTCAAGAAAATGCGCCTGCGGGTTCTAAACGAAGACACAGGCATGTTTGAAATTGGCCATCTCCAGGACGTAATGTGCAGTGGTCTACAGCCTGTCTATCGCCTCACCCTAGCCGACGGTAAAACCCTTGACTGCACTACTAACCATCGCCTCTATACCTCCCAAGGGTGGCAGCGCATGGGCGATGCTCTGGGATTAGTTGCCGATGCCGATAATCAGGTGCTGGCGGTGACTAAAAATTGTGAATTGATGACCAACGGCGTTGTCGTCTGTCAGCCCTGCCACGAGCACATACACCACAACCATTTAGAGGCTGAGTTTGCTGCGAACTTCCAACCTATTCTAGAGCCAAAGTTTTGGGCGCCTAAGCCAACGTCACCGGGGCGTAAGCTGAAGACTCACCCGGTTCAGGTGGTTTCAGTTGAATACCTGGGTATGCAGACCACTTACGATCTGGAAGTTGCAGGTCCCTGGCACAACTTTGTGGCCAATGGGGTGGTAGTGCACAACTCCTTTCGCTATACCGGCCAGCGGATCTTGGACGTGGTGGACGGCAAACGCGAGGTCGAAGAGGTGTTTTACCTGCGGCCTTTGGGGTTCTACAGCGATCGCCAGGGCAAAAAGTACGAGTACACCGCTGAGGCTCGTCAGCAGGATCTGGACTGGTGCCTAGAGGCCAGCCGCCGCTACAAAAACCGCATTGAGCAGGGCTTTGCCGAAGAACATGCCCGGGGGCTGATCCCCTTCGACATTCGCCAGCACTGGGTGATGTCGGCCAATGTGCGATCGCTGATGCACTTGCTAGATCTCCGCTGGAAAGCTGATGCTCAGCTGGAAGCCCAGAAGATGTGTGAGGCGATCTGGCCCCACTTTCAGGCCTGGGTACCGGCGATCGCCGCTTGGTACGAAGAGAATCGGCTGAAAAAAGCTAAGTTAGCCCCTTAACTGGCATAGCTTAGCGGCCCAAACGGCATCGTCTTCTGGGAGAGGTGGCTTGGCTGGCTGACTGTAATCAATGGCCAAATGGTACCGGCCTTTGTCATAAACTCGGTTCAGCAAGGGCTGAATATGCAGCGTCGGTTCTGTTTCTCCCGCAAGCAGGGGAATGGGCACAGGGGGAATCATCTGTCTCAAGGTGAACCGATAGAGATCTGCCCTGGGCCGTTGATCGCTACGGCACACCAGGATCCGGTAGTCGCTGGGGGCTGAGTCTGACAGGGGGGGAGGGTTCCCCCCCCGCAATAGATCAATTTCTACCAGATGGGAGGCGCTGGCCAGCACTTGATTCCGCTTTCGCAAGTAAGCTGTGCGTCCTTCCCCGGAGCGTTTATTTTTAGGAGAGAGTAGCTCAATCACTGTCACCACTCGGCCAGTGGCGACTTCGCGAATTTCTAGATAGCGTTCGGTGATTTCTGCAGCCATGGGGACCGTAACGGTCTCGGGTTGTACCGGCAGGGCTAAGGTAGCGGTTGGGCTATCAGGGTCAGCGGTACACCCTGTGACTAAGGCTACATCGGGAATTCCCACCAGCAGGCTGCCTTGATCACTGCTGAGGTAGGTACGTTTTTCAATTTCTACTCGGAATCGCTCGTCTAGATGGTCTACCAGGTCATCAGCGATGGCCACGATTAACCGGCTATGGACCGCTGACCACAGCTCTGGATTTTCAAGATAGGGATCCATACCGGGAAACGGTGAAGCCATGGCAATCCCCTGTCATCAACCTGTTTCTATGGTAAGCCAGCTCACCCGTGCCGTCCCCCAACAGCCAGGCTAGTACCTACTGGCAGAAATAACCCACCCACCTGCTGACGCTAAACCCCTTGTGAGATAAGGAGTTCCTTTGCTGCCTTCTGCCTTCCTGTATTAGTCTGCTTCTGGGTCGTAGGTGGAGGCCACGTATAACTCCTTCAGTTGCGCCTCATCCACAGATGAGGGGGCCTGGGTGAGTAAGCAGCGAGCTTGCTGGGTTTTGGGGAAGGCGATCGCATCGCGGATCGACTCTTCCCCGGCCATCAGCATCACCAGCCGATCGAGACCGTAGGCGATGCCGCCGTGGGGCGGGGTGCCATACTCAAAGGCTTCCATCAAAAAGCCAAACTTATCTCGGGCTTCTTCAGGAGACAGGCCGATAGTGTCAAACACCCGTTGCTGTACTTCCGGTTGGTAAATCCGCAGGCTGCCGCCGCCAATTTCGTAGCCGTTCAGCACCAGGTCATAGGCCACAGCCCGGGCCGTCCTGAGGTCATCAATGTCCTCGGGGTGGGGAGCCGTGAACGGGTGGTGTAGGGCCTCCAGACGCTGCTCATCTTCGTTCCACTCGAACATGGGGAAGTCGGTGACCCACAGCAGATTCAGCTGGTCAGCGGGGATCAGGTCCATCTCTTTGGCAATCGCCTGACGCACCCGATCCAGGGTGGCATTGACGATGTCGGTAGGACCAGCCCCAAACAGCAGCAGCGTCCCCTCGGTGGCCCCGGTGCGGCTGAGCAGCTCCTGCATTTGGTCGGGGGGCAGGTTATCTTTAATCGCTCCAATGGTGTCAATCGCCCCCTCGGCCCGCACCCGAATGTAGGCCAGCCCCTTGGCCCCAGCTGTGGCGGCAATTTTAAACAGGTCACCCCCGGGCTTAATCCGCACGTTAGAAATTTGGTCATTCCCCCCAGGGATGGGCAACACCTTGACAATTCCCCCTGCGGCTACCGCCCCAGAAAAGACCTTAAAGCCGCAGTCTTGCACCAAATCAGACACATCCACCAGTTCTAGACCGTAGCGGGTGTCGGGCTTGTCGGTACCGTAGCGATCCATAGCCTCGGCATAGGTGAGCCGGGGAAAGGGCCGAGAAATATCGCGCCCCTGCACCGTTTTGAAAATGTGGGCCACCAGGGCTTCGTTTAGGGCCAAGATCTCATCCTGGTCCATGAAGCTCATTTCCATGTCCAGCTGGGTGAACTCCGGCTGGCGATCGGCCCGCAGGTCTTCATCCCGGAAGCAGCGGGCAATTTGGTAGTAGCGATCGAGCCCCGATACCATCAGCAACTGCTTGAACAACTGAGGCGACTGGGGCAGGGCATAAAATTCTCCAGGGTTCACCCGCGAGGGCACCAGGTAGTCTCGCGCCCCTTCAGGGGTAGAGCGGGTCAAGATTGGGGTTTCCACTTCCACAAAGCCTTCCTGGTCCTCCAGGAACCGGCGAATGGCCTTAATCACCCCGTGGCGCACCCGCATGTTCTTGGCCATACGCTCCCGGCGCAGGTCTAGGTAGCGATAGCGCAGGCGCAACTCCTCCCGGACGGGCTCGGCATCGGCGGTGGACACCTGGAACGGCAAGGGTTTACGCACCGCGTTCAATAGCTCGATGGTGTCGGCGTAGATCTCCACCTCCCCCGTGGGCAGTTTGGGATTAAGGGACGCCTCTGGACGCTGGCTGACCCGCCCCTGCACCTTGACTACGTACTCGTTACGGAGGGGGTCCGCCTGGGGGTAAGAAACGGGGGTGCGTTCGGGGTCACTGACAATCTGCACCACCCCGGTGCGATCGCGCAGGTCAATAAAAATCACACCCCCATGGTCACGGCGGCGATCGACCCAACCAAACAAGGTAACGATTTCGCCAAGGTTACTGGCCTGAAGGGTGCCGCAGTAGTGGGTGCGCATAGTAGTTGGACGAGCTAAAAGTTCAAAACCTTCCCATTATCTAGGATAGTGGCTGAGCTGAGAACCTATTGCGCCTGAAAAACGGCAAAAGAAATAGGGCCATCGTGGTCGGCCGCAGGGAAGCCTTAGCTTTGGTGCTGCATCTCCTGGTAAGCGGCGTATACCCCTTGGACGTTATACCAATTGAGGAAGACCCGCGCTAGCTCTAGAGCCAGTTGGGGTTTGCCCTGATCGATCAGCCAGCGCAACAAAGGGGCCATCGTTTTTTCATTCAGGCGCCCCCCCACCGACAGCCCGCCCCACAAAATCCGGTGCAGCCAGGTCATCTGAATCATCATCTTGACGTCCTGGGTGGGGTGCTTTTGGTAGAACAATACCCCCATGCGGCCCCGCTGAATCTCCTTGTCGATCAGGTTGGGTATGTCATCGAGGGAAAACGGGGGATGCCAGTGGTAGCCCACCGCCTCTGGTACCTTGACCAGCGATAGGCCCAGATTTTTCAGCCGCACCCCCAGCTCTAGATCTTCCCAGCCATAGAGGGTGAACTGGGTATCAAATAGCCCTGCTTTTTGTAGCCAATGTTTGGCGATCGCCACATTACCCGTGGCAAAAAACGCCTGGGAGTAATCCGTTAGCTTGAAGGGCTCGGCGGTGGGATCCTCGAAGTTGCTGGTGTTGACCACCCGGCCGTAGGTAAAAACGCGATCGTGTCCCTGCTTTTGGTAGGCCGCTTGCAACGCCGTGGCATGGGCCTGCAAAAACCCTTCCAGCACCACCAGGTCGCTATCAATGAAGATAATCGTGTTCCCCTGAGCCACCTCTACGCCAAAATTTCGCGCCGCCGCCGGCCCTTTGTGGTCTTGCTCAAACAGGCGCACATGGGGAAACTCGGCCGCCTGCTGCCGCAGCCAATCCACCGTGCCATCGGTGGAGCCGTCGTCGACCACCACCACTTCGTAGCCATCAATTAGACCGCTATCAAACACCTGGTGCTCTAGAGCCCGCAGGCACTTTTCCAGAATCGGCTTGCGGTTATAGGTAGGAATAACAACGCTGAAAAACACGGTAAGCCTCCAAACGGCTTCATTATCCTAGCGTTTCAATCAACAAATCCACCTGTTGCTGTTTCTCTTGCAAATAGCCCTCACATTGCTTCAGGGCCTGCACCGCCTGTTCAAACTGGGTCAGTACCTCCGCCAGGGGCAGATTTCCCGACTCTAGGTCAGCAATAATCGCCTCGACAGTGGCGACGGTGTCCTCGTAGCTCCAGTTTTTGGGTTGGCTTGGGGTGGTTTTTTTAGGCATAGGGCAAAAGGATAAAGGCAGAATTCAAAATTCAAAATTTCAACCTCCCTCTACCCTACCCTGCAAAACGCCGCTGACGTGCGCTGCACACGCTTCGCGTTCCATGTCGCTTGCGAAACGCGTCTACACCCCATCTCCCCATCTCCCCATCCCCCCTACCCTACGGGAAGCCGCTCCGCGTCTACACTCCATCACTCCACCACCTCTACCACCTCTACCCTCAAGCTCCCCTGGGCCAACTGCACCTGCAACCGCTGCCCCGGGGTCACAGTGCTGGCATCGGTGACCAATTGATCGGCCCCGTCGCGCACTAGGGCATAGCCGCGACGCACCACCGTATCTGGATCAAGGCTATCTAGGTGCTGAGCTAAGGCTTGGGTGCGATCGCGGGCCTGGCGCAATTCCACCTGTACCCCCTGGCGCAGCCGACCTTTCAGCTGGTGTAGGTGGGTCAACTGCTGCCGTACCTGTTGATCGAGGCGAGTTCTGAGTAATCGCTGGGCTAGGTGGTGGGTATTGTCTTGGGCGGCATTTAAGTGTTCTGCCACCAGGGACTGCACCAGGGCCGCCCGCTGGCGATGGGCCTCGAATAAGTCAGCCAGGGCCGGGACTACCGCGATCGCCGCCGCCGTCGGCGTGTGGGCACACCAGTCTGCGGCCAGATCCGCCAACGATTCATCCCGCTGGTGGCCAATGCCTGTGACCACTGGAATCGGGCATTGGGCCACCGCCCGCACCACCCGCTCGTGATCAAAACATTCCAAATCTTCCGTGGCCCCGCCCCCCCGAGCCAAAATCAGCACCTCGGC
>SL_5KL_010_SEDDRAFT_10001667_pt1 | contig 13135 bp, 7 predicted proteins | sample SodLakKL_010_SED_FD_9118 | JGI IMG/M metagenome (IMG submission 9118)
ATCTCGTGCAGTCCACGGCCCATGACTTCCAGTTATAACCGGCCGCTGGGGATGATCTTCGCCATGGTTTCGTTCGATCATGGACCGGCGTTCAGCTTACCTCGAAACCGCGCCCGCGCTCGGATACACAACGGTGCGATAACCGCGGGCGGGGATGGTTACCACCCAGGACGGCATCAACGCCTTTAGCCCGCAGGACCGATCACCAGAACCGGTAGTTGGCTGAAAAACGGGTTCCCGTCCGGACGGTGCTATTCTCCGAATTCACCCGAATAAAGTGCAGGACTTGAGATGGACCCGGTCGTCGTCATCGACTTTGAAACCACTGGCCTGTCACCGGACCACGGTGCACGAGCCACGGAAATCGCCGCCGTCCTGGTTCGTGACGGACACGTGGTCGATCGCTACCAGAGCCTGATGAATGCGGGGCAGCCGATTCCGGCCTTTATTCAGAGCCTGACCGGCATCACCAACAGCATGATTCGAAGGGCGCCACCCGCGCGACAGGTCATGGCTGAGGTAGCCGATTTTGTTGGCAACCATTCTATGGTGGCGCACAACGCGTCCTTCGATCGGAAGTTCTGGGAAGCAGAGCTCGCGCGAATCGGTCATCAAACCATGCAGCCCTTCGTCTGCTCGATGCTGGTTGCACGCCGGGTCCTCCCGGGAGCTCCCAACCACAAACTCGGGACGCTGGCCACCTACGCAAGCCTTCCTGTGACCGGCCGCCACCACCGTGCGCTGGCGGATGCCGAGATGGCCGCCCACCTGACACTCTTCCTGGAACGCACGCTCGTGGAGCAGTTCCGACTGGGTGCGGCATCGTATGAGCTGCTGCAGCGGATCCAGCGGACTTCACGATCTCGGCTCTCCGAGTGTGTACGAGGATATTGTCCAGTGCCTCACCGCTGACCGCCGGCTGCAATCGAACAGGTCACAATGCTGCGGATTCGTCATGCTATTCAGAGCAGTACTGCCGCTGACTGCGGGCAACTGACGGCTGGTTGTTTTTTCAGATCTTTTTCCGAGAGATGCTACGACCCAGCCAGCCGCACCCATGGGGGCGGCTGCCCGCATCGACGATGCCCGCCGGATCTAGGACGCGGGTGACCCGATAAGCGCCAGCCTAGAGGTCGTAGCTCTTCGCCGCATGGACGCGGTGGCCCGCCGGGAACAAAGACAATATGGATCATGGCCGGCGGGTGAATTCGGTGAGCGCACTCTTCCCCGATGAGGGCTCCCAATGAGCTAAGCGAGAGCTTGATACAGACAGGTATTCTCTGTGCCGTCCAGCCTGGGGCGGCGTCTTGGAGCCCACGCAACGGGTGTTCTCCAGGTAAGAACACGAAGCCAATGAGGCCTTCAGCGCGGTCCGACTAGAAACGCGCTGCCGCGCCCGGAATAGCTAATGAACACGCGACTCATGGCGCGTGTGACGGCAACATGGAACAGCGCCCGCTCGGTGAGTTCGCCGGCCCTGCGTTCGGTGGGATCCTCGGAGTTTTCGATTGCCTGGCGGAGCGGGATCACGCCGTCATTCACGGCCGCAAGCATCACATGGCGGAACTCCAGCCCCTTGATACGATGCATGGTTGCGAGCCGCACACCCTCCTGCGCACGGTTGTCGGCCAGCTTCCGGCTCAGTCGAATGCAGGCGAAGCCGCGTGTCCTGAGTCCCCTTTCGTAGCTCTCCACAAGTGCGTTGGTTCGGGCGACCACACAGATGTCCTTCAGCTCCGCGCCTCCCTGCTGCAAATCCCTCACCTCTTCCGCGAGCCAGTCCAACTCCTCCTCCTGGCTGGCAAAGCCGCGGACGGTCGGCGGCAACCCATGCACCAATGACCGGTAATCGCCGGTGGAATCCTCGCCCCCATCGAGGTCATCGATGGGCTCTCCTTCCAATACCGCGACCGCGAAGCGCCGGGTTTCTTCCGTCGTGCGGTAATTGATCTTCAGCTTCCGGCTTCGGCCCCGCACCTCGATCCCGCAGGCACTGAGGGTATAGCGGCGCCGGTAGATCCGCTGATGACCGTCCCCGACGATGAAGATGTCGTTCGCTCCCGGCGCGACCAGAAGCCGGATCAGGCGCATCACCTGCGGGCCCATGTCCTGGGCCTCATCGACGACCACCGCGTCATAGGGCAGGTAGGCCGTGCCGCTCTCCAGCAGATCGGCCGCATCCTGGGTGGCGTCCTCGCTGCATTTCAGGCCACGCTGATGCAGTTGAATCCGGAGTTCCTCGAACACGCCCCAGAGCGCCGCCCGTTGCGCGCGGGTCAGAGGGACACCGCGTCCGACCCGTTTCGCCCGGAAATACTGGGCGCGATCCGTGATCCGCTGGGGCAGAATCACCCGGTCCCACTCCTCACGGTAGAAGCTCTCGGGAAGCGGCGGATCAGCGGGACGGGCATCCAGGGCGGTGCGCCAGCAGGCCTCGTACTGCGGATTGCCGTCGTAGACGATCTGATGCGGATAGTTCTGCCGCTTGAGGAAGCGGCTGACCCACGCGTCGATGTGAACCACCTCGATCCGCTCCAACTCCTCCAGAGAGCAGATCTTGCGCAGGTTCTCGGTGATATCGGTGGCCAGGTTCGCGGTGAACGTGGTGAACAGCACCTTGCGATCTGGTGCGCTCAGCGCGTGGCGCACGAGCCAGCGCGCGCGATGCATCGCGACCACCGTCTTGCCCGTGCCCGCGCCGCCGAGTACTCGGATCGGGCCGTTGACACGCCAATGCACGAGCCGACGCTGGGACGGATGCAAGAAGACCCGCCATTTCTCCAGCGGAGCCACGAGCATCGCCTCGAGTTCCTGGTCGTTCTCGACCACATGGAAGCTGCGCTGGCTCTGCTCGCGCGTAAGTGCGGTCGCGAAGTCTTCCGTGTCCACGGCCTCCGCCTTGGCCGCGTACTCCTGGATGATCTCCTGCGGATCGCTGCCTGCCGCGATCAGATACAGTGCCTCGAAGGCTTCCTTCGGAAGGAGCGTCTCGAGGCGCTCGAGTTCCTCCTCGGTCCGCACTTCCTTCACCCGTTCCAGCCGATCGTGCGGTACACCGATTCGCAGGAGTTCGCGCTCTCGAAGGTTAAACAGGGGCGGCTGCGCCACTTCAACCGCCGGGACCCTCTCCGGTGTCAGAACCTCAGAGTCCGCTTCGAACAACTGGAGGCTTCCGGTTTCCGGGTGAACCCCGCAGGTGTGGCGGCGGGCCCAGGCGTAGGCATCATCGTGCTTGTCCACCCACAGCAGTACGTACACATCGCCCTTCTCAGGGCTCAGTACAATCCCGCGATAGTCCTGGTCGATGCGAACCGACCGGAAGTTCGCGTCCCTCGCGTCGTTGATCCTCTCGTAGTTGATGCCCGAACTGAATGGATCGTTACGGAACTTAGTGACGAAGCCCATGACCTTTTTCTGCTGGGCCTTCGGGATCGTCGCATAGGCCTGCAAGAAATCCGTCGAGATGGCAACGGTGGGTCTCATTTCGCTCACATCCTTCTCCCGTCTTTCATCGAGGCGTCATCCAGCGTGCGCATCCGCCCCGCCTCATGGCGCAAGCCTGCCGGTCAATTCGCCAATCACGCCATCGTCCAGGCCGTCCAGAATGGTCCAGCTCGGCCGCTTCAGGCCCGCGCGCCCCGTTTCGTCCACATCAACGACCACCGCTATCCGCTCCTCTCGCCATAGCAGTTCGATCTCGGGCAAGACCACGCCCACCTCGTCCACCAACTCGATACCCACCTCCGGTGGCGGCACCCCGGCATCGCGCAGCCTAAATACACTCTCTCCAAACAACGAGCTCTGGGCGATTTCCTGCCATTGCGACGAATCGCCCTCGTCGGCCTGGGGCTCCGCCCATGACGGCTCTGCTGCCCGAAATACAACACCGTACAGCCCCTGCTGGATGCCGCGCGCAGAAGCGAACGTCAGCCGTGGCAGGAACTGGAGCAGGTTCGCCGCACCCCAGAACGCGCCCCAACGCGTCTCGAAATCCTTGTCCTGATGGACATGCAAGTCGTCCATCGTCAGGTGCAGCCAGATGTCCGCTTGCAACCCCTGCAAATCACCCCCGGCGGCCGCCTGCATCGCACTGCGCGGGAGGCAGACGCCGACATCGATCCCCGCCATCTGCGCGTGGCCGCCGGTTGCAGGCAGCAATCCGCCCAGAATCCTCGGATCCTGCTGCGTGCCACTCCAATCAGCGTGCACCGCCTCCGGGAACCGCGACTGCACGTCCTCAAGCACGGCATTCCGGAACACAGGGTCCTGCACGCTGCGCGAATCCAACCACCCCAATGCCCGGGACAACGCGGCAAACCGCAGCCTGTCTAGGTTCTCCGTGTCGCCTGCCAAATAAGCGAGCAACCAGCGGAACGGCCCCTGGTCGATGAAGCCGCCATAGGCCAGATAGGGATCCCAGCCGCCGTTGGACGCAAGCTGGGTGAACAGTTTCTGCATCGTCGCCTGCTGCCCCGCTTTCAGCAGGTGCGCCGCCGGGTTGACCTGCTTCATGCCTGGCATTAGCAGCGTGTGCCAGCTCAGACTCCACACCCGGAAGCGGCCACTGTCGAGCAGCGCCTGACGCTTTAGCGTGTCGTCATCAACCTTGTTCCAGTGGTACTGGAACCCGTCCATGAAGATGGCCACCGGCAGCAGACCCGGCGCTTCGCGCACCGGCCACAGGACGAAATCGGGTTTCGTCTGGACCGCGACCCCCTGCCCCGCCCCGAGCTGCACCTGCGGTTCCATCTTCCAGGCCGCAGCACGCTGCCCGGCGCCCTGGGGGGCCACCGACATAAAGAACCCGGACTTGCCGTGCACGAGCTGGGGCGAGAGCGTCACCCCGGGCGCGTTGGCCAGTGCGTCCACGAAGCGCTGCTCCAGTTCGCTCTCAAGCAGCGCGTTGATGTCCACCGACGCCAGCCCATCGATCGGCTGGAGGGTGTCGGCGGCGGCCAGAATCTTGCCCAAAATCTCCTCGGCGGCCTGGCGCGAGATTTCGTCCATTCGGCGGCTTTCGCGGTAGGCGAGCAGGCAGCGGTAGCAGCCGTCACGGGTCTCGTCCTCACGGCACTCGCAGCGGCTGACCACATCAAAGGCGGCGCGCAGCAAAGTCATCAGGTTCTCTGGCTGGCGCAGCAACTCCTTCAGGTAACCCGTGCCGCCCGGCACGCTATCGAACAGCACCAGGAAGTGCTTGCGGCTCTCGCCGCCCGCGGGCTCCGATTGATGTGCCACCTGGATGTGCCCGACATCGCCGCGAAAGTAGCGGCGCAAGCCCAGGTTCAGCGCCGCAATCAGGGAGTGCAGCCGGGTGCCGGAAGACCCCACCTCGGCCAGCGGCAACAGGATCCGCACCGCCTCGGACTCCAGCTCCCGGAACAGGTACAGGCTGTCGAAATAGTCGGCCTCACTCTCTTCGGCGCCAGGCCTGCGCAACTTGCAATCGTAGGCATGCTGGAAGGATGCACGCTCGCGCCCGCCCTTACGCCGCACCTTGCCGCAGTGCCGGCACAACTGAAACCCGGGCCGCGAGGCCAGCTCGCCAGCCACTGCGAACTCGTGGGATTCCACGCCCGGCTGACCGAAATTCACTTCGCGCAGCTTCACCCGCGGCAGGTACTCGAAGCCGAACGGCAATTCCTCCGACGCCAGGCGGTAGGCCTTGCCCACGCTGGACAGGGGCACGTCCACTAGCATCTGGCGCTGAAAAAACGCGGGCGTGCGCTGGTCGCTGTCATCACCGATACGGCTGCCGCGATCGTCCGCGGTCGCGAACACCTGGCGCAGCTTCAGCAGGGTGCGCTTGCGCCCCGCATCGGCCCACTGCGGGCTCCCGCAGCGCGGACAGACCGTGTGCGCGTCCCCACTCTCGGTCACGTTTTCCATGTAGTGGCAGCGGTCGCAGAGCCGCCACTCCTGCGCGGTACTCACCGACAGATCCACCTGGTCGATCTCCACCCGCCGGCCGACCGCATAGAAGCGGTTCAGGGGTGCCAGCTCGCTCAGGGCGGCTACCGCAGGACGCTGCATCTCGAAGTTGATCCGCTCGTAGCGCCGCCCCGACTCGCCCTCGTCCCTTTCCGCCTGGCTCACGCGCCGCAGGATCACCGAGTGGATCGTGACCCCCTCTTCCGGGAACGCATAGTTCGGCAACAGGCCTTCGTCGGTGAAGAAGTTTAACGTGGGCTTGCCGTTCATCCGTCTTCGCAGCGCCATCAGCGCTCCGCGCTCGGCCAGCACGGCCTCGAGTTCCTCCTGGATCCGGTCGTCCTGGGGCTGTGACTCGAGGCGTTCCTTCTGCTTCTTCAGACGATCGATGCGGGCCGTGAGACTCTTGCGCTCCTGCACCAGTTGGTGCAGCCGGTTTACCAACCGGACGGCCATCCCGGAGGTTCCCCCGCCGCCGAACAGGAAGGCGCCCAGGTGCTCGCGCGACTCCTCAGGGAGATCGGGGAAGAACCCGAGAAAGCTGCGCAGGATCTCGGCGCGGTGCCGTTCCACAAATTCGAGCAGCGAAAGCGGGAAGCGGCCGCCCGACTCGGATTCGATGCCGTTCAGGGTCTCCTGCAAGGTCCCGGGAATCGCCGAGTCGTCGATCCCGGATGCGGCCCAGCGATCGAAACAGTAGGCAATGAGCTGCCGTTCGAGGACTGCGGTCGCCTGGAGGAAGACGCCCGGTGGCCGCACCTCTCCGGCCAGCATGGCGAGCGGATCGGCGTAGAAATAGAGATCGTGCTTGTGCGCGTTGGCCAGCGTCACGGTCAAGGCGTTGCCGTCACGCCGGCCGGCACGGCCGATCCGCTGGAGGTAGTTCGCCTGCCCTGGAGGCACGGAGCAAAGCAGCACGGCGGACAGATCACCGATGTCGATACCCATCTCGAGCGTCGGCGTGGCGGAGAGCAGGTTCACATCCCAGGGCGCGTCACCGTAGATGAAGGAATGCTCCACCGCGTGGCGTGTCTCGCTGTCGAGCAGCGCGGTGTGCTCCGCCGCCACGAGCCTGTGCAGCGTCCCGTTGGTACCGTCGGAGGCTGGCAATGCTGCCTCGAAGGGTTGGTAGGCGCCCGCGCAGGGGCTGCGCAGGCAGGGCGTATCGGTCCAACCAGTCAACTCCTGGTGCGGCACCTGAATCTGATGGCCGCAGCGTCCGCAGGCAAGCCCAGCCACCGTCGTCGTGCAGATCCAGCGCCCGGGGTCCAGACCCCAGACCGCCTCCCCACCCACCTCCCGTTCGATCAGGAAACCATCCTGCGTGAGCTGCACGAGCACCTGCTGTACGGCTTGGCGGTATTCGGCAGACGCCAGCACCGTATCGCCCACCGCCAGCGTCTTGTCGAACCAATCCGCGTAGCCCGAGCGCCCGTCAGAAGCGAGTGCGGTGAACGACCGCCCCACCCGATTCAATGTCACGAGCGCCGGTGGGGCGGCGGCACCCCCGTAGTTCGGCATGTGCGGCGTGCGGTAGAGCGCGTAGGGTTTCCCGCGGTCCTGGATGTAGCTATCCAACATGGGGTGATAAAAGGCACCGCCCACTCGCATGCGCCAGAGGAACCCCAGCAGGTAACGCAGCACTGCCGTCTCACCGATCCCGCGCAGAGAGCCGATCTCCTCTGACAGCCGCCGGGCTAGACGCACTGCGGACTCCCGGAGCGCCACCGGGTCCGGACCCACGGCCGCGACGCGGGAACGCTCCAGCGTCCGCCCGATCCGGGCACGCAAACCGAAGGCCTGCAACACCTCCCAGGTCAGGCGCTGTTCCACCCACCCAGGCACGTCGCTGTGCGGCGGGAGCTGACCTTGGGTCTTCAGGTGCTCGTAGTCGCGCAGCCACTCCATGTTCGGTGCGATGAAGGTGCCGACGAAGCCCGCCTCACTACCGGTGCGGTTGCGCCAGTAGCGCGGCATCTCGCTAGCGACCACGGACAGCGGCAGGCCTTCCCCCTGCGCCGTGACGAAGCGCGCGATCGCGCCGCGGATCAGGGTGCTGTAGGTTCGGGCACCGAAGAATCCCGCTCGGTGCGCGGCGTCCTGCACCGCGTCGGAGAATGCGATCAGCTTGCGGTGATCGTTGTACGGGCTGGCAAACAGCCGCCCGATCAGCACGCTCGCCAAGGAAGCCGCGCGCGAACCGATCAGGCTCAGACCCTCGTGCGCGCCGCAGAACGGACAGTCGTGGTGGCTGCGCTGCAGGTTCAGGTCGCCCCGGGTCTGCGTGCGGCGCATGTTCGGCTCCCAGACCGGCACGAGCGGGGCATCGCCCTTGCAGTGCGGGCACTGCGTCGCGCCGGCCTTGGGAAGCAGTTGCCCGCACTGCGGGCAGATCGCACCCTCGATGCCCTTCGGCTCGGCCGGCGGTGTACCCTCCAGCGGGAACAGCAGGCACATCTCCGGATGATTGCCGAAATAGGTGCGGTAAATCGATTGCAGGTCGGTCTCCAGCCGCCCTTCGTCCGCCTTGCGCACCGACAGCCAGCCGGTGGCATGACATTCGCGGCAGTGCACCACCGGCAGGTGCAGGGGCGATGCGAGGTCTGTGAGATCGTCGGCAAAACGGAGCATCGGGCGGGACCCAACTGTGGCCACCAACCGGCTCAGCTCGCGCAGCCAGAGCTGCATGCGCAGGTTCACGAAGGGCTGGCCGGAATCGTCCATGCTCGCTGCGTGAGGACCCTTCGGACTGCGGGCCCAGGAGACCAGAGCCAGGAGGCTGTCGAGCATCTGCCGCGCCTGTGCTGCCTCGATCCGGAACCGCTGCGCCCAGTCGGCCACCAAGGCATTCACATCCAGCAACCCGGGCGTACGCTCCAGCAGCTCGCGAAACGCGCGGCACTCGCGCAGGCGCTCGGCAAGCTGAAAGCGGGCCTGCATCGCCACGCCCGGATCGCGCGCGTCCAGCGCCGGGGCATCGCCGCCAAACCAGCGCATCGCCTGCTTGCGCAGATCGTCCACCGGCGCCTCCTGCGCCCCCGCGTAACCTCCGCCATAGGCGCCCGTCGTGGGCCAGTTTGTGAAGCGCGCCTTGGCCCCGGCCAGGAATTCCTGCGAGGTCTCCCGATCCTCCATCACCACTGCATCGGCATCGAAGGGACTCGCGAACACCTGCGAGGCGTAATCGATCAACTCCCGCCCCGCCGACTCGCCGCCCAGGGTTGCCGAAGTCCCGACGCAGGCGAGCCCATCCCCCGGCAGCAGTCGATCGCGCAGACGGCGCACCAGGCACGCAAGGTCGGTTCCCTGGGCCCCGTCGAAGGTATGCAGCTCGTCGACCACGAGATAGCGCAGGCGGTTAGGTTCGTTGTAGCGCCATAAACGCTGGTCCCGCGGGCGCAGCAGAAGGAAGTCCAGCATCTTGTAGTTGGTGAGCAGGATATCCGGCGGGTATTCGCGCAGGGTCTCCCGGCAGGTGATAACGCTGTCACGGCTCATCACCTTTTTTACCGACGGTCCGCTGTCGCCCACATAGAGACCGACGCTGACACGACCACGCAGACTCTCCCGATCATGGATGTCGCGAGCAAAGCGCCGGGCCTGGTCTGCCGCCAGTGCATTCATCGGGTACACGATGATCGCCTTCACGCCCTGCTCCGGGCGGCCGGCGCAATAGTCGAGGATGGGGAGCGAGAAGCACTCGGTCTTGCCAGAACCGGTTCCGGTCGCGACCAGCGTGGAACGGGGGTTCGGGCCGCAGAGCCGCTGGAAGGCCCTGAACTGGTGGCGATAAGGGGTGAAGGACAGTTCAATCCGCTCGAAAGGCAGCTTGGCGCCCGACTCCATGCGTCGGAACGGAAGTCCCAACCCGAGGTATGGCCCCTTGAAGATCGCCTCCGGCTCGGCGAGGAGGTCGTCGAGCATGGTGCCGCCGTCCTCGCGCCGGAACCCCGGCGTAGTCATTGGGAAGCTCGCGTACAGAAAGCGCCGGATCGCCTCCTGCAACTCACTCGCGACGATGGAGGGAATCATGCGGCCACCGTGCCTCGCCTGCCAGGGGAATGGCAGATGGAGGGCTTCGGCCTTTTCCGCCCTATGCGCGAGTGATAAATCTGTCGGGGATCATCACAAATGCACGGCGAGGCCGAGGTATCGCAGGGCAGGATCAACCGCGGTCCTCTTGTACCAGGTCCGAAACCAACCGCCCACCGGACGACAAGCGAATAGAAGCACCACTCGGCTTGCTACCATCCCATTGCGCAAGTCCCTGCGCCAACAGCCGCTCGATTGCGTTTTCCTGCCCGCTGGACCCCGTCACCAGACGGGCTACGACCTTGCGATGCGACGAGATCTCGACCGATCGCCCGGCGCGGGCTTCGGCCAAGTAGCGCGATAGATGGGCCTTGAATTCACGCACAGACATGCGCATTTGTGGTCACCGATGAATAGAGATGCCGAGATAGGGACACATTCGAACATCAGCGGTCAAGCCAAATGGCGGACGGTCGCTAGGCTCTATCCACCCCACCCGGCTACCTGGGCGCTGGATGCATGACCGGTGTGATGTCGGTGCGGGCAAAGTCATCACCCTTGAACAGCAGCGGCTGGCCATTCGTGCGCGCCAGCGCATAGGCGAAGCAGTCGCCGTAATTCAGACTGGCAGGGTGCCGCCCCTTGCCGAATTGGCTGAAGGCCCGGCGGGCCTCCTGGGCCTGCCTGAGATCCACCGGCACGCTTTCGATTGCTGCGCGATCCAGGAAACGGTCAAGCAGATGCAACCCCGCCGTGCCGTAACGCACCTCGATCACGATGGACGCCTCGACCCAGTTAGCCACGGAGAGCAGACGCGCCTCCGCTATCTCGATGGCATCGTTGAAGGCGTGCCGTTCCGGCTCATCTTGCAGAATGGCAACCAACGCCGAGGTATCAATCACCATCAGCGCGGGAGACCTTGCTCGTCGTAACCGAGGATTTCCTCCGCACTGCGGCGATCGCGAACCGGCAGCGCCGCGCAGGTGCGCGCGATCTCGTCCAACTCGTCCGCCAGCCGCGTTCCTCCACGCTCACGGCGAACGCGCTCCATGCGTTCACGCATCGCGCGGATCACCGCCTCGGTCTTCGTTTCACCGGTGGCCCGGGCCAGCTCTTCCGCCAACCGATCCGCCTCTGGATTTCGGATATTGAGCGCCATGTCCTCCCCACGACTATGCAGACAGCTACACAATAGGGTGCGCGAGGATCCTCCGTCAATCGGGACTCGGGTAGGGCGGAAGAGGCCGAAGGCCGTCATCCGGCGCACGGCGCCGTAAAGATCCTGGATGGCATGCAATCCCCCACGCCGGAATGGCGGATGGCACTGAGCCCTTCCGCCCCACGGTCGGATCCGGTTGTGCGTGGAAGGGCCGGAGATGCTGTAGCAGTCCGACCCTTAGCACCTTCTCAATGGCGGAGGAAGCGGCGAGGATACTGAAGGCGTGATTATTTTTCTCATACCTATTGCAGCCTTCCGTTGTTTCTATAATAATGATCGCATGATTCATCTATACACTTATTTCGCCGCACTCATGGGACCACGCCATGGGATCCGGCCCAACAGCCCGCCGTCGTCACTCAACAGGAGCTTCCAAATGGCCGGACACCAATTCGCCGAATTTGCCAGCGTCATCCAATCCATGTCTCAGGTCGAACTCGACCGAGAGATTCAGGAGCCCAAGCGACTGCTCCTGGATACCGGCTCGTCGGGTGCGAAGAGGATCGACGTTGCCTATGCACCCTTCGACTTCGTCAACCTCAAGGCCCGCATCGTCATTGTGGGCCTTACGCCGGGACGACAGCAGATGCGCAACGCCCTGCACGAAGCCAAACGGCTTCTAGATTCAGGGGCCTCCATCGAGGCCGCTGCCGAAGGCGCAAAAGTGTTCGCCAGCTTTTCCGGCACCATGCGCAACAACCTGGTCGCGCTGCTGGACCACGTGGGCCTGTCCCAGCGCCTGGGGGTCGCAAGCACACAGGCGCTGTGGAACGGCAGGTCCGACCTGGTGCACTTCACTTCGGCGCTTCGCTACCCGGTATTCGTCGATGGTGACAACTACTCCGGCGCCCCGGACATGTTGAAAACCCCGCTATTGGCGCGACACCTGAAGGCGTGGTTCGCGTCGGAAATGGCCGCCCTTCCCGACGCCTGGTACGTACCCCTCGGACCGAAGGTCGCCGCTGCCCTGGCGTCGGTCGCAAGGGACATCGGCATCAATCCCGGCAGGGTGCTCTCGGGAATGCCACACCCCAGCGGGGCCAATGCCGAGCGGATCAGCTTCTTCCTCGGTCGCAAACCTCGGTCCGCACTCTCCGCCAAGACCAACCCGGACAGCCTCGTGGCCGCAAAAGCCGTGCTCATTCAACAGATCAACAACATCGGGGCTGGGACAGCATGAACAGCAGACTCGAGGGACAGCTCACGGCCGAAGAGCGGATCGAGATCTTTCACGATCAGTTCGACGACAGGATGGACGCTTCACTCACGCTTGCGGCCCTAGTGCGCAGCGCCGGCGACTATCTCGGCCGAATCATTGGAACGGAGCGCGCCGACATCGGCATGACTGCCATGTTGGCGTCGCTCGTCGGCGGTGAACCAAAGGGCTGGCGTGAGGAACTCGAGGATAAGGCGTCCTCCGGCTTCTCGGAATGGCCCTTGGGCACTCTTCTGCACGACCTAGCCGCGTATGCTCATTACGGGGTCGTCCTCGATGTTGAAGCCGATGAATCCGAGGAGGAGATTGCCCGGCGATTGAAGGAACGGGTCGAACACGCCAGCCGGTTCCTCGAGGAATCGCCGCTTGGCCTTTGGCTGTCCAACGACGACGCCCCCCAATTGCGTCAGGTAGTCACTCTCGCATACAACCGCTGGGCTCTGGACAGCGGTGATCCCATCGAACCGGTGGCCCTTGCCACGTTCGGCGGAGTCTCCGAGGCTCACATCCGGAACCTGATGTCGGGCAGCGGCAGCCGCTTTTCCAGCAAAGATGGGAAGATTCCGGCACAACAGGCGCTCGCATGGCTGGCGGAGCGGGAGAGTTTTCTGGAGTCCATCTGGCGCAAACAGAGAATCCCTCTCACCCCGACATCTAGCGAACCGGTCAACGAGCCGCTATTCGTCCCCGTGGCTCGCGACGGGTCCGTGTTCCATCCCGGCCTGCGGCGCGCTTCT
>SL_5KL_010_SEDDRAFT_10001668_pt1 | contig 13124 bp, 11 predicted proteins | sample SodLakKL_010_SED_FD_9118 | JGI IMG/M metagenome (IMG submission 9118)
AGCTCGTTCATCACAGCGACCGGGGGACGCAGTACCTTTCGATCCGCTACACAGACCGCCTGAGGGAAGCAGAGATTGAGCCTTCGGTAGGAAGCGTGGGCAATTCGTACGACAACGCGCTTGCAGAGACGATCATCGGACTCTACAAGACGGAGGTGATCCAAGAGACAGGACCGTGGCGTGGTGTGGACCAAGTGGAGTTCGAAACACTCGGTTGGGTGGACTGGTTCAACAACAAGCGCCTGTTTGGGCCAATCGGTAACATTCCACCCGCCGAGTTCGAAGAGCTATACTACCGAAGTCAGGAGGCTCCGACCTTGGTGGCCGGACTCAAGCTATGAAGCCTCCGGAGGACCCGGGGAGGCTCATGACTCGCTACCCGAGCGTCGTGAAGAAGCTGCCAGGCTTCCCTGAAATGCGCCCGCCGGAACCGCTGCCATCGGTACTTCTGGGCCTCTGGCCTGACAATGCTGCGCGCCTCACCCTGCGCGACCCTCCGTTTCCCTGGGAGAGAGCTACGCTGTGACCCTTGCGGTTCCCGGTTGCCGTGCTCCCAAGCGAGGACTTGTGTGACGACAGTCCGGAGCTCCCGAGCGTCCTCGGCAGGTGGGGGATCATTCAACTAAAGGCAGATGCAGACAACCCTGCCTCTCCGGTCACCAAGCCGGGCAATGCTTGCTTTTCCCTGAGAGCAAGTCGCTTTGCTCTCACCGCGTCAGCAGCACCTCGATCACGCCCTCACCTTCCTCGTGAGGCTCCAGCGCCTTGCCCACGAGGCCGCATAGCTGCCCCGAGTCCGGGTCCCAGCGCATCGCGTAGCCGGTTGTCGAGGACACTGTTAGGAGGTCGCCGGTAGCGATGGGGCCGCCTTCGTCGGTCACCTTCACCGGCACAACCCCAAGCAGCGCCAGCATCGCCTGGTTCTGGCCTAGAACCTCGAACTCAGAACTTGGAACTATCTCTCCACCTAGAACGATTCCAGGGGTGGTGGAGACGACGCCGGCGACGAGGTCCGAGCACGGGCCGCGGGCCAGGCGGTACGTGTTGGCCGTTGTGGGATCGATCTCCAAGACGTGGCCCGGTTCGACGAGCTCGCTTACCTGAACCCACTCGGCGAGGTCGGCCCCGCCGGTGTGGAAGCCGGATCCGTGATACCCGCCGTCGGCGAGGACATGTCCCGTTTCCCGTTCCACGCGGAACACCGCTGGGGTGGCTACCGGTTCGTACTCCCAGGCAATGGCCATATTGTCAAACAGACTCGGGCTGTAGTAGCTAAACTGGGTGGCAAGGTCCGAGGACACCTGGACGCCGATGGTCGCTGTTCCGCCATAGTTGGCGTCATCGAGTTCAGGGTAACTGGGATGGGAGCCGAAGTAGGTATCTCGGTATTGAAACAGGATCTTCCCCCTGTCGGGGCCGGCCGCCTCGGGGAAGACAACCTGGAAACGTACGGTGTTGTCGGGGAAAACCCTATAGGCCCAGTCGTAGTGGCTGACATCCCTCCACTCGATGACCAGTTCTCTGTTCGGCGCGGCACCGACGACGTCCCAGAACACGTTCTGGTCTGTTCCCTCGAACGGGATGAGGTCATCCCACCACAGGGCGATGAGCACCTCATAGTTGACGTCCGGCAGAGGATCGTTATACCAGGGAAGCCACGTGGGTTCCAGGGTGATCGCGCCGTTGTCGTGCACGTAGAGTTCGGTGCATTCGGTACCCAAGATGTCGATAGGGAAGGGAAGCGAAAGCAGCGCCGACTCATCGAGTGCCAGATCGAAGCTCGTGCCCACGATATCGCGCCAGTCGTAGGCGACCGAGGCGTAGCTGTACAGGGTTGGCTTGTAGACGTTGACCGCCACCGTGTCTCCGTCGGGAAAGGTGAGGTAATAGGTTCCGTACTCATCATCGGGCACGGTCCATGTGTTGGCGAAGATCCCGTCGCCGGCACCCAGGTCCGGAGCCACCCCATCGTCCCGGAGAGAAACGCTCGTGCTGACCATGCCTGAGACCTGCACCGTGACCGGCCCTCGGGGCTCTGCGCATTCGATCGATAGATATTCAAGGAGGATTTCGTCCCCGGGGCTGGCCCACACTGTGCGTACGGGTCGCAACACGCCTTCCACGTGTTCGCCGAAACAGGTCAACGCACCGTGGGCGTTCAGCCGCTTTCCGGTGATGGTCGTATCGGCAGTGGCGGCGATGTCGTCCCCGCTTGATAGCACGAGGTTTCTGAGTGCTCGCCAGTCGCGAGTGGGATCCTGCGCGGCCAGCAATGCGATGACTCCGGTCACGTGGGGCGCAGCCATAGAGGTACCGGAGTCCCAGGCGTATTCGTCACCCGGGATTGTGCTGTAGATATCCGAGCCGGGAGCCCCGAGATGTACTGTGCGCTGGCCATAATTGCTGAACCAACTCAAGTGGTCACCCGAGTCGGTAGCCGCCACCGAGATGATCCCCGGCTCGCGGTAGGAGGCGGGGTACATCGGATGGATGTCGTTATCTGTCCCGTCGTTGCCCGCAGCGGCGACGAACAGGATCCCCGCCTCTCGGTGCGCCACGATCGCATCCAGCAACGCCTCTGAGTATCCCCCTCCGCCCCAGCTGTTGTTGGTGGCGATCACGTTTACGCCTTGGTTCACCTTGAGATCGAGGATGTACTCCAGGCAAGCGATGGCCTGACTCGTGTATCCACCGCCCGGGCCGAGGAACTTCGCCCAGCCGAGCGTCACCTCCCAGTTGACACCGGCCACGCCGATCGTGTTGTTCCCCACCGCTCCGATGGTCCCCGAGACGTGTGTGCCGTGGCCGTGATGATCCCACGGATCGTTGGTATCGTCGATCGCGTTGTATCCTAGGTCGGGCCATGCATTGTCGATGAGATCCTCGTGGTTGTAGTCCCCGCCGGTGTCGATGACGAACACCACCACGTCCTCGCTACCGGTGGTGATGTCCCAGGCTGCTGGGGCATCGATCATCTCCATCCCCCAGAGCTTGTTCCAGTCGGGGTCGTTGGGGATGGTCTGGGTTTCCTCCAGTGTTCTCCAGACGAAATTGGGTTCGGCGTACCGTACGGCCGGGTCTCGGCGATACATGGCGAGTGCCTGCTCAACTCGGACGTGGGCAGGCAGCCTGATGTGTTGGAGGCTCTCAACGATGGTATAGGTCCGCATAACCTGTGCTCCCACTTGCGCGTGCAGCTGCTCTATAGCTCGCTCCGGCACGCGTCTTTCGAACCGGACCAGGAGTTCCCCGGGGGCGTATCTTTCGTGCACGTCCGAGGCAGCTGCAGCTGGCAAGGCGAACAACCCCACGAGCAACATGAGCACGATGCTCACTGCAACGCGTGTGTGCAGCCGCCCGGTGTTCACGAATGCGCTCTGGGAATGCAGAATCGTCCCCACTTCTCCTCCTCAATACCTTCTCTATACTTGCGGTGGCCGATTCCAAGCTGGCTGTCTTGTCACCGTGAGCTTGTTTTGGCCTACCAACCCCTCAAAACTCCCGTTAGCTCTCTTCTTACGGTGAGATTGCGCTCCGTCCGCGCACGACCTACGACTATACCCCTTGCATATCACTCAGGCCAATAGCTGAACTGGCAAACCATTGGGAGCTGTGGGTCGGGGTGACCTATGGCCTTCACGAGTGGGGCATCAGGGCTTCACGGCCGGCCCACTTCCCCGGCACGCTGTCAACGAGAGGAAGCTTGTTGGTCCGGAGCGATTAAGGAGGAGGCTGTGAGACGACGGCTGTTCGGTGGAGTAGGTATTGTGCTTGTCCTGTTGGCGATGGCTGTGCCCAGTCTGGGGACAAGCGTGGAGGCACGCTTGGGAACGGGCCCTTCTGTGTCGATTCTTGCAGACTGGTCTGTGACACGCTGGTTGGACGTTGGGGCCTCACTGGGGGTCCGGTTCGGGGATGGAGTCCAGACACCCCCTATGGTTGTGCAGACTCCATCTGTCACGGTCGGACTGCATGCGCGGGTGACGTTTGCTGATCCGGACAGTTCGCTTGTTCCCTATCTGGGGCTGGGGACGGAACTCTCCTTCCGGGGTGGTGAGATCTCCGGGCGCGCTCAGTTCGCTGGAGGTCTGCGGGTGCGTGTCGCCTCAAATTTGTATGTGTTGGGCGAAGGGTCACTGGCAGTGCCCATCTGGGGACCGGGACAGCGAAGGGTGGTGCTGATTGTGGGGATTAGGTATGAGTTCTAACTGGTTCTAAGTACTAAGTACTAAGTTCTAAGTTCTAAGTTCTAAGTTCTAAGTTCTAGGAGCTAGGTGCTAAGTTCTAGGTGCTGAGTGCTGAGTGCTAAGTTGCGAGTTCTGAGTTCTATGTTCTAGGTTCTACGTGCGGTGTTCTAGGTTGGGGGGATGGGGTAGAGGGTGATGGTGCCGTCGGCGGCGGTGGCTGCGAGAAGCCTGCTATGAGCGTTGACGGCGAACGCGGCAAGTTGAGGAGGGTCGACGTCCACGGTTTTGATCATATCACCACTAGTTACGACTTGTAATTCGAGTGGAGAGTCCGCGAAAGCTGTAATGAGAACTGCTTCTCCGTCTATGAACGTCACATGGTGGGCGCAACCTCCGTGGCTCATGCTGGCTAGTGGCTCGTCGGGCTTGTCGAGGGGCCACAGTGTTGCAGTCCCATCGGCGCAGAGGAGGGCCAACTGGGTTCCATCTGTGCTGAAGGCTATGTTCTCCACCCCCGAACTAGGAGACCGAAGCTCACCTGTACGTCGCCGATCGGCCACCATCCATAGTGTGACCGTGCCGTCGGCGGCCCCCGATGCGAGTTGTTCTCCGTCCGGGGTGAACGCCACCGCTCTGACCGGCGCGCCGTGGCGGTGAAGCGTGGCCACCTGGTCGGCGGAAACAGGATTCCACAAGGACACCGCCCCGCTCCAGGAGCCGATGGCGACGACGTCTCCGGAGGGGCTGAAGGCTGCGGCCAGTAGGGGGGCTCCGTTGCTGGGGATTACGCTTCTCTGAGCGCCGGTGGACATGTCCCAGATACTGCCCGTCCCATCCCCCGAGACGCTGAGCAAAACCGCCCCTTCGGGACCAAAAGCCATGTCCCAGATGGGGCCGGTGTGCCCTCTTAAGCTATGCACAAGCCGGCCGGTGGGCAGATCCCAGACGAACACTGCGCCATCGTCCGCCCCCACGGCGAGCAAGGATCCACAGGGGCTGAACGCCGTGGTGTGGACAGGGATTGACGGGGCGGTGAGGCGGCGGGGGTACAGAAACTCGAGCACGGTGCCGGTGGGGACTAGCGAGAGGGCGGTGTCGATCTTGATGCCACGTCCTCCGCCTTCGGCCGCCGGCTGCTCGAAATGGATGGCCACCACCTCGCCGCGGGCGTTGAGCACCGGCCCCCCGGAGTGTCCGCGCCGGATGGGGGCGTCGTACCAGAGTGTGTCGGTGGTCACAGTCGTCGCTCCGAGGTGGCCGTGGGCGGCGACCAACGCAGGGTGGCAGTCCGGGTAGCCGAGAACCACGATGTACTCGTTGGGTTGAGTCGAATCGGGACGACCTATGGGGAGGGGGCTAAGGTCGGGCGCGTTGATTTTAAGCAAGGCGACGTCGGTGTGCGGGTGCGTCGCCATGAGTTCCGCCTGGTGGTCGCGTCGACCCTCCACGACGACCACGATCTGCTGCGCCCCTTCCAAGACGTGCGCTGCGGTGAGGATATGCCCATCGGTGGAGATGATCACGCCGCTGCCACAGGTGGTCCAGCGATCCGTTTCCACGAGTACGCGCACCACCCCCCGGTGGGCACCTTCGATCAACGCCTGCCGGTCGGCGCCGGCTGCGTGCGTAGGCAAGGCACTGATAAGCAGGAAGGCCAGGCACACGCTCGCCGCCACGGCTGCCGCGTGCGTTTGGCAAATGCGTCTTCGGTACACCATAGCTATCGGGCCTCGCACTCATGTTCCCTCATGAGGGGGAATGTGTCCTACCTCATGTCCTAGGCTGGTGCCATTGTAGCCTGGTGGCGTGCAGGTAGCCGAGGGGCGCGGCGGCAGCGTATAGTGGAGATGCCGGAAGGCATAGGACACCGGCGTTGCAAAGGAGCGCCGTGAGCTTACCAGGGAGGTGGGGCGGTTGAGGCGGTTCTCTGCTTACACATTGTTGGTCTGTTTCTTGGTATCTGCCTGTGGCGCCATGCTCTGCGCCGCAGGGCAGGGCGCCGGGGATGCTGTGCCATTCTTGCGGAGCGGTGTGGGCGCCCGGGCGCAAGCGCTTGGCGGCGCGTTCAGCGCTTTTGCACAAGGGTACACAGCAACGCTCTGGAACCCGGCCGGACATGCCTATGAGTCAGGGTATGTGTTCGGCGGAAGCTACGAGAGCCGGTTCGGCGGACTTGTGTCCATACAGTCGCTGGGCGTGGCAGCAGGATGGGATGACTTTGGGGCGGGCCTCCTATACGTGTCGTCTGATATGTACAACGTTTTATTCCTGTCCGGAGGATGGGGCGGCAAGAGCTTCTCGGTCGGAGGAGGCGCCAAGGGCTATTGGATCCAGGAGGGAGCAAATAGTGCCCAAGGCTTGGGATTTGATGTGGGAGTTCGCGGCAGGCTCCTCGCTGAAGAAGGCGTCACGCTATCCGTAGCTTTGGTGTCGCAGGATATTGGATGGTCGGCGATCCGATGGCGTGGTCCAGGACCGGATTTCGTTGATTATGCAGCGTGGGTTACCCGGCTCGGAGCTGCGTTGCGGTTGGACGGTCCGTGGGGGCCCTGGGTAGCAGCGGCGGATATCGAGGCGGCTTTGCGACGGCCGCCGCGTGAGGACGAGGATGACTACCTAGATAGAGCTTTACAGACAGCGCTGCGACTGGGGACGGAGCTTTGGGTGTATAGCATTGCCGGCAGGGCCGGGTTGGTGGTGACCGCAGGTGAAACACCGGGTGTTCCTTCTCTGCGTCCTATAGTGGGGGTAGGAGTAGAGGTTGCCGGCGTTGAGGTCGATGCCGCTTTGTCCGGGGGGGCGCTCGGGATCATCTACTCGTTCTCCACCCAGGCACGCTTCTAGCCATAACAGCGTCCGGTCGGTTTCGCTGCGAGGCGAGGACAGATGTCTGTGGTCGAGGACTCCAACGGCCGTGCGACGGGGGACGAAATCCCTATTGCGCCACTAAGCATTTGTGCTATTATGCCCCATCATGTTGAGCAAACTCGGAATGACGTTAGGGTTTCTGCTGACCGCTGGGGTTCTAGGATGGTTGATCGGCGTCGTTTCCATGCGCGGGTTCTGATTGCTGTTCACGGTACGACTTCACGCTGTGGGAGACAAACGCGAGCAACACGCCCACGAACAGGCCCAGCACCCCGGCCACCGCGACGTTCATCCTGCGGTTGGGCCCGATGGGGCGTGTGGGGAGGATAGGGGACTCTACGACGCGGATGGGCTCGGCAGCCTCGGCTCGGGCCAGCCGCGCTTCCTGTAGCTTTTCGCCGACGCGGGCGTAGGTGTCACTGAGGACAGAGATCTCCCGTTCAAGCCTTTCTCTTCCGGCCTGTGCCTCCACGAGTTGCGCTTGCTTTGCCTCCAATGATGACAGCGTTTCCTCCTGGGAAGCTTCCAGATGGGCGACGTCCTCTCTGAGCGAGGCGACGGTGCTCCGGGCACCGACGACCTGCCGCCTGAGTGTAAAGTAATTTTCGTTTAGTATTTCCTCTTCAACGGTGAGATCGGCAAAGGCTTCGGCGTCGTCAGCTGGAGGTCGCTGCCCGAGGAACTGCCACACGGCCTCCGCGGAAGGCCCGCGTTGTAGGGTGAAGCGCTCCGGTTCCACCTCGAGGGCCTCCTCCAAGGACGCCAGTTCAGCCTGGTATACGCGCAGCTCCCGCCGGCTTTCGGCGAGACGGTCTGCCTGAGTCCTGTATACGCTTTCCAGGGCGGCGATCTCCGCGCTCAACAGGGCTTCGGGATACTGCTGGCGATGTGTCTTAAGTGCGTCTTCTAGGGCGTGGAGCTCCTCTTCCACGTCGCCAAACGTCTCGCTCAAGTAGGTGTAGGCCTGCGCTGTGCGTGTGAGAAACAGTTCTTCGTTTTGCTCCACAAAACCTTCCGACCAGGCCGACGCGAGTGTCACCAGGGCCTCCGGGGACGAGCCCCGGAACGTGGCACGCAGATACAAAGGGAACCGCCCCGGGAAATCCCGCGCTGTACCCTCCTCGAGCTCGATGGACATGCGCCCGCGTAGCGAAGCGACCTGCGGTCTGTCTTCCTGTGGGTAGGTTTTTTCGATGACGGATTCCAATAGGTTCCCGGCCAGGGCCAGGCGGCGATAGGTCTCCGGCGAGTAGATCGTGCCAACGATGTCACCGGCCAGGTCGCGGGCCAGGGGAGGCGTAATCAACAGGCTGGTTTCCGCCTGGTACTGTGGGGCAAGCTGAAGGGATAAGGCGATCGCGGTGCCGACGGCCACGACGAACGTGACCAGGACGATCCACTTTTCCCGCCACAGGACCATCAAGTAGTCAACCAGGTTGATCTCGTACTCTTCCTGCATATCCCGCTCCTCGGTCGCTCGGCCGCTTGCTCGCACTTGCCGGCTGCTGGGGGGCATTGTACTTGTCGATGATCGGTTGACCAAGCCTTCAAGGACAGATGCACAGAGGGAGCGGCGTGTTCTGCGTGGAGGGCTGCAGGGTGCACGCCGCTTCCGGGTCCGGAAGAGAAAGGGATTCCCCAAGCGAGCATCCGCGTCGGCCGAAGCTCCAGGCCGAAGGGATCCTGTACGAGGTCCACGTTATCCTTCTTGGTGGGCGGTCAGTCGGTGAGGGCGGCGGATTTGGCCATCTCCCGGAACTCGGGGCTCTCGGCCACGAGCTCGTCGTAGGTGCCCTGGGCGATGATCTGCCCCCGGTCGAGGAGGTAGACTGCGTGGCAACCGCGCACGGTTGTGAGCCGGTGTGCGATGATGATCAGCGTCTTCTCCTTGGCCACGTTGTCGATGGCCTGGAACACGGCCGTCTCCGTGGCTCCGTCCAGGGCGCTGGTGGCCTCGTCGAGCACAAGCACCTGTGGGTCGTGGTACAGGGCGCGGGCGATGCCGATGCGTTGGCGCTCGCCGCCGCTCAGGCGCACGCCGCGTTCGCCCACGTGCGTGTCGTAGCCATGCGGGAGTTCGTTGTCGATGAACGCATGAATGTTGGCGATTCGCGCGGCCCGCTCCACGGCTTGCATGTCGACTTCCTTCTTGGGAACAGCGAAGGCGATGTTGGCGGCCACGGTGTCGTCGGTCAGGTAGATCTCCTGGGGGACGTATCCGAGGGTCCGTTGCCAGCGGGGGAGGAGTTCGTCCGTGATCTCCTGGCCGTCGACGTACAGGGCGCCCGCGTCGGGCCGCAGGAGCCCAAGGAACAGATCGGCGATGGTGGTCTTTCCCGCGCCGGTCTTTCCGACCAAGGCGATGGAGGTGCCGACCTCTACGGTCATGGTGAGGTTTTGAACCACGGGAAACTCCGCGCTGGGGTAGCGAAAAGAGACTTCCCTTAGCTGGAGGACCTCGGTGAGCGGCAGTGGTTCCACAGTATGTGTGGACTGGGGGACATCGCCCGACACGGCTCGCAAGTCCTCGTATAAGGCGTTGAGGGCGGCCTGGTGGAACCTGATCTGGGTCACCCCGCGGAACACCCGCTGCAACGCCGGCAGAAGGCGGTAGCCGGCCATGGCGAACACGCCCATCAGGGGGAGCACCTGCCCAAGATCTCCGCGTGTGGCCAAGAGATAGAGCACTACCACCAGGAGGCCGCCGAAGGCTACAGCATCCAGTGCATACCGGGGGACGTGGCTGATCACCTCGCGGCTGGCCATGGCCGAGGAGAACCGGTACGAGGCGCGGGTGAAGGTGTCCACCGCCTGGCGCTCCCGCCCGGTCAGTTTGAGGAGCTTGACGGCGCCGAACGCCTCGCCGGAAACCTTGAACCGCTGGTTATTTGCCTCCACGCGGGCTTCGCCCAACCGGCGCAGGCGTTGCCTTACGAGAAGATAGATTGTGCCGTAGGCGCCGCCCATGGCCAGGATGGCCAATGCAGCGAGTACTGGGTCCACCACAAACAAAAAGGCCAGGATGCAGATGACCACGGCGGCGCTCGCCAGAAACTGCATCCCGGGAATGATCATCCCTCGAACCAGGTGTTGGGTTTCAGCCAAGATATTACGCCCCAATGTGGCCGAAGATTGCCCGAGGAAGAAGACGTACGGCTTTGCCAAGTAGCCGGCCAGAAGGCGCCGGGACAGACTGTGGTTCCGCATCCAGCTGAACCGATATAGAGCCCACTCGGCCAGGATGGCGAATGCGTTGGCGCTCACGAGGACGATTAGTACGATGAACCCGAGAAAGAGGAGAAACCGGTTGACGCTTGCGAACCCGAGGGTGGTAAACAGCCAGTTGAGTACGGCGTTCTCCTGGACCATCTCCGGATTTCCCACGACCGACAGGAACGGCATCACCGAGGCCACGCCCACGACCTCCAAGAGTGCCCGGCCGAGGACCCCCAGGAACACAAACCCGAGTCGGCGGCGTTCGCGGGGAGTTAGGAGCTGGAGGAGTTTCTTAAATGTACTGATCATTGTTTCTCGCTTGTGGCCTGTGGCCTGTAGCTTGTGGGAAAGGCGAAACCGGTGCTGGGCGTGAGAGAGTGCTGGTGGCGTGTGGCTTGTGGGAAGAACGGCTTGTGGCGAGTAGCTTGTGGCTTGTGGGAAGACCGCTTCTGGCTCCGGGAGCCCCGTCTCTTCCTTCATAGCGAAGCCGCCAGACGATCACCGCTTCGCACCTCGGCGATTCTGGTACTGGACGAAGCGGGAGAGTCGGCGGGCGAGTGCACGGTACCGTTGGCGGAGTTCGGAAATTCCGTCGCTGCGCAGGTGATTGAGCTCTGTCGCTATGTGAAGAAGCGTGTCGAGCTCGTACACGGACCCCACGGCGATCTGCGCGAAGCGGCCTGCTTCTGCCGGGGTCTTGCGTCCGATTCCTTCTGCCAGGTTGGCAGGCACAGAGACTGCGGCGCGGCGTAGCTGCGAGGTCAAGCCATAGAGCTCCTCCTTCGGCCACCTGGCTGTCAGTTCGTACATGGTTTTGGCAAGGGCCACAGCTTCCTTCCACACCTCCAGGTTGCAGACGCTGCCGATCGCGTCCATTTCTAACTTAGCTTCCTCAGACCTGCTTACTTCGTTCATTTTGCTCCACAGGCTGCTTGCTACATGCTACTGGCCACAGTTCGCTGTCCACCTAACTTCCACTGAACCGCCTCAGTAGCTCTTCGTGGGTTGTGTCTGCCGGTTCCTTCAGTCGTGCTTTCAGTTTTTCTTTAAATTCGTCTCTCAACGCTAGTCCGGAATCAGGGTCTCCGAGCATTTCCAGGATCTTCTGCTCGATCAGAAGCTCGAGCTCTTCCTCGCTCAGTGCTCCTATGTTGCTCATTTCGCCACCTCTCTGGCCCTGGGCTGTTCTCGTACCATGCTCTATTGTAGGCGTTCTGCGCAACTCGCTCACAGGGTTCGGATAGCAGCTTGTGGCGAGTGGCATGTGGGAAGACCAACCCCCTGGGCGGCGCAGCTGGTCTGCCAAGATTTGTCGACGCCGCAGAACCATCGTCGAAGATGGACTCCAATGCTCGGTGGGGGGCGGTAGCGTCGCTCGTCTGCGACGCTGGTTGACGTGGCGGACAAGGAGCGAACAACCGGCGGAGACAAACTCCGCCGCTACCGCCAAAGAGGTGGTGTGATCCCAGAGCTAGCTGCTTGTGAGCCAGTGGACGAAGTGCTGGAGGCCTTCCGCGAACGGGGTCTGGGGTTGCCAGCCGATGAGCTGCTGGGCCTTGGTGATGTCGGCCCAGGTGTGGGGGACGTCGCCGGGCTGGGCACGTTGTTTATCGAGCTGGGCCTTCTCCCCCAGGGCGTTCTCCAAAGCGGCGACCATGTCCAGGAGCTTGACGGTGTGGCTATTACCGAGGTTGATGATCTCGTAGTTGGTGGCGTCGTAGTCCAGGCATGCGCGGATGCCGCGCACGATGTCATCGACATAGGTGTAGTCACGGCTGGTGCTCCCGGCTCCGTAGATGGGGATGGGTTTGCTCTCGAGCATGAGGTGGGCGAACTTGTGGATCGCAAGGTCCGGCCGCTGCCGGGGCCCGTACACGGTGAACAGCCTAAGGCCGAGAAAGCGGATGCCGTAGAGGTGGCTGTACACGTGCCCCAGGAACTCGCCAGCGATCTTGCTCGCTCCATAGGGGCTCACCGGGCGCAGGACAGGATCGTCCTCCCGCCAGGGGACATCGGGATTCACGCCGTAGACGCTGGAGGAGCTTGCGAACACGAACTGTTCGATGTTCCAGGCGTGGGCAAGCTCAAGGAGGTTCTGGGTGCCAAGGACGTTGGTCTCGTAGTAGCCCTGGGGGTCTTCGATGGAGGGGCGGACGCCGGCTCTAGCAGCTAGGTGTACTAAAGCGTGAGGAGTGAGGTGTGAGGAGAGGGCGCTCTTCAGGGAGTCCAGATTGCGGATGTCGGCTTCAACCAGTGTGAACCGGGGATTCTGGAGGGCGGAGCCGAGGTTGTGGCGCTTGACTTCGGGATCGTAGAAGGGGTCGAAGTTGTCGACGGCGATCACGTGCCACCCTTCGGCGAGCAGGGTGTCGACAAGGTGGCTGCCGATGAAACCGGCGGCGCCGGTTACGACTACGGTTTCCCGGTTCCTGTGGTTCGGTGGGTTCATTGGGTTACTCCACCTGGTCGAGGAGTTCGAAGTAGCGTTGGCGACTGATCCCGGCAGTCCGCAGGTTCGTCAGGATATGGGTGATGGGTACCTCCTTGGGACTTCGTTTGACGACCACGGGCCGCCTCACTCCAGGTCTTTTCAGAATGAGATGGTCCCCCTTCTGGCGGTTTACTTGGAATCCTTCTAGCTCGAAGACCTTGACAAGTGTTCGGTAGTCGATGGGGACGATCTTTCTCGGGGGCACTCGTTACCTCGTGGTCAACAACTCTTCCTCGATCGGTCTCCTCGCGAGCCAGCGGCCCCCTTGTCGATGGAACCCCGCTTCTTCCAACACCTCATGCAGTGTGCCCAGCGCCTCACAACCTTCGAGAAACGCCTCCACTGCCTCTACCAGAGCTTCT
>SL_5KL_010_SEDDRAFT_10001669_pt1 | contig 13108 bp, 11 predicted proteins | sample SodLakKL_010_SED_FD_9118 | JGI IMG/M metagenome (IMG submission 9118)
AGAGACCTCCTTAATCTAAAGATTGACTTTCCAGCCATCTCGAGATTCTGTGGGGTCTCTCTTCTATTTGCAACCCCGACCGACCAAAATGTTACAGTAACGGCATGATTTTCGTGCGTTGGGCATGCAGGGTATCTTTGGTGTGCTGCGCACCACAATGCCGTTTCTCGGGCCTCTCAGCGGCCGATCAGGTGATTCTGGGGCCTCCCGGCGCAGGCTTATGCAGCAGAAGACTACGCCCATGTCCCTCTGCCGTGATGGCGCAGCGGCACCATGGGGTGGACCTGCAGAATCTGTCGTTGCGCTTCGGCGGCTAGCAGGGGTGATCTACGATGCTAACGCCTGAACAGCCTCTGCCACCATCGTTGTCTAGGGGTCTGCTTAGGGCCCTCGAGAAGTAGCAGGCGCTCCTGAAGCAACTCGGCCCTGGCTCTCCAATAACCAACCTCCTGGGATAGTTGCTCTATTCGATTGATGAGGGGTTGAGTGGACATAGGCTCATCAGAGGATGGGTGGCTGACCATGGGCAGATCATCGATTATGTAGGAGTCGCCGAACTTTGAGGAGACCAGTCTGGCCTTGAGTCGGCCCGACTTGATATAGCGACGGATGGTGATCGTCGATACCCCCAGGGCCTCAGCAGCTTCTCTGATTGTGTAGCCCTGTCTATGGCTCATCGGATTCAATTGTAGCACCTCTGTCAAGGGGTGTGCTAAGGGGTAGACCGGTGTGACGATGTCGAGGCATTGGGTGAAGAGATGTGTTGGCGCGTCATTGAGGTTTGGGATCACTGGACTCAGCGATCATGATTGAGGCCGGGCTGCCGTAGTAGGCGTAACGCACCCCGGCCAGCTATGATTGCTCTGTGAGGGGCGATTTGCGAGGAGTATTGGGCCATGGCTTACTTCAGGTACTGGCAAGGAGGCTGGAACCGCGCTATGGCCGCCAGAGGGCCGTTTTAGGCGCCAATAGGGGGTGGGTGAGAGGCTGTCAGGCGTTACGGACTTTGACGTAGGGGAAGGCGATAGGGAAGGGCACCTCCTTCCTGCCGAGGAGGTGGTATAGATGCATAGCTTCGTCTATCGTGAGAGGCCTGATGCTATCGAGTTGCCCGGGCACCAGCGATTGGTGCTGAGAGAAGAAGTGCCCGTTTGGCGTTCGGAACAGAAAGGTGTTCCGGCCTTCGTGCTCCCAGTTGTAGTTGTTGTTCCAGTATGCGTCGTGTGCCAGTAGAGTTGATTCCTCCGTGCAGTATCGCTTGCCCGCAACAACCCAGTCCATGTTTCGAGGCTGCATCGTGTCACCTCCCGTGTACTTCAGGCGGTTCCGCCCCCATATGGTAATGGTCGCGATTACCCGTTTTCATTATACCGCAAGCAGTTGTCCTGCTGCTAGTGGAGATGGATATCAACGAGGCAAGGTGTGAGAATCCGTCTGTTACAGCGATGGTTGCCAATTTGGGGATTTCGCCAATAACTGCTATGATTCGCATGAAATATCAGCGTTCCGGAGGTGATTCAATGGAGAAGATCGAGGTACTGAAGCGGTCAGACCTGTTTCGGACACTGGATGATGATGAGCTAGGGTTGGTGGCCGCTATCGGTGAGGAACTGGAGTTCGATGCCGGGGCCATTATCTGTAAGCAGGGTACCCTTCTCGACAGGATATACGTCATCAAGGAAGGTGCGGTGGCCATCATCCTCGAAGTCGGGCCGATGGCAGAACGCCAGGTGCAGGCGGCGACTCAGTTCGAGAGCTTGGGCTGGGTGGCCATGATACCGCCCTATACCTGCACGGCAACAGCCAAGACTCTGGAGAAGACAAAGCTCATCGGTTTCGGCAGAGATGAACTGTACGGTCTGTGTACTGCGAAACCGGAAGTGGGCTTCAAGGTCCTGCAGGCACTGGCCTGTGTGATGTCGGGCAGACTGCGCCAGGCATATACCCAGTTGCTGGGCGTTACGGGCAGCGAAGGGTATTAGTCGGTGTCTGGTGTTCAATTATCGGGGGTACTAGCGTATGACGAGTAAGACACTTGATTCTATGATGCAGGAGAAGAGGGTGTTCCCGCCTCCGGCAGAGCTCAGTAAGAAGGCACATATCAAGAGCCTTGAGGAGTATCGCGAGATTTACCGGAGATCCATTGAGGATCCCGAGGGTTTCTGGGCTGAATGTGCCCAGCAGCTGGACTGGTACAAGAAGTGGGACAAGGTGCTGGTCGATAACTTCAGTGAGGCCCAGCACCAGTGGTTCGTTGGTGGCAAGCTCAACGTTACCTACAACTGCCTGGATAGGAATCTCGAGGGGTGGAGAAGGAACAAAGCCGCACTGATCTGGGAGGGTGATATCGGTGACAGCAAGACGCTTACCTACCAGCAGCTGTACCATCAGGTCTGCAGATTCGCCAATGTGCTCAAGAAGCACGGGGTCAAGAAGGGAGACCGGGTCACGATCTATCTGCCCATGATACTGGAGCTGCCGGTCGCCATGCTTGCCTGTGCGCGGATAGGGGCGGTCCACAGCGTGGTTTTCGGCGGGTTCAGCGCCGAGGCACTGCGTGACCGCATACTTGACTGCGATTCAAGGACACTTATCTGTGTCGATGGCTATTATCGCGGCGGACGGATCATCCGCAGTAAGGACAACGCCGATGCCGCGCTGGAGAAGTGTCCGAACGTGAAGGATGTGATAGTGGTGCAGAGGGCAGGCATCGTGGTGAATATGGAGCAGGGTCGGGATTACTGGTGGCACGAGGAGATTCAGGCCGAGGACATAAAGCCGGTCTGCGAACCTGAGGTAATGGATTCCGAGGATCCCCTCTTCATCCTGTACACCAGCGGGAGCACCGGAAAGCCAAAGGGGGTTCTACACACACAGGCCGGATACTTCTTGTTTGCCTTCCAGACCTTCAAGTGGATATTCGACATCAAGGAGGAAGACATCTACTGGTGCACTGCCGATATCGGCTGGGTGACGGGGCATAGCTACATCGTCTACGGCCCTCTGGCCTCCGGCGCCACCTGCGTCATGTTCGAGGGTGTTCCCAACTACCCCCGCCCCGACAGGTTCTGGGAGATTGTGGAGAGGTACCAGGTCACGATCTTCTACACCGCTCCCACCGCCCTTCGCGCGATAATGATGGTCGGTGACGAATGGCCCAACAAGCATGACCTGAGCTCGATTCGCATTCTTGGTTCGGTTGGAGAGCCGATAAACCCCGAGGCATGGATGTGGTACTACAATGTGATAGGCAAGGGGAAGTGTCCGATAGTGGACACTTGGTGGCAGACGGAGACCGGTGCGGCCCTGATCAGCCCGCTGCCGGGGGCCACTCCCTTGAAGCCGGGCTCGGCCACGTTCCCGTTCCCAGGGGTTGAGGTGGCCGTGATCAGGGACGACGGTTCACCGGCTGCGGCCAACGAAGGCGGCAACCTGGTTATCAAGAGGCCTTGGCCCGGCCTGATGCGGACGGTCTACGGTGACCCCGAGAGATTCAAGAAGACCTACTTCGTACAGTTTCCCGGTGTGTACACTACGGGAGACGGCGCCAGAGTGGACGAGGACGGCTACTACTGGCTGATGGGACGTATCGATGACGTGATAAATGTGTCAGGACACCGGATCGGCACCGCTGAGGTCGAGAGCGCTCTCGTAGCGCATGACAAGACCGTGGAGGCGGCGGTGGTGGGTATGCCGCACGATATCAAGGGACAGGGCATATACGCTTTCGTGACGCTGAAGAGCGGTGTGGAGAAGTCCGACGAGTTGAAGAAGGAGCTGACAGGCCACGTCCGCAAGCAGATAGGCCCGATAGCCACGCCGGACAAGATCCAGTTCGCCGACGCCCTGCCCAAGACGAGGAGCGGCAAGATTATGAGGCGGATCCTCACAAAGATCAGCAGCGGAGAGGTTGACCAGTTGGGCGACATCTCGACGCTGGCCGACCCCTCGGTGGTGGACGTCCTGGTTAGAGAGAGGGAGTCCTGATAACGCGGTCGCCTGAAGTCGAGTTCCGCTCAGTCTGAGAAGCGACATGGGACCCGTGTCTTGAGGAGTGGGAGCGCGGCGGCCCCGCAGATGCGCGGTACGGGCAGCGTCACGGCATCACTGCGACTGGCGAATCATCTCTTCCCATTGCTTGTTGCCCTCGGCCATGTATTCCTCGTCGCTCATGAGTTCGATGTGTAGCCGGTCAACCGTCTCGCGGCATACCTGTCCGGTTGTTACCATTTCCCGCCCTGCCTGCCTGAGGGCGTCCTTAAACTCGGCGATCTTCTGAAGAATCTCGGGGGGAGGGCCTTCATCGGGGACCCCGAGGGCCTCGCCGCAGTTGCGATAGATCTCGAGTACGACCCTGTTCGCGCCGCCTCTCTTCACTATGTCGACGAAATGCTCCAGCAACTCGAAGTTGTGCTTACCGGGGAATCCCGAGTTGAATATGAAGAACTGCCGGGGAAACCGCTTCACCCTGCCCTCGTGATAGAAGCTACCATCGTCATTTCTGTGGATGTAGGGTGTTGCCAGGGGGAGAAAGCGGTCCTGGAAATTCTTCAGCAGCCCGGTCATGTACATTCCGTACACAGGCGTGGCCATGCCCGCGTAATCCGACTCCAGGAGAAGGTCAATCAGAGTTGCCATGTCGTCCTTGATCGCGCATATGCCCGGAGTTTTGACCCAGCAGGCGAAGCAGCCCAGGCATTGCTTGATGTCCTTCTCGACTAGGAACACCTCCTCCGTCTCGGCCCCGGCCTGACTGGCTCCCTCCAGCAGCGGCTCTATCATGATATGGCTGTTGCTCTTTCTTCCACGGGGGCTACCATTGAAAACGGTCAGCTTCATCGTCTTTCTGCTCCTTCTTGTTGAGTATTATGTCGCGGTATTCCAGCCCTGTGAGCGTGCGACCTGTACGGGAACTGTAGCAGCCCGCTGGATTGACGGTCAAACGAACCCGGGCCTATCACCTTCGGATCGGACCCGTACCGGCCGGGAGAGCGAATCACCTCAGCCAGAACTGCACCCGGGGGCGGGCGGAACTCCAGCCATTGACGGACAGAGCGCATGGCTGTATCCTTCTTATTTGCCACGATGAACAGCCAGGCTCCGTAGTCGAATGGCGATCAGCGGTACTCAGGAGGGTGAGAAGATGGTCGAAAGAGAGGCAAGCTTTGCGTCTGCGAGCCTGCGATTGGAGGGCACGCTGGCCGTGCCCTCAGGCGAGGGGCCGTTCCCCGGGGTGTTACTGGTCCCCGGGTCGGGGCAGGTAGATAGAGACGAAAACCACAAGAGCCTTCGGCTCAACGTGTTTCCCGAGATAGCCCGCCACCTGGCGGAGCACGGCATAGCCACTCTGAGGTACGACAAGCGGGGGGTCGGGGCAAGCGAGGGAGACTTCTGGGCGACCGGCTTCTACGACAACGTCTCGGACGCTTCCTCCGCGCTGTGTTTCCTTCAGGAACAGGAGGATATCCTGCTGGGAAGAGCTTTCGTGTGCGGCCACAGCGAGGGAGCTCTGATCGCCACGAGGCTTGCCGCTGAAGGCGCCGGTGTCGCCGGGATCATATTGCTTAGCGGGACGGCACAGCCGGGCGAGGATGTAATCAGGTGGCAGGCCGGCAAGGTTATGAAAGGAATGCGTGGGCCGATCAAGTGGCTGATCAAGCTCCTGCGCATCGACGTGATCAAGACCCAGCAGAAGCAGATAGATAAGATCAAGCGTTCTTCCAGGGACTGGTATCGTACTCAGATCATAGCGAAGGTCAACGCCAAATGGATGCGGGAGTTCATGGCGTATGATCCGTCGGAAGATCTGCCCAGGATACGTGTACCGGTGCTGGCCGTAACGGGCTCGAAGGATATCCAGGTCAACCCGCAGGACCTGCGGCGCATGTCCGAGCTGGTTAGGGAGGACTTCGAGTGGCACGAGGTGCCTGACGTCTCGCACATTCTCAGGGCCGAGGAGGGTGAGCCCTCCGTATCCACATACAAGAAGCAGGCCCGGCAGCCCGTCGACTCACGGGTGTTGCAGCTGATCTCGGATTGGTTGACGAGGCAGGCTGCCGCGTCGACCTGACAAGATCCGTCCGGATAAGTCTGATCTGACTAGCTGGGGCGACGAGGCTACATCCTCACTCACCCGTGCTTCTTGAGCATAAGTCCCATCTGGAGGTGGCTTTGCAGCATTCTATGGGTACACTGGATCAGACATGTACAGAGGATCTGAATCTAGAGTAAGGCAGGCATGGCGCATCTCCCAGCTGGGTGGGACACAAGACCGGAGATACCTACTCTCTACGGATATATGAGCACGCAGTCAGTCAGAAATGCTCGGCTGGCACTTCCGTGGCTATATGCGCCTTCGACGATGACCTCTTGGCCTTCCGGTAGCTCCATGATTGCGCGGAGTTGCTCTCCCTCAAATCTGCATGCAGTTCCAAAGCCCGATCTCCTGCTCACAACTACTTCGCCCCACATACCTTCAATGTAGCCCCACTCGATCTGGGCAGAATAGATGGGGCCGTAGACGCGCACAATATCTCCTTTCCTGAATCCCGATTGTGTATGGGCGAGTCTTTCGCCGCGCATAGCATCTCCTATCATCTCCTCGTCAACGGAGACAGTCCAGACTCGTGTGCTTTCGATGAGTAACGATGAACAACCCACGACACGATAGATGTCATGGCTGAATGGGAAGCGCTTTATTCCTCCGTATTCACCCTCTATGATCACATCCATATCGGTCTCAAGATCCTGCAGAAGGGCCACTGCCTCGGCCTCGAACATGCACTGCACCCTCCTCGAGCAGTGATAGGGTTTCAGATTGACCTCCCCTCTAAGGTTGGGATACTTGCCGACAACCCTGAAAGCCTCCACCCTTCCCAGGATCCGAACTGGTGTACCTACCTCTATAGCTGGCTCTCTACCTCGCATAGCCTTCTCATACTCGCCGATGACGAGAGTGGAGATGAACTCGCCAACTGTAATCACTTCTGGAGGCACCGGTTCAGGATCGATGTCGGTCTCGGAGTTCGGTGGTTCAGCCACGTCAGGGTCCCCTCCACGTTGGGATAGCGTCACTGCCACTATCGCCCCTGCCACTACCAGACAGACCAGAGAAATCAGCATTGCCTTCTTTGACATGATACTTCCTCCCTCATTTCTGCATGCTCCCGAGTTACCTGCCTGATTATCGCAGAAGCCATGCTGCGCAGACAACAGCGCGGCCTACATGCCCGCCCAGTGCATTCTACTCTCGGGCTGCCTCGGGGCGGGCGAGGGTGTCGAGCATCAGCGAGATCTGCCGGGCATTGACCACGGCCTTGTCCTCATAGCAGTTGTTGAACAGGACGTGCATTTCGCTTGTTCGGTTCGCAAGGTCGCGTATCTTCTCCGCCCACGGCTGCAGTTCGTCCTCGGTGTAGAGGTGGTTGAAGCGCTCGGCAGGGCCGATGCCTTTCTTCTCCCAGGTGTCCGTGTTCCTGCCGTGAAAACGGACGATGCCTATATCGGAAGTTACCTGGGCGATGGGGGGCACGCTCGACTTGAACCCCTGGGGTTCGTCGACGCAGACAAAGGATAGGTCGTTCTTTCTCAGGAAGTCGACGGTGGCAGTGCGGTTCTCCTCGCTCAGCCACACGTTGTTCCTGAACTCGATGGCTATGCTGTACTGGGGCAATCTGTCCCTGCACATCACCATGTAGTCGAACTGCTGCCTGCCGGGATAGAACCAGGGCGGGAACTGGAAGAGCACGATGCCCAGCTTGCCGGCGGTGTCGAGCGGGAGCAGCGCGCTCTCGAACCTCTGCCACAGTTCATCCATGAGTCCGGGCGGAAGGTCGCGGTAGTACAGGTTCGGTTTCTGCTGGAGTTCGGAGGTGATCTGCTCCCTTACATTCTTGGGCAGGGAGGTGGCGGGTGTAGGGTGCTGGGTGAAGAGCCTGAAAGCCTTGAAGTCGAACAGGAAGTCATCGGGCGTGCGCTCTGCCCAGAGATAGCTGTTCCTTTCGCCGGGCAGGGCATAGTAGCTGCTGTCCACCTCGACGATGTTGAACTGGCTGGCATAATACTGGAGGCGCGCTTCTGCCGAACGCGCCGACTCGGGGTAGAAGCGTCCCGATTTGAGCAGCGTGGGATCGGTCCAGGAACAGGTGCCTATTCGAATCATACCCGTTTCTTCTCGTCTCATATTCTACTAAGCGCTGCTACGGTTGACAACAACGACCGGGGCTCAGTTGATCGGGTTGGCCAGGTGCTGCGTGTCGGCCGGGTTGTTTTTACCTTCGTCTTGCAGTGAGGTGAGCGTCTCGGCGATGATGTTCAGGGTTTCCCTTTTCTGGAGTGTTCCTTCGACTACAACCAGCGGCTCGAGCTTGAAGACCTGCCGGTACTTCTTGTACACGTGTGGCCTGACTATTACGTTAACCATACCGTCCTCGTCCTCGAGAGTCATGAAGGCAAAACCCCTGGCGGTGGGAGGCCTCTGCCTGGTGATAACGTAGCCGGCCAGCCGCACCCGGGCATCCGACGGCAGTTGAGCAAGCCGGGAGCTTCTTATCAGGCCATCACCGGGTATACCTCTTCTCACCACCTGCATGGGATTGTGCTTTGTAGACAATCCCTGAACCCTGTAATCCACCTTCATCTCCTCCAGTTCGGTGAAGTCGGGTAGGGGGACCGTGATATCGCTGAATTCCAGAGTAAATTCGCCCGGGCACTTCTTCTCCAGAATGCCGAGTTGCCATAATAGCTGCCTCCTCTGGTAGCCGGAGTAGTCGAAGGCACCGGCGAGGATAAGGCTTTCCACGGGCTTCCTCTCCAGTCCGGTCCTGGTATAGAAGTCCTCCAGAGAAAGGTAAGGCGCCCTCTCCCTTTCAGCCAGGATCCGGCTCATGGCTTTCTCTCCCACTTCCCTGACGTACATCAGGCCCAGCCTGATCCTTCGGCTTCGCTCAGTACAGGCGCTGTCATCTCCGATCGTGCACCTGGCGCTGCTCTTGTTGATGTCCGCCGGTAGGACCTCGACCCCGTGTCTCCCGGCATCTCGCACGATGACCTCCGGGGAGTAGAATCCCATGGGCTGATTATTGAGCAGGGCGCAGTAGAATTCAGCCGGATAGCGTTTCTTGAGCCAGGCGGATCTATAGCACAGGAGGGCAAATCCGGCGGCATGGCTCTTGCAGAAGCCATACTCGGCGAAACCCCCAAGGGTTTCAAAGATGCGCCCGGCGAGACCGGCTGCTACGCCGGACCTCTTCGCTCCGTCTATGAACCTCTGTCTCATCTCGTTCATAGCATCTCTCGATCTCTTCCTGCTCATCGCCCTTCTCAGGGAGTCGGCCTCACCGGGTGTGAAATCGGCTATGGCAACCGCGACCTGGATTACCTGCTCCTGGAACAGGAGGACACCAAGGGTCTCTTCGAGTATCGGCTTCAGCTTCGGGTGCAGATACATCACCTTTTCCAGCCCTTTTCTCCTGCGGATATAGGGGTGTACCATGTTCCCCTGCAGCGGCCCCGGCCTGATGATAGCCACCTCGATGGTCAGGTCTTCAATGGAACGCGGTTTCATACGCGGCAGGGTCTGCATCTGCGCCCGGCTCTCCACCTGGAAGACGCCTATCGTGTCGCCCCGGCAGATCATGTCGTATACGCCCTCGTCATCCGGAGGCAGGTTATCCGTATCAGGTCTTATCCCGATGGAATCGGGATGATGTTCCTTCACAAGCTCACAGGCCTCGTGAATGAGCGACAGCATTCTCAAGCCGAGCAGGTCCACTTTTATCAGGCCGGCATCGGCGACGCTGTCCTTGTCCCACTGGCAGACGATCCTCCCCGGCATGGCAGCCTTTTCCAGGGGCACGATTTCACTCAAGGGACAGCAGGAGATAAGCATCCCTCCATTGTGAATGGATAGGTGCCTGGGGAAATCGTGAATCTCCCGGCAGAGAGAGGTGAACTCCTGCCACGGCATTGACGTGAGATAAGGCAAGAATTCCTCAACTCCGGCAAGGTCCTGCCCCAGGTCTCTGGCCCCGTATACTGAGACCGACTTCGCCATTCTGTCCAGAAGGCTTTCCGGCATGCCCAGCACCTTGCCCACCTCTCTTACAGCATTCCTGGCCTGGAAGGTCACATATGTACAGACCATGGCCGTATGTGCCTGTCCATATTTCTCATAGACGTACTGGATGAGCTGTTCGCGGTGGTTTGTCGACACATCGATATCGATGTCGGGGATAGATGACATCTCCTCGTTCAGGAACCGGCCCAGGAAGAGCCTGTTCTTCAGCGGGTCGACCGCGGTTATGCCCAGAACATAGGCTACCAGGGAGTTGGCCGCCGAGCCCCTGCCCTGAGCGGGGATGCCGTTTCTCCTGGCGTAGTCCATGATGTCCCACACTATCAGGAAGTAGCCCGACAGCCCGAGCTTGTCTATCAGGTTGAGCTCGTGATTGAGCCTGGTCTCTATCTCTGAGCCCGTCCCGATGCAATCGGGACCGTACCTGTCCTTTACCTTCTGGCGGCATAACCCGGCCAGGTACCCCTTCGTCGTCTCTCCCCGGGGCAGGAGAAACTCCGGAAAGCGGTAGCCTGAGAAGTCCAGGTCGACATCACATTGCCCGGCTATGGCAAGCGTATTGGAAATCGCCTGCGGATACTCCCGGAAGAGCTGTGCCATCTCTTCGTATGGCTTGAGGTGAAACTCGGAGTTCAGCCTCAAGGAGGTGCATTCGTCCAGGGTTGTCCGGTTCTTGATGCATGTGAGCACATCGTGCAGCCTGTGTTTTTCCCGGTCGGCATATTGGACATTGTTGGTGGCGACATAACCCAGCCTGAGGCTGTTGGCCAGGTCGACCAGGGTACGGCAAAGATGTCCATCGTCCGGGTAGAAATTGTTCTGAAGCTCTATATAGAAGTTTTCCCGGCCGAGAACGTCGATGTACCTGTTGGCCACCTCGCAGGCCTTGTCCCTGCGACCGGAGGTGATTGCGCCTACGATTTCGCCCTTTCGACAGCCGGAAAGGCAGATAAGGCCGGCGGAGTGACGGGCGAGGTTTTCCAGCTTGAGCACGGGGTTGCCCCTGGGGTTCTCATTGTGAGATCCTGGATGCTCCTGTTCCAGCCGGGCCCCGGTTATCAGCCGGCAGAGGTTGGAATAGCCTTCGTTGTTCTTCGCCAGCAACGTGATATGACTGCCGTTCTGCAGCGTCATCTCCGCCCCGATGACGGGCTTTATGTCGGCCCTGAGGCACGCTTTGTAGAAGCGGATAGCTCCGTACAGTCCATCATGGTCGGTGAGGGCCAGGGCGGGCATGTTGAGTTCCGCTGCCCTGCTTACCAGGTCCTCCGGGTGAGATGCGCCATCCAGCAGGGAGAAATTGGAGTGGCAGTGAAGCTCGACATAATCCCCTTCCGATTTCATCGCGGAATGATACTCCCTTGTGAATCCAGGGCAGGCTCAATCATGGATGCGTTGCAGATACCAGGCTCCGGTCAGCAGATCCCGGTAGAGTTCACAGATAGTGCCTGACTCGGTCTTAACCTGGAAATACTCCCTTTCCACCGGCCTCTTCCACCATCCCTGGACTACCCGCCACTGTTTCAGGGTCTCTTGCACCCTTGCTCTTCTCCTCTTATAGATAAAGGCGACCGGTTTGTGCCGGGAACCTTCCTCGACTTGCAGTCTTATAGCTTTCCTGAATAGTTTGCTCATCGTCCTTATGGGCTCGGGCCCAGGCGCCTCAAAGATCGAGTTCGGTGAATGAAAAAGAATCCTCGGGTAAAGCGCTGTTCGGCCTGGCAAGCACCCTGCCCACTACACTTTTGCCGTATCTCTGCCGGAGCCAGCTTATGGCTGAAGCCAGCCTTTCGCCGTGCTTAACGCGCTCATCCGGGAATCCCGACGGGATGGGGACCTGTCTTCCGCTTTCAGGACAGAGATCGGTCAGAGTCAGCCTCATTTCGCTTACAGGAGCTGTGAATCTTGCCGACTCCAGGTGCTGCTTCAAGTGCTGCAACATCGTTTCCCTGGAGGAAGTCGCTTCCTTGAAGTGGAACACGCGTTGCGCGATATGGTCGTTGTTAAAATGCATGGATATCGTCAGCCGGAGACAGCTTTGCCAGCGCTCCTTCAACTGCCGGCTTAACGCGTCCAGAAGCCTGTCACCGCCGGCCAGGACCCGGTCCATGCTCTCTGCGGCAGGTTCGAAATGAACCTGCTCCTTCAGCACCGGCGCCTCACTCCAGGGGGTTAACCTCGACCCGTCGATGCCGTTGGATAGTTCCCACAACCACTCTCCCTCGTTGCCGAATTCCAGGCTGAGTGCCGCCGGCGACAGGGCCGCCAGTTGTCCTATCCGGTAGATGCCGAGCAATTCAAGTCGCTCCAGTGTTACTGAGGAGGCGGGCAGAAGGCCCACAGGCAGGTCTTTGAGGAAGTCCTTTCCCTCTCTTCTGGTGACGACCATTATCTGCCCCGGCCCGGCGATCCGGCCGGCCGCCCAGGCCACGAACTTATTCGAGGCGACGGAGACGAAGGGGTAGAGCCGAAGGCGTTTTTCGATCATCTGCCTGGCTTCCTCGACAAGCTGCAGTTCTGCGTCGTCATCGGGGGCTTCGTTGCCCGCATCAATGAAAACCGAGCGTTCGGCAGGACTCATCCCGACTCCCGGAGTCCTCAGGGATGGACGGGGACACAGCTCACGGTGTCCCGCTTCCACCACCGGGCTGTAACCGGCGAGCATGGTCAGGACGGTGGCAAAGGCGTCGGCGTATTTTCCCTCGTCCGGCGGCAGGAATACCCCTTGCGGGCATAGAACATATGCCTCTCTCAGGAGCATGCCCTGCCTGACACCGCATGCCAGCGCCTCCTTAGAGGCATCGCATACGGCCTTACGTTCATAGTGCAGGCCTCCGATGATTACCGGCCTTCCCTTCAATGAAGGGTCGTCTTTCGTCTCGACCTGAACAACGAAATGAGGAAAGAAAAAACATGCGACTCTCATCTCCGACCCCCTGACTACCGGTCGAGCTTTCTCAGAACTGCGACCACCTTGCCCTGCACTTCGATGTTCTCGGGCCCGGTATACATGGCTTTCATCTCGCTATTCGC
>SL_5KL_010_SEDDRAFT_10001671_pt1 | contig 13101 bp, 9 predicted proteins | sample SodLakKL_010_SED_FD_9118 | JGI IMG/M metagenome (IMG submission 9118)
TGAAACGAATGCCCCTTTTCTGCAGGTAAGGCAGGACCTGGGTTATATAGGTACCGCTTTGCGAGGCCATGCCCAGACGGCCCGGGCCCCCGGTAAGCGGACAAACGGTCACATTAAGCGGGAGGGCGCTGTTTATAATCCCCATGCAGTTCGGGCCAAGAAATCTGATCCCGTGGCGGGCGGCGGTCTCTTTGAGCTGCTCCTCAAGTTCTTTGCCCTCGGGACCAATTTCCCTGAATCCGGCGGTAATGATAATTGCCCGCCTGGTGCCGATTTTGCCAAAATCGTCGAGGATACTGACCACCAGTGAAGCCGGCAAAACAAACATAACCAGGTCGGGCGCCTCAGGCAAATCGAGTGCCGAAGGGTAGGCCTTGTAACCAAATACTTCCTGTTCGGTGGGGTGTACCGGGTAAAATTTGCCCGGAAATCCGTCTTTAACGATGCTTAAAGCCTGGATTGCTCCCATCTTCATCGGGTTATTCCCGGCACCGACGGTGGCAATCGACCGCGGGCTCAACATTCGATGCAGGGGGTTTTCGCTCATCCCTATCGCCTCCTCTTGTAAAATTCAAGACAATTGGAGCTTATCCTGCCGGCATTGTTTTTTTGGCACAAATACTTTTGCTTCTTTCCCCGGTTTTAGTTATCATATTAATACTGCAGCGCAACTTTAGCCTACATAATTGTCCGCCAGTACCCTGTCAATTAAGTTTGTTCTGTTTTTAATTCACAGCTGTTGCAAGCCTGCGCTCACGGATCGCTCGGTCGAGTAGCGCGGGGGAATTTCACCCCCACGCCCTCCCAGAACCGGACGTGAACCTCTCGATTCATCCGGCTCTTACAGTCCAGCCGTCCTCGGGTATAGCTGCCAATGAGCAAAAAGTTTTGGGTCCCGCTTTCTAACCCCACGCACCCACTTAATTGCCCTGCCGCTATGTCCCCTAAATCTTTTGTATTTCCATTCAGCCCATTTTCCCAATCGCAAGTCCAGCTGACGAGCCACATCCTCGAGTGCAGAGCGATAGTAGCTACCATAGTAGTTGAACCAGCCGCGGATTACCGGGTTGCAAACTCTAGCAAGGTCTTCAAGGCTCCAGTTGCTCTTTAAATGAAGCTTCCAACCCCTTATCTGTTGGTTTATCTTCTTTTTCGCTTTGTTGCTAACCGCAGGGTTAAATCCGATAAATATCCCATTTCTGCCCTTAACTTTACGGGGTCTAAAGGTAAAACCCAGAAAATCAAACTTATGCCGGTGATAATCCCCTTTTCTCCTATCATCTTTACAATAGACTATCTGTGTTTTATGCGGATTCAGTTTTAACCCACACTGCATAAACCGTTTCTCGATTGCCTCTTTTACTTCTTCAGCTTCCGCTTCCGTTCTGCAGTGACAGATAGCATCGTCGGCATATCGCTCGAAGGGCACTTCCGGATAGTTTTCCTGCATCCAGCGATCAAAGGCATAGTGCAAAAAGAGATTGGCCAGCAGGGGGCTGATTACTCCACCTTGCGGAGTTCCCTGATTCCTTTCTTCCAGCGACCCATCCGATAATTGAACCGGGGCTTTTAGCCAACGTTCCACATAGAGCAATATCCATTTGCTGTCGGTGTGACAGCGCAGCGCTCTCAGCATCAACTCATGGTCAATACTGTCAAAGAAGGTGCTGATGTCTAAGTCTACAACCCAGTCATAGCTCCAGCAGCGCTTCCTGGCTACTCCAACCGCTTCAACCGCCGATTTTCCCGGCCGGTAGCCGTAGGAATCATGGTGAAAGTGTTTCTCCAGCTCCGGCTCCAGGCGGTTCTTCACTACCGTCTGGGCCACCCTGTCCGCTACTGTTGGCACCCCAAGCAGTCTTGTCCCCCCTTCTTTTGGTATCTCTACCCGTTTCACAGGTGGGGGAAAGTAGCTGCCTGATGATAACCGGTTCCAGAGCTTGTAGAGGTTGTCCTCCAGCTTGCGCTCAAATTCTAAAATGGTTTGCCGGTCTATCCCCGCTGCTCCCTTGTTCGCCTTAACTTGCTTGTAGGCCTCATAAACTTCTTGCTTGGAAATACTAAACGGCTTCGCTTTACTCACAAAGTTCCTCCCATCTCCCTGGTTGACCCTGCCATAAAACCGGACTGTGCAGCTCCTTCGCTCCACCTCCATTACAGAGGCTTCCTCACTACTACAAACTGCTCCGCCCCTGTGCTCCGCATCGGTACTCTCATCCTTCAAGGGGCCTCCTCTCGGATTTCTCCCTTCACATCAGAGCGACAGGTTCCCACGTTCCATACAGAAGCCTGATGATAGGTTCACGCCGCCTCTATGCCGGACGCCGCCTGGTCAGTACACAGGTTTCTTCCAGACTCGTCCCGGGACAACGGTTAATCCCCGGTTTTGACGTCATTTGGCCATGTTTCGACACTTCCACAGCGGTTCGTTTGCACCCGTCTCCCTATCTCATACCTGACAGGTTCATTCCTGCCTTTTCCTTAACGCTCACCACCTCGGCTCTTTACCAAAGCAGCTTAAGGTGGTTTGAAGCCCTCTCCTGCAAGACGGCTCCGGGGGGCCCACCCCCATCTCCTGTATAGTTCGCCCACTCTATCTTAAAGTGTGCCTCGTGGCACACAACCGTCCCCATGGCACCGCTAATTCCCGGATATTGCGCTGTAGTATTAAACAAAAATAAAGGCAAATGGACAAAACGCGTAGAATATAACACAAAGCTCAAAGTTGTCAGCCAACAAAAGCACCCGTCTGTTTTGTGTGCTAGAAGAGGAGCGAATTCAATGATGAAACTGTTTGAACCGATTAAAGTGGGCCATATGGAGTTAAAAAACCGGATCGCCATGCCGGCGATGCATCACTGCTACACCCCGGACGGCTTCGTCAACGAACGCCTGATAAAGTATTACGAAGCCCGGGCTCGCGGCGGTGCCGGGCTGATCACGATCGGGGGATGCACCATTGACACGCTTGGTCCGGGGCCGATGATGGTCGGCCTGCACGACGACAAGTTTATCAAAGGCCTGAAGGATTTAACCGGGGTACTCAGGCAGTACGGAGCAGCCTCCTGTGCCCAGCTTTACCAGGCCGGACGTTATACCCACAGCATTATGATCGGCCAACAACCGGCCGCTCCGTCGCCGGTTGCTTCCCGGTTGACCCGTGAAACCCCGCGGGAAATGACCTTGGAAGACATTGAAACAGTAATTGAGGATTTTGCCAGGGCGGCCCTGCGGGCCAGGGAAGCGGGCTTTGATTCCGCCGAAATTATCGCCAGTGCCGGTTACCTGATCTGCCAGTTTTTATCGCCGCTTACCAATCAGCGCAGTGATCAGTACGGCGGCTCATGGGAAAACCGGACCCGTTTCGGCCTGGAGGTAGTGCAGAGGACCAGGGAACTGGTGGGCAGTGATTATACTATCATCGTCCGGCTTTCCGGCCACGATTACATGCCCGGTGGAAACACCAACCGGGAAGCGGCCCTTTTTGCCGCGGAACTGGAAAAGGCCGGTGCGGACTGCTTCAACATTACCGGGGGTTGGCATGAATCGCGGGTGCCCCAGATTACCGGCGATCTGCCCCGCGGGGGCTTTGCCTATCTTGCCCGCGGAATCAAGGAAGCGGTTAAGGTGCCGGTGATCGCCAGCAACCGCATCAACGATCCCCTGGTTGCCGAACAAATACTGCAGGACTACCTGGCAGATATGGTCAATATGGGCAGGCCCCTGCTGGCCGACCCGGAACTACCGAATAAGACTCAGCGCGGGAATACGGCTTCGATCCGGCGCTGTATTGCCTGCAACCAGGGCTGTTTGGATATGGTCTTTACCATGCAGGAAGTGCACTGCACAGTCAACCCCCTGGCCGGACGCGAGCACGAGGTGGAAATTAAACCGGCTGAGAATCCGAGGAAGGTCCTGNTTATCGGCGGAGGACCGGGGGGAATGGAAACGGCCCGCCTGGCAGCGGCCCGCGGCCACCGGGTCACCCTGTGGGAAAAAGAAGGCAGGCTGGGAGGCCACCTGCATCATGCCGCCGTTCCACCGGGAAAACAGGAGTTTATTAACCTGCTCCACTACTACGAATCCGAACTGCCCCGCAACGGCGTTAATGTGCTTTTAAACCGCGAAGCAACAGCCGAAGAAATTATCACCGAGGGCACAGATGTTGTAGTCCTGGCTACCGGTGCCCGGGGTATCACACCGCCATTTCCGGTAAATGACCCGGAAAAAGCAGTGCCGGCACCAAGGATTTTAAACGGTGAAGTTGTGCCCGGGGAAAAAGTGGTCGTCATCGGCGGCGGTTCGGTAGGCTGTGAAACAGCAGCGGTTATTGCCGAAATGGGCGCTGTTTCAGCCGAAACCTTGAAATTCCTGCTGGTAAATGAGGGCGAAACGCCGGAAAGGTTAAAGGAACTGGCCGGCCGCGGTACCAGGGATGTGACCCTCGTGGAGCTGGAAAAAGGCATGGGGCGGGATATTGGCATCACTACCCGCTGGGTGGTTATGAAATGCCTAAGGCGCCTGGGCATAAAAATGCTGGACCAGTGCAAGGTTAAAGAAGTAAACGAAAAAGGTGTGCTTTTGGAAAAAGACGGCGAAGAAACTCTTCTGCCAGCAGACACAGTGGTGCTTGCCGTGGGAGCGGAAGCCAACAACGAACTAGAGCCCCTGCTTCGGGACAGGGTCAGCGAACTGCACGTGATCGGCGACGCCGCCGAACCGCGCAAGATTACCGAGGCAGTCCGGGAGGGTTTTGAGNTGGCCCGTTCTTTTTAGTTTTGCGGGTCACCACCAAAAACAGTCCGCTCAAAACCAGGGCCGCCCCGGGAAAGAAAAATGCCGCCGGCTGTTCCCGGAAAATGAGCCATGCCAGTACTGTCGCCCCGATCGGCTCGCCGAGAAAAAGCAGGGAAATCAGGGTGGCGCTGAACCGCTTGAGGGCCCAGTTGAAGACGGTGTGGCCCATCATGGTCGGAATTATGGCCAGGGCGGCAAACAGCAAGTAATCAGCGGCCGGATAAGGATACAAGGGCATACTGATTATGATAGCCGCCGCAGTGAGCACCACTGCGGCGGTGCCGTATACAATCAAAGTATAGGCAAGGGTCGAAACACTGCGACGCAGGGTACGACCGACCAGCAGGTAGCCGGCCATTAAAACAGCGCCGGCCAGGGCCAGAAAATCCCCGGGAAGGGTTCCTGAGGCCGCCTGCAAACTACCCCCGCTGATTACGGCAATTCCGGCCAGGGCCAAGACAGCCCCGATAATGGCCTGCGGGGTGATCTTTTCGGCAAAAAGAAAACGGGAAGCAACAATTACAATTAAGGGATGAGTGGAAACAAACAGCACCGAGTGAGCGATTGAAGTGAGGGCCAGGGAAGCGATCCAGGCATAAAAATGGCCGGCCAAAAATAACCCTCCCAGGACGGCCAGACCTATTTCAATGCCGCTTAAGCGGCGCAGTTCCCGGTTCTCAAGGGTAAGCGCCGGCGGGGCGATAATGAAAGTGGTTATCAGCAGGCGGTAGGCGGCAATGACCAGGGCCGGGGCGGTAGCAAAGCGAATGAAAATGGCGCTGAAAGATATGGCCACAACCGCAGCGGGCAGGGCAAGAATTTTGATCGATGAAGGAACTTCTTTCACAGGCACGCCACACTCTCTATTGAACCGGTGGACCGTTTACCGGCCGAAGATAAAGTCCTCGGTCATCTGGTAGGCCTGGTAATCAGGATACTGGCGGGGCGGATGCTTGGAAAAATAGGCTGAAGGCCCCTCCAGCGGACCTCCTACTCTTCTTTCCAAAGCCAGCTTACAGCAGCGGATGGCGTCAATGGCAATACCGGCAGAGTTGGGTGAATCTTCGACGCTTAAACGCATTTCCAGGTTAACCGGCATGTTGCCGAAGATCTGCCCTTCCATGCGCAAAAAGCAAACTTTATTGTCTTTCTGCCAGGAAATGTAATCACTGGGGCCGATATGGATGTCGCGGTCTGACAGGCGTTCTGCGGCCGCCGACTGGACGGCTTCGGTCTTGGAGATGCGCTTGGTAACCAGCCGTTTGTGATTGGTCATGTTTAAAAAGTCGGTGTTGCCTGCGGTGTTGAGCTGGTAGGAACGTTCGAGCTTAACCCCGCGTCTTTTAAACAGCTCGGCCAGGGCGCGGTGGATAATGGTGGCACCCATCTGCGATTTGATATCGTCGCCGATAATGGGCACTTTTTTTTCGGCAAAACGGGAGGCCCAGAGGGGATCACTGGCGATGAAAACAGGAATGTTGTTTATAAAAGCCACGCCGGCATCGAGGGCGCATTCGGCGTAAAAGCGGGAGGCTTTTTCTGAGCCCGTCGGCAGGTAGTTGAGCATGACTTCGGCCCCGGAGCTTCGCAGGTTTTCGACGATCTCTTCCTTTTCCGGTTCACGTCTTTTGGCGGGGACAAAGGTGTAATCGTCATCAAAACCGCTCATGTGGTCGGAAAAGCCGTCAAGTATTTTGCCCATTTGCACTTCCACTCCGTATGGGGGAAGATCAGGGTAAAAAACCACGGCACAGTTGGGTGGGGCAAAAACAGCCCGGGAAATATCCCGGCCCACTTTGCGTTCATCTATATCGAAAGCGGCTATTACTTCGATATCATAAGGGCGATAACCGCCGATTTCCCAGTGCAATAGTCCGACAGCATCGTTTTCTTTCCGGGCCCGGTAGTAGTGGATTCCCTGAATCAGGGCGCTGGCACAATTGCCAACTCCGACGACGGCAATTTTTATCCTTGACATTTACTGATCCCTCTTCCTCCAGTGATTGTGCTAGTATTATACCCAAAAAATATTATAACGTATCATTCAAGATAAGGGAAATAAATGCGCAAAATGCAGGATTGGAAGGAGCCAGGCCAGAATCCTAAAGGCAGAACGGCGGATAGTGCCGGATAAACTTCATTAAAAAATATGGGAGGTTATCACACTGTGAGCAGGAAAATGGAATTAGCCGGGCGGGACGATAGCATGGAGCTGTTTCGCCTGAAAACTGAGCCGTTTGGGACCAACGCCTACGTGATCATCTGCCGGGAAAACAGCAAAAGCCTGCTGGTCGACGCCCCGGGGGATGCCGGATTAATCAGGGAGCAGCTTAAAGGTACAGCGGTGCAGTATATTTTGCTGACCCACGGCCATCCGGATCATGTCATGGCGCTGGAGGAACTATACTCCACCCTGGGAGCACCGCTGGCCGCACATGAAGGCGATAGTGGCAGGCTGCCGGTAAAGGCGGATCAACTGCTCCGGGACGGGTATATAATCGAATGCGGAAAGCTGACTCTCAAGGTTATGCATACTCCCGGTCACACGCCCGGCAGCCTGTGCTTCCTCGTCGGCAAATATCTGCTCTCCGGAGATACGATCTTCCCCGGAGGACCCGGCAAGACCAATTCGCCGCAGGATTTTAAAATCTTATATACTTCGATTCGAGAAAAAATCCTTACCCTGCCTGACGAAACGATCATTTTGCCCGGGCACGGTGAACCGACCGACATCGGCACAGAGCGGGCCTTGATCGAGCAGTTCGAAGCCGCCGGGTACAGCGAAAACCTTTGTGGGGACGTTACCTGGCTAGGCAGCACCTGAACCGGCATCATGGAAAGCACCGGATGGGTCGGCGATTGAGCAAGCATTTACCTGTTTTTTACCAGGGGATTTCAGCACGGTAGAAAGCTTCGGCCAGGGCAAAATCCTGGTCGCGGGCGGCATCTTCGGCCCGCTGGCGCAGCCACTGCTCGATAGCGGGAAAATGGTGACCGCCCACCTGGCTGTCGTGGCATCGCAGGGCGGCCAGCTTGGCTTCAAAGGTAGCGGTTACATCGGAAAAGTAATTGGGATTTTCACTGGCCCAGAGCAAAACTTCTTTGACATTGTGGGGCATCAGGCCGGACTCGAAGAGTTCAGGGTATGAGAGGTGATCGCGGGCATATGGGAAGGCAGCATCAAGGACTACCTGGCCGGTAATGCGGTGATCTCGGTGCCAGATGTAGCGGCGGTAAGGATCGGCGGTAACCAGGGTGTCGGGCCTGTAGATGCGGATCAAGCGCACTATTTCCCGGCGAAAAGGGTGGTCGTCCTCCAGGGTCTGGTCCTCATAGCCGAGGAACATAACTTCTTTTACGCCCAGCAGGTCTGCCGCGGCCTGCTGTTCTTTTTGCCTGGTTTTAGCCAGATCTTCCGGTTTTACGCTGAAATCACTGGTGCCCTTTTCCCCGGCAGTGCAGACCACATAAACCACCTTTTTGCCTTCTTTAACCCAGCGAGCCACAGACCCGGCGGCACCAAACTCCGAATCATCGGGGTGGGGGCTGATGATCATAATGTCCGCCTGCTTACCTTCTTGCGAGTGCGATTGATTCATCGTATTTACCGCCTTTATGCCTGAAGCCGTGGGGACGATTCCACCGGCTCCAATAATAGAAGTCAGAGGTCAGAACCCAGGTTAGTGGGGACGCTCGAATCGTTCCCATGGCTCCGCTAATTCCCAAACATAGCTATGTATTGCCGGCTTTTTTGGAGACATAGTACGTAAACATGTTCCCGACGGCAATCCATCTTTTAAGACCGGGTGAGAGGGAGAAAAGCCGGGCATTCAATGAGTTGTAATAATTGTCAAATTACACTCTTATTATGCTTACAGGGCACTGGCAATGCATTTCAATCCCTGGTTTTCATCCGGGCTTCTTTGCCACCCGAGCCTGCACTTAAGAACTACCTTCTGCTGCCTGTTGGAAATCCCAGGGTAAGGCTGACAGGAGCCCCGGTTTATTCCTGGCTGACCAGGTGGACATCGGTTTGCGGGTAAGGGATGTTGATGCCTTCCCGGTCAAAAGTACGCTTGACTTCTTCCATCACTGCAAAGTAGATCGTCCAGTAGTCTTCCTTTTTACACCACATCCTGTAGTAGTAAATTATTGCACTGTCGCCGTGTTCGCCCATAACCACCTGGGGCGGCGGATCGTCGAAGACCAGTGGATGGTTGCGGGCAATATCCTGCAGCAGTGATTTTACCCGGTCAATGTCGGCTTCGTAACCAACCCCGATGACAAAATCGATCCGCCTTACGGGATTGGCATTGTAGTTAATAGTACTGCTGTTCGAAAGGTTGGCGTTGGGCACAATAACTCTTTTATTATCAGGAGTATCCAGCAGGGTGTAAAATACCTGGATTTCTTTCACGGTACCGGCAAACCCGGCAGCTTCGATATAATCGCCAACCCTGAAGGGTTTGAGAAGCAGAATCAGGGTGCCGCCGGCAAAGTTGGCCAGGCTCCCCTGCAGGGCCAGGCCTACGGCAAAAGCCATAGCCCCCAAAACAGCGATAAATGATGTCATAGCAACACCGAGCATCGAGGCGACAGATATAACCAGCAGGATCTGCAGGGTAACCCTGGCCAGGGAAACCAGGAACGACTGCAGGGTGGGATCCGTTTCACTCTTTTCCAGCCTCCCGGCTACAACATTACTGACCAGGCGAACAACTCTCAGTCCGACCAGCAGAACAATAACAGCGAGCAGTATTCTCGACCCATAGGTTATCAGGGCTTCATAAAAAAACTCAAGATCCATGATCCACCATCCTTATTAAAAAGAGTCCAGGCACCTTGAAAGATTTATTTTGTTCCCGGCCAGGAACAGCCGGCAATTCTGCAGCAGTCTTTTTGCGCAGGCGCCGGTGAACAATATGGCGAAGAAAGTTTAATTTATTGACATTATAGATCCAAAACCGGCGCAGGATCAACGTTTATGATATTATATGTAACTCAGGACTGGTGTCCTGTCAATTAAGTTTGTTTTGTTATTAATTCACAGCTGTGGCAAGCCGGCGCTTGGAAATAGAGTACGGGATTAGTCAAAGGTTCCGGCAGAGCTGAACCAGTTTGCGGGCCGCAGCGGGCCAGTTAAAGTCGGTCAGNGTCTCTTCGATCCGGGCCGGGTCAATCGGGCCGGGTTTAATAAGCATTTCCCGGATTGCAGCGGCCCAGCGGTCCGGCCTGCGGTCCCCAATCAGGCAGCCCACGGCTTCCGGTTTATGCAGGTTGATCAGCTCCGGCATAATGCCGACGGGCCCGGCAACGACCGGGGTGCCGCAGGCAATTGATTCAAGGGCTACCAGGCCAAGGCTTTCGTAATAGGAGGGCAGGACGGTTACTGCGGCGGCATTGTAGTAGAGAGGCAGCAAGCTGTGTTCGATAACCCCTTTGAAATCGACTTTACCGGCCAGGCCAAGAACTGCGGCAGTTTCCTTTAACCGGACCACCTGCTCCCGGCTTTGCTCATCCCCGCCGGCAATGCACAGCCTGTAGTTGTCCTCCCCCGGCAAAAGTGCGGCGGCCTCGATTAGCAAATCCAGGCCTTTAACCGGTTCAATGCGCCCTGCAGCCAGGATGATTTTCTCTCCGCCCGCAGCGACCCGGCGCCTGGATGCACCGCGGTCAAGAGGTTTGAACAGGGAACGGTCGACCCCGCAGGAAATGTTTTTTACTTTCGCCGGGGAAAGTCCGTAATAGTTAAGCAGGCTATCTTTTTCCCGATCGGCTGCGGTAATAACCAGGTCACAAGTGACAGCCAGCCTCTCTTCTTCATGCAGGCGCTCGTAAGGTTCGTTTTCACCGGGGCAGGTTTCGTTTTTTGCCCGGCCGAGGGTATGGAACATGACCAGGTGGGGAACGGACCACTTTTTGCCGAGAATATCTCCGACACAGCCCGATATCCAGTAATGGCTAAAAATCAAGTCATAGGTTGTACCTTCGCTGCGGCAAAACCGATCAATGGCGGCGGCGAACCTTTCGCAGTGAGGATACTGCTCTTCTTTACGCAGGTTGCCGAGGCCGTCATCCGGGCGGATAAGGCGCACATTTGGGGCGATGGGTTCAACCGCCTGATCACCCGTCTCCGCAGCCCGGGTAAACAGATCGACCCGGTGGCCTTCTTCTCCTAAGGCTCCGGAAAGCCCGTTCAGGTAGGTGCTCATCCCGCCGGTATCTTTACTCCCGGCCCGCCCCACAGGTGAGCTGTGGATGCATAAAAATGCCATACGCAGTGTTTTGATGTTATTCCCTCCGGTAAACGAGTGCCCTGTCAATTAAGTTTGAATTGTAAATATTTGAGTTTTTGCGAGCCGGGGCTCACAGATCGCTCGCCTGTAATTGCCAAGTCACATACTTTATAAGCTGAAAGAGCACTGGTAGTGCACAATTTTCATAAAGGTTTAAAAACGGGCTGCCAATAATCGATCAGTTCATTTTGATACTAGCCCTATAAACGGGAACAGAACTTCCGCCAAGGCGGCTTTTGTACACTTCACGGCCCTTTAAAAAATCAAAGGTTTCTTTTCCTTTTTCAATGCTTTCTTTCAAGCAAAATACTTTGCAAAGCAGTCCGGGGCTTAAATCGGCATACCCGGGATCGAATCCGCTGTTGTAGAGGTGGATGCGTCCCCGATGGTCGAAATATAAAACGGCAGCGGCAACTGTGCCGTCGACTTCAAGCAGGCCGAAGCGGGCAAGCCCGGCCCGGGCAGCGGCATCGACCAGTACCCGAAAGAAATCCTCAGCCTGGGGAGTTAAAAAAGCGGCTTTCTCCGGATGCTGCTTAAAAAGCTCCAGGAACTGCGGGAAAAAATCCTGTAAAACCCGGTATTCATCGATGACCGTGTAGCGGTAAGCTTCCACTTCATTTTCCAGGCGCCGCAGCTTGCGCTTTACCTCATGCCTCTGCTTCTTTTTCAATCCGGCCAGGTAATCCTCCCAGTTAGGCGGCAGAGGTAGTTCGAATGTTTCATCTTCCCGGGTGAAGTTTGCCGTACAGCCGGGATTATGAACCGCAGATTCGGCAAATAATCCGCCAAAAACGGCGGCTTCGGGGCGCAGGGCTTCCAGCTCGAGCTGCTCCAGGCCGCTTTTCTTCAGCTCGGAGATGAGAATTTCGAAAAATTGGTCCTTACGATCGGGCAGGGTAATAAAATCGAGGTAATCGCAGACATCTTTACTGCCCAGGAAGCGGGCGCTGTTTCCTTTTAGCACCAGGGGAGCGAGACCAAGTAACCGGGAGTCTTCCCAAACCGATCTTAAAAACAGGCTGTATCCTTTACCAAAGGTATCCCACCAGGCCTGAAGCCAGAGCGGCGTGACAAACATCACAGGCCAATTAAGACCCCGGCTTTGGTCGTTGTAGTAATCGACCAGGGTATCAATGCTTTCTTTCCTGATTTCTACAGGCATTCGTTTCCTTTCCGTCTGCCATTTACTGCACTTATTTTAAGTAGATAACAATATGAATCAGGCCGCTGTCCCACTTGCGGTCGTACTCCAGGCCCAGTTTTTCGATCAGGCGAAAAACCGGGGTGTTGTCGGGCAGGACATCGGCCGTAAAGGTATGCAATCCCTCACTTTTGGCCACGGTAACCAGGTAGGAGAGCAGTTCAAAGCCGATACCCTTGTTCTGAAAGTCGTCGCGCACAACAATTGACACTTCGGCCGAAAGAGTGTTTTTCCCGATGCAGTACTGGGCCATCCCGGTAACCACTTCCTGCCCGAGGTATCTTCTTACCGCCAGGATCACCATTTCCCTGGTGTAATCGATAACCACAAAATGTTTCTGCAGTTCCTCGCGCGTCAGGTGCCGCCTGATTGAAAGAAAGCGCTGGTACATTGTTTTATCCGACAGGGCGTAAAAGAAATCTTTGATCAGGGTTTCGTCGCTGATCTTCACCGGGCGCAGGAATATGCTGAGGCTGCGGGCAGTAGTGCGGTAGGTTTCCAGGTGTTCGGGATATTCGCCTTTTTCCCCGGGGTAAAAGGCCTGATCTTTGTAAATCAGGTTCCTTTTTTTCGCTTCTTCGATCAGCCAGGGCCTGAAATCTGGGTGGGCAATGGCAATCAGGGCCATGGCCCTCTCCCTGATGTTTTTCCCGTGCAGGTAGGCGATGCCGTACTCGGTAACCACGTAGTAGAGATCACCCCTGGTCAGGGTCACCCCCGCTCCTTCTCTTAGGGCGGGGACGATGCGCGATTTTTTTTTATCGCGGGTGGTCGACTGGAGGGTCAGGATGTTTTTACCGTACG
>SL_5KL_010_SEDDRAFT_10001678_pt1 | contig 13071 bp, 14 predicted proteins | sample SodLakKL_010_SED_FD_9118 | JGI IMG/M metagenome (IMG submission 9118)
ACGAGGTCGACGCCCTCGTCCAACAGCGTCTCTAGCCGGTCAGGTGAACTCGACTCGCCGTACACCCGGAGCTTTGGTTCAGTGCCGCTCGGTCGAATCAGCAGCCACGAGCCGTCCTCCAAGAGGAGTTTAAATCCGTCGAGTGTGACGGTGTTTTTAATCGCCGATCCGGCCACAGACTCCGGAATGTGGTCTTCGAGATCCGACAGCACCCGGTCTTTTTGATCATCCGGACAGCCCACGCTACGTTTGCTGGCGTGGATCTCGCCGAACTCCTCCAAGAGAGCGTCGACGCGTTCATCGAGCGGTTTTGCTGCGGTCACTGCGCCAGCCAAGAGAGCCATCAACACGCCGTCCTTCTCGCGGATGTGACCCCGAATCGAAAAGCCACCCGACTCCTCGCCGCCGATCAGCGCGTCGGCCTCGCCCATCGCCTTGCCGACCCATTTGAACCCCACTGGGACTTCGACGACCTCCTCGCCGTTTGCTTCGGCGATGCGGTCGATGAGGAAGGTGGTCGACACAGACCGAACGGCAGGGCCGCTGTCGGACTCAAGCAGGTAGTCGTAGACTGCGGCGAAAAACAGGTTCTCGTCAAGATAGCCTCGGTCGGGTGTGCAGATCGCAATGCGGTCGGCGTCGCCGTCGTTGGCGATTCCTAAGTCTGCATCATGTTCGTCGACCGCATCAGCCAGCGGCTGAAGATTGCTCGGAGACGGCTCGGGTTCGCCGCCGCCGAAGGTGGGATCTCTCTCACAGCGTCGACGGATGACCTCTGCACCGGCGGCCTCAAGCAGGGCGTCGGTGACGCCCTGACCACTGCCGTACAGCGCATCGTAGACGATTGTGAGATCCGACAGATCGGCGTCGACAAGGTCGTGGGCGTGATCGGCGTGGCTCGGAATCGGATCAACCTCCCGGATCTCGCCCCACTCCTCCTCGGGAAGGAGGTCAGGTTCGGCGAGATTCTCAACGATCTTCTCGGTGCGCTCGGGGAGTGCGGGCGCGCCGTCTTCGGGAATGAATTTGACGCCGTTGTACTCCGGTGGGTTGTGCGAGGCGGTGACCATCAGCGCACACGAAAGCCCGCGGTCGACGATGGCGTACGCAATAACGGGCGTTGGACAGTCACGTTCGGGAAGCAGTACGTCAAAGCCGTGGCCCGCCAAAATTTCGGCGAGGCTCTCGGCGAAGTCGGGCGAGGTTTCGCGGGCGTCGTAGCCGACGATAACTGGGTCAGTGTACCCCTCGTCTTCGAGATAGCGAGCGACTGCTTCGCCAACGATTCGGACGCGTTCGTCAGTGAACACATCGAGCGTTGCGCGCCAGCCATCAGTGCCAAAGGCAATCTTGTCCATACGCTACCTGCTGGCGCAACTGATAAAAATGTGTGAGGTGAAACAAGTGCTCACTTGGAGTGTGCTGCCGGCGTGTTCCGTTCGATACGGCGGTCTTTTTCGGCCCGTGAGAGCTGTTTGAGCTCGTACTCCCGGCTCATCGCCGTCGACTGCGTGTCGTACCGTTCGAGAAACACGAGTTCGACCGGCGTTCGGCCGCGAGTGTATTTCGCGCCCTCACCACGGTTGTGTTCGTCGACGCGCCGGGCTGGATCGGTACTATAGCCAGTATACAGCGTCTCGTCGGCACACCGAACCATGTAGACGTAGTGGTCGCTCACAGACTGAAAAGCGCTGCCGGAACCAAATTCCTCTCGGTCCCGGCGACACTCGACCAGTATAGTGTTCCCCCATGGTCGAGTGGGCGGTCAGTGGACGATTCACGATCCCCCAAGTTAGCTGCGGGTACGGTCTCGGGCGGCTTCGGCAATGCCGGCGTTGGCTGAACAGGACGGACAGGCAAACAGCCGTCCGAACTCGTCAGCAAACACCCGCGCAAAGCGGTCCGAAACGTGGGACCCACAATGGTCGCAACGTGACATTAGTGGCCGGCTCCACTGGAAGCCGGTAGACTCTGTAGACGCCCGGCAGTCATATACGCTTCTTTTAATTATATAAAAGATTCAGCTATATACGTACAGTTTTACAACAAGTAGTTACCGGCTACTTCTGGGTAGATACTGCCTACGTTAGTTGCGCTCGCCCGTCGACTGATCGATGGCTTGGGCGATGAGCGCGGCCTGAGATCCTGCGGTAAAGCCGGCGTCGACGTTGACAACCGACAGTGCGGTACACGACTGCAGCAGTCCCAAGAGAGCAGCCTCGCCGTCACCGCCCTGGCCGTAGCCCGTCGAGACCGGCACCCCGATAACTGGACAGTCGACCTGTCCGGCAATAACCGTCGGCAGGGCGGCTTCCCGACCAGCGACAGCGATAACCACATCCGCCTCCCGAATCCGGTCAAGTTGGTCGAACAGCCGGTCGATGTTCGCCACGCCAACGTCTTCGATGAGTGTGCAGTCGGCACCAACTGCAGTGACGACGGCGATGGCCTCACCAGCAACCGGATAATCCGATGTGCCGCCAGTCACCGTACAGACCGTTGCATCCAGCGTGGGCGGCTCAAAATCCTCATCAGAGACGGTTACGGTCCGTGCCCGATGGTCGACGACAACAGTTGTCGACGCGTCTTCGTAGACTGCTTCGAGCAGTGCGATGCAGTCGTCGTCGGCTCTGGTAACGAGCGCGCGTCCGGTTGTTTCGACGGCGGTCTCGACGAGCTGTTCGACCTCGGATGGCGTTTTGCCGGCGGCCAAAATCCCCTCCGGAATCCCTCGTCGCTTCTCGCGGGCGGCATCGAACCGACCAGCGGCGGTCGTCGCATACCCCGCCAGCCGCGCCTCAGCTTTCTCGACCGAAATATCGCCGGCCGCAAGAGCCGCTAACGTCTTTCGCATGCATACTGTGATGTCTCCGACTGATTCGTAGCTGTCGCTCGACAAGCGTATATAAATATGGCGGTGTTGCCGGTTTTAAAATTCTCAATTTAGGTCATACAGGGGCCGAAACCACCGTCAAAGGCGTTTGCCCACGAATTACATAACAACCCTTATTACACAGGACTCGGTACGCAAGGGTGCATGGCAGATCTTATCGTCAAAGCAGCCGTTAAGGAAGCGCTGAGTGACAAAAACGTGGCTTCGGATTTCTATGACGCCCTCGATGCGGAAGTCGAAGAGCTTCTCGAAGACGCGGCCCGACGAGCCGAAGACAACGACCGGAAGACGGTCCAGCCCCGCGACCTGTAAGGTCGATTCTAATCCCCGTTTTTTTGCGACTAACTGGCGAGCGGCCACGCTGTCAACCCGGTAAGCACTGCCTACTTTTCAGTACCTCGTCGACTCGACGCCGTCTTGGGTGCCGACATACAGTTTGGTCGCTCGGTCGACGAACAGGCCGTGTTCGACAACGCCGGGAACTTGTGACAGCGAGGCGGCCAACTCGGCTGGCTCCGCGATTGTGCCGAACTCGCAGTCGACAACCAAGTTACCATTATCAGTGACGACCGGGCCGTCCTTCTCGGTTGCCAGACGAAGCGTTGGCGTTCCGCCTAGCGTCTCGACCGCAGCTTTGAGGCCGCTTCTGGCGGCAGGAATCAGCTCAACGGCGATTGGATAGTCGAGTTCATCAGCGAGTTTGGTTTCATCAACTACGATGGCGAGGTCGTCGGCTGCGGCCGCAACGATCTTTTCACGGGTGTGGGCCGCCCCGCCGCCTTTGATGCAGTCGCCGGTTTCGCGGACGATCTGGTCGGCGCCGTCGATCGTAAGATCGATTCGGTCGACCTCGTCGAGGCCGACGAGTGGAACGCCATGCTCGATGGCCAACTGACGGGCTCCGAACGAGGTGGGCACACCCACGATATCGAGTCCGCCGTCGACGCGGTCACCGAGGGCTTCAATTGCGTAGGCTGCGGTGCTGCCGGTGCCGAGGCCGACGACCATCCCGTCGGTTACCGCGTCGGCGGCGGCCTCGCCAGCGCGCCGTTTGGCCGCGTCGCTTCCTGCAGTCGATTTCATACACGGGCGTTCGTGTGAATAGTCCAAAAGCTACCGATGTCCCACGGTAGGCAGAGACTACTGCTCCGTAGCCAGATGGTACTGCTCAGTCAAGTCGGTCGAGAATCGCTTGGCGGTCGTACTCCAAGGAGAGCTTGCGAGACCGGCCGCGGCCCTCGATTTCGGCGTACGCCGCTTCGATAACACCCAACTGATCGAGTTTGTTGACGAGTTCGGTATAGCGCGTATAGCCGAGGCCGGTGTCGGCTTTGAACGCCTCGTACACCGCGCCCGCGTGTTCGCCGTCGTGGTCGACGAGCACTTCGAGCAGCGCGCGCTCGGATTCCGAAAGGCCACGGAGGCTCCGCGAAAGATGGACGTGTTTGGATTTCTCGTAGGCGGCCTCGATATCCTCGGTGGCGATGGCACGGGAGGCGCGCATTTCGGCCTGCATTCCGGCTCGCCGGAGCAGGTCGATGCCGACCCGGAGATCACCGCTGTCGGCGGTCAGCTCGGCGATCCGTTCGAGACCGCGTTGGCCGATGACGCCGTCGTGAAAGCCACGTGTGGCTCGTTCTTGGAGAATCGAGCGGATCTCGTCGACGGCGTATCGCGGAAAAAAGATCTCTTCGGGCCGAAAGACGCTCTGAACGCGTGTGTCGAGTTCGTCGATCAAATCCAACGAAAGGTCCGAAGAGACGACAATGACGCCGATTTTGACGCCAGAATGCGTTTCGTGGGCGCGCAACAGCGAGCCGAGGGTGTCGCTGGCCTCGTTTTCGTAACACAGGTAGTTCACGTCGTCGAGTGCGACCACGAGCACGTCCTCGTCGTCGACCAGTCGCTCGGTGAGCTGGCCGAACAGCTTTTTAAACGAGATCCCGGAGGAGGGCGGCTCATAGTCGAAGATTCCCTGAAAGATTCGCGAAAACACCGCATACCGCGTGGAATCGACTTGACAGTTCACGCGGACGGTCTGGATATCCGTCTGGCCGCCGAGTTCGCCGAACAGTTTCTGGACGGCGGTGGTTTTGCCCGTCCCAGGCGGCCCCTGGATCATCGTATTTAGGGGTCGGGAGCCGCGGACAGCGGGCCGGAGGGCGTATTTCAGGCTTTCGAGCTGGCTCTCGCGGTGGCGAAACGCCTCGGGCAGATAGTCGATCTCGAAGACGTGTTCGTCACGGAAGACGGTCTCGTCCCACGACAGCATCTCCTCGGGATCGTCCGACATCTGCCTGAGTGAACCCAGCCCGTCTACTTAATGATTCCCCGGACTGTCGGCGTCGTAGGCTACAGGTCGACTTCGCTGACCGTCTCATAGACTGGTCCCTCGTCGGTGAGTGTGCTTTCGGTCAGTCGAATGCACTCGACCTGAAACGATCCGACCGTCCCGTCGGTTTCGCGGACGGCATGCTGGACGAGCGATTTCCCACGGGCGTCGTCCATCCGTCCGAGGGTTACGTGCGGCGTAAACTCGTGGCTTTTCGCATCGAATCCCAGCGCGGTGAGTTCAGTTTCGATTGCGTCGTGGAGATGCGTTAACGCCGCCGCGCCGCCGTCCTCGCCAAGGCCAGCCCAAACAACGCTGATGTAGTCGAGTGCGGGAAACACGCCGAGGCCTTCGATGATACACTCGAAGGGCTCAACGGCGCTGTCGTCGACTGCTCGCTGGATCGTCTGTTCGATCTCGTCGACGCGGCCGGGGTCGGTCTCGCCGAGGAATTTCAGCGTGACATGCGCCTGTGATGGGTCGGTGAGCCGAACGCCTGCGGCGTCGCCGAACTCGGCTTGGAGATCGGCGAGTGGCTCGGTGAGTTCGGGTGGGAGGTCGACGCTGACAAACAGTCGCATAGACCTACTACCGGCTGGCGTTTATAAGACGTGTCGACGTCGGTCGAATGGTGTGGTTTATTTGAATCGACACCCTCGTTTCGACTGGGCGCCGTTGGTCCAGTGGTAGGACAGAGCCTTCCCAAGGCTCTAGCCCGGGTTCAATTCCCGGACGGCGCATTTCTGAGCGAAGCGAAGAAATCGCCGGAGGGAAATTGAACCCTACCAGTCGCAGCGTCCGAACGCAGTAAGGACGACCGTCTGGTTCCGGTTCAATTCCCGGAGGGCGCATTTTCTGTCGTGAGCGAAGCGAACGACGAAAATCGTTACGGGAATTGAAGCAGCGAGCAGCCTCGCTGCGAGTGAGGTTCAATTCCCGGACGGCGCACGTCTTTGTGATGTCTGTCACTGGAGACATAGAACTCTCAGTCAATGTTCGTATTCGACCACTGCAGTCGACTGCCGTCCTGCATACAAGCACGGTAGCCTGAGTCACCGACCAATCGTTCCCTGACGGGTGATTGACGCATCAGGATCGAGAACAAAGACGACGAGAATCGACTCGTCGCGGGCAGTGACGGTGGCCTCCCCCTCACCAGTGACCACCGCGCTTTCGGTGTAGCCAAGAGATTCTCCAGCGAGGTCGACCTCTCCCTCGAAGACGTACAGATAGGTGTCCCAACTCGCTTTTGAGGGGACCACGACCGTCTCACCGGCGGCCAGCCGACAGTCATAAAGGTCGACTTCGTTGCGGACGTACAGTGGTGCGTCAGTGTTTTCAGGACCGAACAGGTGTCGCCACTCGTTGGGCGTCGAGTCAGGGATTGGCTCGTGTTGGATCGTGGGTTCCAAACCGAGGCTGTGTGGGCGGACGAAGATCTGGAGCATTCGGAGCGGTGGATCGTCCGGGAGGGTTTCCTCGCTGTGCCAAAAGCCGCTGCCCGCGCCCATGATCATCAGATGCTCCGGGTCTGTGACGAGCGTGTTGTCTTGGCGGTCCTCGTGGCGCATTACACCCGCGGGGACCCACGAGATGATTTCCTCGTTTCGGTGTTGGTGCATCCGAATGAGTGTGCCGGGATCGAGGAAGGATTCGACGACCGTCGACAGCGGGCCATAGCCGTGGTCGTCGTGGCTTGGCACCGCGCGTCCAGGGAAGTTGAAATGCATCCGAAATTTGCCCTGGTTTTGCGAGTAGGAGGTTCGCCGAGCGGTGTGGATCGTCGGCTGGTGTGTCGACCCGGTGTTGTGGTCGTCCATAAGACGCAGTAAGAACTCGGCTGATAAGTTGGTTCCGTGCGCTCGGCCCGTTAGGACGGCTGTGTGAATCAGATCTGGTAATTTGCGCCGTGCTTTGATACGGGTGTTTCGGGTATGATAATACGCGCAATGACAACACAATTTGCAACGGGCTTCGGAAGCGGTGAGGGCGCGGCGTCGACGGCCGCAGAGTCGGCACTTGCAGATCTTGATGGCGAGGCCGATTTCGTCGTCGTCTTCTGTTCGTCGAGCTACGACTACGATAAGGTCGTCGAGACGGTTCGGGCGCAGACGGGCGAGGCATCGCTCATCGGTGCGTCAACGGCCGGCGAGTTCACCGACGAACAGGCCGGCGAGGGCGGTATCGTGGTCACGGCTATCGCCAGCGACGAGATGATATTTTATACCGGAATCGGCCACGGACTCAGCGACGACCTCCACGGGGCCGTCGAAGAGGCTGCGGCTCAAATTCCCGACGAACAGGCAGACCATCCACATCGTGTGGGGATCAATCTCCACGACGGGCTGACCGGTCGCGGCGAGGAGATCGCCATGCTGGCCTACCAGCAGTTCCCGATTCCGTTCAGTGGTGGGTCGGCGGGCGACGATATCGCACTCGAAGAGACGTTCGTCTTCCACAACGACCAAATCGCCACCGACAGCATCGTCCTAGCGGTGATTGGCTCCGAAAAGCCGTTCGCACTCGGTGTCGAACACGGCCATGAGCCGGTTTCGGAGCCACTGACAGTCACCGATGCCGACGGAAGCCTGGTCCACGAACTCGATGGTCGACCGGCCTTCGAGGCGTTTGCCGACGCGATTTCGGATGTCGCCCGCGAGCGATACGGCATCAACCCGCACGACGTTGAAGCCGAAAGCGAGGAGTTCGTTGAACTGCTGACGACGTTCCAACTCGGGATCAAATCCGGCGGCGACAACTACAAAGTTCGATGGGCCGGGCCGACACCGAACACCGACGGACCGATGGCGTTTGCGACAACGATTCCCGAGGGCACGGAGCTAACAGTGATGGACAGCTCACGCGACAACCAGATCGAGGCCGCCCGCCAAAGTGCGGTGAACACCCATGAGGCGATGGGTGGTGCTGAGTTGGCCGGCGCGCTGGTGTTCGACTGTGCCTGTCAGGGAGCCATCCTTGGCGAGCGATTCGGCGAGTCGGTCGAGGTGATGAACACGGAACTCGGCGTGCCGCTGGCGGGATTCCAGACGTACGGTGAGATCTGTATGCAGGAAGGCGAGATGCGAGGCTATCACAATACGACCTCGTCGGTACTCGGATTTCCGGAGTGAGTAGCATGTCAGATAAAATTTATATTCGGCAGATCGTCGACGCGTTCAAAGACAGCGTCGGTGAGGGGAAAGCCGACGAGTTCGTCAAAACCGCCGCCGCGAACGCCGGCGTCGACGACAAACGACGGTACGACAAAGAAGAAGCCCTTGAAATCGCCGACGAGATCAGCGAACTCGAAGACGTCTCGTCGTTCGTCCGAACCTCTGCGATGACGCTGAAAACACGGATTCGAACCGGTAATCTGTAGCCGCCGACGTCGCTGTTGGGCTACTCAGTCCTCGAGCACGTATCCGGTCTGTGGGTCGATCCCCTCGGGTCGGAGGAATCGGACAACAAGATAGACAAAGGGGGTGTCGACCGCGGCAATCAGCAGTTTCAACAGATACTGACCGACGATCAGACTGAGGACGACATCAGTCGGGAGCGCCTCGCCAATGCCCAACAGCGAGGGTGCGGCGATAAAGGCAACTGAGACGAAGATGACGGTGTCGATGCCTTGGCTGGTGGCCGTCGACGCAAGGTTGCGGACCCAGAGATATTTTCCGGCCGTATAATCCCGAATCCAGTGAAACACATAGACGTCCCAGTTTTGGCTGACGAGATACGCCAGTAGACTGCCGAGAACAATGTTCGTACTCGGGGCGAGTGCGGCCGCGAAGGTGTCGGCGAACTCGGGGTCGACCGCGGGAGCCTGAAGCGTCGACCAGACCAACGCGAGGACGACGAAGTTCAGCACAAACGCAACGTTCACCATAACCTGAGCAGCGCGTCGACCGTACAGCTCAGCGTAGCAATCAGACGCAAAGAACGTCAGCGCGTAGGCCAGCGCGGCTCCCGGGAGGACGATTTCTGCACCGACAGTCGGTAGCTCGCCGGGCAGTGGGAGCGCCAGCAGTTTCGCGGCTGTAAGCTGGGCCGTAACGAGCGCGGTAACGAACAGCCCGATAAGCGTGATCTGGCCGATTGCCAGTAAGTCGGTCGACTGGCCGGGCGCAACCCGGTTACTCGTCATCGAGTCGACCTCGCCGCGTGTCGATGTCATCGAGCATATCGAGTGTTTTTCTGATCGAGGCACGGACGGCTTCGCTCCGGTTGACGAACTTCTTGCCCTCGCCAACGTGGCGATCAAGGTCTTCGAGGAGTTCGTCCGGTACTTCAACGCTGATCTTGGCCATGGCTGGATAATATCAGGCGATTACTTGAACACTCTCCTTCGAACTGCACCACGCGTCAGTGGGTCGGCTCGGCGTCGACACCAACCGCACAGCTGTCGGTGTACTCGATGTCGACAATCGACTCGACTGGCTTGTCACCACAGATCGGGCAGTCGTCTCGCTGTCGGTAGGGCACACGCTCAAAAGAGAGCTCCGTCGCGTCGTAACACAACATCTCACCAACCAGTGGCTCACCCATCTCAAGCAGGAGTTTCACAGCCTCGGTCGCCTGCAGACAGCCAACCGTTCCCGGCAGCACGCCCAACACGCCGGTGGTCGCACAATCTGGCACAGTTCCTGGCTCGGGGGCCTCCGGAAACAGACACCGGTAGCACGGACCCTCCGGAACCAGGGAGGTGATCTGTCCTTCGAACTTGTAAATCGCGCCGTGGGACACCGGTATCCCGGCCAGTCGACACACGTCATTCACTAAAAAACGGGTCGGGAAGTTATCCGAGGCGTCAACAACCAGATCGTAGCCCGCGATAATATCCTCGGCATTCGATTTTGAGAGGCGCGTCTCGTAGGTTTCGACCGTGGTATCGGGGTTTAATCCCGTTATAAACGATTCCGCGCTGTCGACTTTCGGCGTCCCCACGTCGCTGTCGGCGTGGATCACCTGTCGCTGAAGATTCGAACGTTCGACGACATCGTCGTCGACGATTCCCAACGTGCCAACGCCCGCCGCGGCGAGATACTGGAGGACGGGCGCGCCAAGCCCGCCGGCACCGACGACGAGCACCCGACTGTCGAGCAGCGTCGACTGGCCGTCGGGACCNATCTCGTCCATAATAATATGCCGCGAGTACCGATCCAGTTGGATCGCATCCAGCGAGAGGCTCATGGGGACGATTGGGCTGCTCGGAGAATAAGAATATGGTCTCAGCCGTCAGTCGCTCGAAATCACAAGCGGCTTGTCACTGTCAGCGTGTTCGCTGTGGCCGTCGTCTTCTTGATCGGTCGCCCAGTCGAACTCGTCGACCGACTGCTGGGGTTCGGTCTCCTCCGACATGTTGGTCCATTCGGTTGCGGCCGCAGTCGACGGCTGCTCGCGGGGCTCTGACGCAGGGGTCGACTCGGCGGCCACCGCGTGTGTGCCATCGTCTTCGAGCTCAAACGAATCAAGCAGTGCTTCGAGTTCACCGGCTTCGTCGGCCAGTTTCGAAACCGTGTTGGCGACCGACGAAATCGAGGCCGTCTGTTCTTCGGCCGCAGCGGCCGCGTCCGCGGCGTCGGCGGCAGTCGAATCACTGATCGAAGCGACGTCGTCGACGACGGCGGCGACGTCCTCGGCGGATTCGGCCTGCTGGTCGGTTGCGCTGCTGATCTCGTGGACACTGTCGCTGACTTCGGTGACGACCGCGGCGATCTCATCGAAGTGACCCAGCGAGCGTTCGACCGAGTCGGTGCTTTCGCGGACGCGATCACGGGCGGATTCGACGTCTTCGATGGTCTCGTCGGACTGATCTTGGATCGCATCGAGTCTGTCTGCGATGTCGTCGGCCGCCTCGCGGGTCTCTTCGGCCAGCGATTTCACCTCATCGGCGACGACCGCAAACCCTTCGCCGCCATCGCTGACGCGGGCGGCTTCGATGGAGGCGTTGAGCGCCAGCAGGTTGGTCTGCTCGGCGATCTCGGTGATCACGGTCACGATCTCATCGACCTCGTCGATCCGAGCGACAAGTGCGTCGACTGAGTCGGCGACCTCCATGATCTCGCCCTCGATTGTCGAGAGTTCGGCGGCCGTTTCGGTGGCCTCCTGTTTGCCCGTCGTGGCGGCCTCGCTTGCGGTTTCGGCCGTCCGGCTCACCTCTTCGGAGGAGGCAGCGATCTCTTCGACGGTTGCCGACAGCGTGTTGACCTCTGAGACGGCAGTCTGGAGCTTGTCGCGCTGGGTGTCGGCTCCGGCGGCGATCTCGTCGGTCGCCCCGGCGATCTCGGAGCCGGCCTGGTCCAACTCAGTCGTGCTGTCGACGACCTGGTCGGTCGAGGCCCGAACCTCGGCGGCGAAGTTGGCGGTCTCGCTCAGCGAGTCCTGCAGTGTGCGAAGCAGCTCGTTGTAGCGGTCGACCACGACCGAGTAGGTTCCCTCGGGGTCGTCAATCGCGTCGGGATCGATTGTTGCGGTCAGATCGCCGTCGATCGCTTGGCCCGTCGACGTCTCGAACGCCTCGACCAGTCGCCGGAGGCGTGCCGAGCGAGCTTCGAGTTCGTGGGTGTGGGTTTCGAGGTTCTCGGCCATCCGACGCAGCGACTCACCGAACGGACCCGGCACAGGCTCGTCAAGCGCAGGGTCTTCGAAGTTCTGTTCGGCCAGTGCGTCAGCCTGTGCGGCGACGGTCATCAAATACGACTGGAGCCCGCCAAAGGAGTCACCCAAACTGCCGACCTCGTCTGATTGATCGACGGTCACCTGCTCGGTGTCGACGTGGCCCTCGGCGATCCGCCCTGCAGCGGTTTCGATCTCGTTCAGTGGGTCGAGAAGATCCTTTTGAATAATCAACACGGTGTTGACAAAAGCGACAATCGCCCCGAGGAAGATCACGCCCTGGGCGACCCGCAGGACGGTTCCAGCCAGCAGAATCGGGAGAACGAACAACCCGACTGCGGCCGAAAACTGGAGTGCGACCGCCGCCAGCATCTTTCGGCGAAGCGAATCGGTGATGCCGAGCCAGTCCATCATCCCCCAAAGAACGGCCTCGTAGCTATCGGTGAGCGACATATCTATGCTGTTTACAACCTGTATTAATAATCTACCGCAACGATTATCAGCTACTGAGAATGCTTCGGGTCGACAACGGACGTCGACTGGGTTATTTGCCGCGGCCGCGGTCGCTGTTGATGCTCGGTCGGACGTGCTCAGTACCTTTGCCGCGTTTCTGCATGCCGCGGCCCGAATCACCAGCACCAGTGAGTCCACGGAATGCGCGACCTTTGTGCTGGGATTCGCAGATCCAGTTGAGATCGTCGTCGTTCTGGATGGCGGGGTGTTCGGGATCGACGAGAATCACTTCGTGCCATTTCTGCGAGCCGTCTTCGCCAACCCAGTAGGAGTTCAGCACCCGAAGGTTGGGGAACTTCCGGGAGGCTCGTTCTTCGGCGATGCGCTGGATCGATTTTCGGCGGCCGATCCGGTTGACACCCTGGCGTTTGGTTCGTCGACCGGCTTTGTGTCGCTGTTTGCGAGCGTTACCTTTCCGGACCGAAACACGGGCGACGACGATGCCCTGTTTGGCTTTGTAGCCCTGCGAGCGGGCTTTATCAAGGCGAGTCGGTCGCTCAACGCGTTCGATTGCGCCCTGTTTCCGCCACTCCTGTTTTCGCTGCCACTGCAGTTCGGCGAGTTTGCCCTCGCCGGGGTTTTTCCATGCGTCTCGAATGTGCGAGTATGCGCTTTTTGCCATTGTTTGTCCTCGGGCGCTTGCGATTCAGTCGAGGAGTCGACCACATTTCGTCCCGGCGAACCGGGTGCCCACTGGTGGCCCGTTTGCCAGCGAGTT
>SL_5KL_010_SEDDRAFT_10001679_pt1 | contig 13070 bp, 10 predicted proteins | sample SodLakKL_010_SED_FD_9118 | JGI IMG/M metagenome (IMG submission 9118)
ACGGGGCCCGGCACTCCCACAGAATTTGGTGGCTGCGTGCGGCTGTGCTAGAATCCTTCCGCAAACGAGCAATGCCTATCTACGAGTACTGGTGCGATAACTGCCGTCGGAACATGAGTTCATATCAACAGGGGTTTCACGCCCCGGCGCCGGCATGCCCCGGGTGCGGCAAAGCCGGGCTGAGGAGGGTGTTCTCCGCGTTCTCGGTAGGCAGGACACACAGGGACGTCTATGAGAGCATACTCTCGGACCGTCAGTTGACCCGTGGCATGATGCGCAATGATCCGCGCGCACTGGCTGAGTGGAACCGGAGAATGAGTGGCGGTGAGAAGTCGCCTCCTGAATACGAGGAGATAACCGACAGGATGGACAAGGGCGAATGGCCGGCTACTCAGATAGAGCAGAAGAAGAGAGAGAAGTCAGGCCGGCGGTCAGGCGAGACCAAGAGCAGCTGAACGAGGCGGTGTTCTATGCCCATCTACGAGTTCATGTGCCACAACTGCCAGAGAAGATCGAGCTTCCTGGTAAGGGACCTCTCTGCGCCATTTGCCCCGGAATGCTCGTTGTGCGGTAGCGATAACCTATCGCGAGTCATCTCCAGCTTTGCCTACCACAAGTCGCTGCCGACGGTGTGGGAGGAGAGTGGAGAGCCCGTCGGACGTGTTGGCGAGAACTACTACAGGGACCCCCGCAATATCGGTCGCTGGACGGAGAAGAAATTCCGCGACATGGGGCAGGAGATGCCGTCGCGTATTCAAGACCAGATACAGGCCGCCAGGGAAGGCGCGCTGCCTGAGCCGCTGAAGGACATGGAAAGTGTCTCTCCAAGTGCTGCGTACGATTGATGCCAATGTGAACCGGTCGCGAGAAGGATTGCGCGTCCTGGAAGACATCGCTCGCTATCTACTCAACGATGCCAAACTGAGCCGGCGCTTACGGAGCCTGCGTCACGATCTAGCCCGGGAGACTGTATCACTGAACGCAGCGCTCTTGTCTCACAGAGATTCGGCACACGACGTCGGCCGCCCTCCGGATTCGGACGGGGGCCAGCGGTTGTCGGAGTCGATGTCCCTGCGGGGCCTGCAAGACGTGGTTACGGCCAATGCCAGGAGGGCAGAGGAAGCCCTCCGCGTCATAGAGGAGCTGGCAAAACTGCCGGAACTACGCCACACTCTCACTGCAGACCGCTTTGAACAGGCACGATTCGCCGTCTACGACGTGGAGCGAGAATTGTTTTCCAAAATAATACGCCGCGACAAGACGGCCAGACTCTCCGGACTCTACGTTATCGTGGACAGGCAGTTCGCCGCGGGCAGGGATGAGACGGAAATCACAAGACTCGCCATCGAAGGAGGCGCCAGCGCAATCCAACTCCGGAACAAGCAGGCTGCCAAAGGAGAGTTGCTGCTCGTTGCGGAGACACTCAAGAAACTCTGTGATCAGGCTGGTATCCTGTTCATAGTGAATGACCACCTGGACTTAGCCCTGGCTGTCGATGCCGATGGGGTTCACGTCGGCCGGCACGATCTGCCGCTTCCTGTGGTCCGCAGCGCACTGCCCATAGATAAGATAGTCGGCTGTTCGGTTACCACGTTATCCCGGGCAGTAGAAGCCCAGGATGAAGGCGCAGACTACATTGCCGTGGGCTCCATATTCCCCACAACGACGAAGAGTGGGACCACAGTGGTAGGACTGGACGTGCTAAGACAGATCAAGCGCAGGGTATCTGTCCCTGTGGTGGCCATTGGCGGTATCAACCGGGATAACATCGGCCAGGTAGTGGAAGCCGGAGCCGACTCCGTAGCCGTAGTAAGTGCCGTGCTGGGGGAGGAAGATGTCAGGGAAGCCGGGCACCAACTGGTCTTACAGATGAAGCGGGCAAGTGAGGAACGAGGAACCGACTCCCAGACCCCCAGCCAGGCATAGGGCTAGTGAGCAGGATGGAGATGTCAAAAACAGCAAAGGACCTGGAGTCAATCGCTGTGGATCTGCGGCCGCACTTCGTGGCCGAGGATGGGGCACGAGAGAAAGCCCTACGCAACTGCCGCCAGGTAATCCGCTACAGTGCGGATGCCATACGCGCCATCCACCGCCAGGAGCCCGACAGGGCGAGACAGTTGATTGCGTCAGGACATCAGTTGCTTGAAGACCTGAGCCGCGACCTGGCCGGACACGGCAGGCTGCTTCACTCGGGCTTCGTTCATGATGCTCAGAAGGAACTGGCGGAAGGCTACATCACGCTGGCCTTGATCGCCGACGAAGCCTTGCCGAAGCCCGAAGCGCTGCAGGTAAGCTACGCCGCCTACCTCGACGGTCTGGGCGAGTCGGTGGGGGAGTTGCGGAGGTACATACTGGACAGCGTCAGACGCGGGGACTTCTCCCGCTGTGAGGAGCTTCTTACCATCATGGACAACATCTATGGAATCCTGATGGCCATGGACTTTCCGGAGCTACTGGCTCATGGCCTGAGACGGAGCACCGACACCGTGCGGGCCATCACGGAAAGAACCCGGGGAGACCTGACGGTATCACTGGGACAAAGAAGCTTAGAGAAGAAGCTGGATGAACTCCGCCAGGATCTGTGATTATTGAGGCGATCGCAATCCAGGGTAGCTATAACCCCATTTCCTGTGCAACCATCTCCCGGTAGACATCGGCATCGCCATAGGCAAGCTCTGCAGCCTTGGCACGCCTGCTATAGAAGTGCAGATCATGCTCCATGGTAACGCCGATCGCACCATGAATCTGGTGCGCCAGGTCCATGATGCGCTGAGAGGCCTCACCCATCCATGCCTTGGCCGTGGCCACCTCCCCGGTACAGGGGAGCCCCTTGCTTAGCATCCAGGCTGCCCGGTAGGTACTCAATCTCGCTCCGTCGACATCGGTCGCCATGTCGACACAATAGTGTTGAATGGCCTGGAAGCTGCCGATGGGCCGATCAAACTGCTTTCTTTCTTTGGCGTAGCTCACGGTCATCTCCAATACCCGCTGAATGTTCCCCACCATTTCGCAACACTTCGCCACGGCGGCGCGCTCAACGATCCTCTGCACAGCGGCCAACTGACCCGGCCGCCCCAGCAGGTCGGCTTTAGATACCGATACCCCATCCAACACTACTTCGCATTGCTTATCGCCGCCGAGGGTCGTCAAAAGCCTGCAGTCTATCTGCGGACCCCTGGCATTTACCATGAACACTGCGACTTCATCAGCAGGCTTCGTTCGGGCCACGCACAGCAGATAGTCGGCAATATGGGCGTCGGGGACGAATAACTTCGTGCCGTTGATTATATAGCCGTCACCCTCCGGAGTAGCCTCGGTGGTAATTGCGGCCGGTTCGTGATTCCGATGGCCGGGTTCGGTCAGGGCCAGGCTGAAGATCTTCTCGCCCCGGATTGCCGCCGGCAAGTACCTCTCTTTCTGCTCCTCACTGCCCATATCGAGGATGGGCAGACCGCCAAGCACCACCGTAGAGAAGAAAGGACCGGGCAGACAGGCACGCCCCATCTCTTCCAATAACAATGCCAGGTCGAGAAAACCCATGTCGCCCCCGCCATACTTCTCGGGAAATGCCAGGCCCATCCATCCTAACTCCACCATCTCCTGCCACATCTCCCTGGAATAGCCTGTCTCGCTTTCTTCCATCTGTTTGATGAAGGCCCTGGGACACTTATCGGCCAGGAAGTCACGGGCCGCTATTCTCAGCATTTCTTGTTCTTCACTCAGCTTGAGCTTCATCGCTAGCCTCCTATCTCAATGATTGCGGTGCCATCCTGTATCGCAGACACGAGCATCCTGGTCGCCCGGCAGTCCTCACTCTGATCAGGGCGACGCATCATGATCCGGGTAGACCCAGCCCCCGCAGAGCTACGATGTTCTTCAATATCTCAGTCGTGCCCGCCTGAAGGCTGTAGCCTTTAGAGCCCAGGTATGAGTGCGGGGCCATACCGCGAAGCGGGACCAACCTGGACTCCGGCATCAGCTGCCCGTAGAGACCCAGGATCTCCATAGCCACGTTGGCCAGTCGCTTCTCGAACTCGGTGGAATAGGCCTTGGACATAGCCGATTCCCAGTTAGGGGTCCGCCCTTCCTCCATAACCGAGGTCACTCTGTAACCAAGCAAGCGCCCCACTTCGAATTCGACCTGTAGTCGCGCCAGCTTGCTGCGAATCACCGGATCCCGGGACAGTTTGCTCTCCCGGCAGTACTGTACGATGGCTTCGAACAATGGGTAGTTGCCCATGATGCGCTCCATTCCGCTCCTCTCATAATCGAGCTGATGGAGGACTTGATAGAAACCGCGGTTCTTCTCGCCGATCAGGTACTTCTTATGTACACGCACATTATCAAAGAACAGGTCGCTCCAGGCCTCGGTGCCGGTAATATCTGTCATCGGGATACGACTGACCCCGGGCGACCCGGCATCCACGATGAACTCGCTGATACCCCTGTGCTTCGGGGCCTCGGGATCTGTGCGGGCATACACGTCGATGTAGTGGGCGAAGTAAGCACAGCTGGTCCAGGTCTTCTGACCGTTGATTACATAATAGTCTCCGTCTTCCACAGCCCTGGTCTGCAACGACGCTAGATCGGAGCCGGCCCCGGGCTCGCTCATGCCCAGGCCGAAATAGGCCTCCCCCCCTGCAATCCTGGGCAAGAATTCCTTCTTCAATTCCTCCGATCCGAACGAAAGAATCGCGCCCCCGACCTGGCGATCACCAAACCAGTGACAGGCGGCTGGCGCCCCGTAACGTAGCATCTCTTCAGTCAGGATGAGTCTGTCCACATGACTGCGCCCCTGCCCGCCGTACTCCGGAGGCCAGGTCAGACCTATCCAACCCCTCTGCGCCACCCGTTTCGTAAACTCGGGATCAAAGCCCTGTATCCAGGCATCACACGCAGGTTCCCATTCTCCCCGTCGTATCTCGTCTTCCAGGAAGCTGCGTACCTCCTGTCTGAACCTCTCCTGGTCCTCCGTGAAGCCGAAGTCCATATGTCGCCTCCTTTCTCAGAGATTGATGTTTGAATACTTGCGCCAGGGACGGGCGACCGTTTTGCCCTCCAGGGCGTCCAGTGCTCTGTTTATGGTCCGCCTCGTTTCCGATGGGTCTATCACGTCGTCCACATAGCCCCTCTCGGCAGCGCAATAGGGGTTCTCGTAGGTCTCCGAATACTCTCTTATTCTCTGCTCTCGCACCTCGTCGGGTTGAGCGGACTCTCTGATTTCGCGGGCAAAGATCACGCTGGCAGCAGTCTCAGCCCCGACGATGGTGATCCGGGCAGTAGGCCACGCAAAGACCAGATCGGCTCCGATGGCCTTGTCCAGCATGCCATAGTGCGCACCGGCGTACGACTTCCTCATTATGACTGCGATCAGGGGTACAGTGGCATCAGCCCAGGCAAAAAGGAGCTTGGCGCCATGGCGCAATATCCCGCCCCAGTCCTGCTGCGACCCTATCAGGTAGCCGGGAGAATCATGAAGCGTGAGCAAAGGGATATTGAACAGGTCGCAAAACCTGACAAATCTGGCCCCCTTGTCCGCGGCGTCTATATCTATGCACCCGGCCATCCATTTTGGCTGGGTGGCCACTATTCCTACGGGCCGTCCGTTGAAGCGCGCAAACCCCGTGATTATATTCCTGGCGTGGAGACCAAGGGTCTCGAAGAAATACCCGTCGTCAACTATTTTCGCGATTACCTTGTACATATCGAACGGCTGGTGTGGATGCTCCGGCATCAGGCTTAGTAAGTCCTCCTTCCTGTCCGGGTCATCGTCCGTCCGGATGCGTGGGGGCCGCTCTTTGTTGTTCACAGGTAGAAAGGCCAGCAGTTCCTTGCACTTCTCAAGACATTCGGCGTCGTCTTCAGCCACGACATGTGTTTGGCCCGACTTGATAGCATGTGCCTTGTAGCCCGAAAGCTCCTCCAGGCTGATCTCCTCGCCCGTCTGGGTCTTAACGAAGGCAGGTCCGGCAATGCCCATGAAACCGGTGTGCCTGGTCTGAATGAGAAAGTCCTGCATTACCGGATGGTACGCCTGCCCTCCCAGACAGGGGCCCATAAGTAACGCTATCTGGGGTATGATCCCGGACGCCAGTATCTGAGACCTGAAGAGCCAGCCGTAGCTTTCCAGCGTATCCATCCCTTCCTGCAGGCGAGCCCCTCCGGAGTCATTCATCCCCACAAACGGCCATCCGTTGTCCTTGGCGAAATCTACGGCACGAACAAACTTCTTACCGTGGTATTCACCAAACGTCCCGGCCATGGCGGTGTAGTCCTCGGCGGCAACTACCACGTGCCTGCCGTTCACCTTGCCGAAGCCTGTAATCACACCCTCGGCCGGGACCTCCCTGCGGTCCATGCCAAACGCCGTCGTTCTGTGCCTAACATGCATTCCTATCTCGCTGAAGGTGCCGGGATCAAAAAAACGCTGCACCCGTTCCCTGGCCGACAGCTGCCCCTTCTTGTGACGCTCTTCAACCGCCTTTGACCCTCCCATCTGCAGAATCCTTTCCCTTCTCTGTTCAAGCTCTGCACGCCTGCCCAGATTCTTGTCAGACTCATCTACCATATAGATTCACCCTCCTTACGATTTCATAGGCTAACGCAGCGGCCCGGTCGCAACATGACAGTAGATACCTCTGGTCCGGGAAGAAACCGGAGGGGGAGCCCGGGCGGCGCGGTTCTAGATCTGCAGAACCTGCCTGTAGCCCTCCATGTCCATAAACCCGTGGCCGGAAACATTGAACAATATAGTCCTGGACTCACCCGCCTCACTGCATGCGTTTGCCTCGTCAATCGCGGCAGCAATCGAATAGGCCGACTCGGGTGCGGGCAAGAACCCTTCCTCCGACAGAAACAACTTCGCACAATCGAAGACGTATTTCTCATCGGTCGGATATGCAACAGTGTCGATATAGCCCCTATTCCTGAGAAGGCTCAGAATGGGAGAGCAGCCGTGGTATCTGATGCCATCACCGAAAATGGGAGGCATCTCCTTCTGGTGTCCCAGTGTGTACATCTTCAGCCTGGGTGTAATCCCGGAATAATCTGCATTATCGTAGCGATACTCGCCCTGTAGATTGGGGGCGGCCTGAGATTGAGCGGCAACAAACCTCGTCTTCCTACCCTGCTTCACGGCATCTCCGAGAAAGGGCAGGGCGATTCCCCCGAAGTTGCTTCCGCCTCCGAGGCAGGAAACGACGACATCAGGATACCGGTCAACCAGTTCCAGTTGCTTCCTGCATTCGAGCCCGATGATCGTCTGATGAAGGAGCACATGGTTTAGCACCGAGCCCAACACATAGGCCGCTCTGTCGTCAGACAGGGCATCCTCAAGGCCCTCCGAGATCGCTATCGCAAGCGACCCGGGGTGTTCGGAATCCTGCCGCACCAGCTTTCTGCCCGTTTCGGTATTCTCTGAGGGAGAGGCAAAGACATCTGCACCATAGAGCTTCATAAAATCGCGTCTCGCCTCCTTCCACTTGTAGACTGCTCTTACCCAGTAGACCGTGGCCTTCAGGCCCATGATCCTTGCCGCGCACGACAGAGCCGTTCCCCACTGCCCTGCGCCTGTTTCGGTGACAAGTCTCCCCAATCCCTGCTGCTTGGCATAGTATGCCTGTGCTATGGCAGTGTTGATCTTGTGAGATCCGGTGGGACTGAAAAGCCCCTCGGCCTTATAATAGAGCTCGGCTGACGTATCGAGACGCCTTTCAAGATTCACCGCGCGGAACAAAGGCCTCGGCCTGCCGATCTGCTGGTAAGCTCCATGAAGCTCATCCGGGATTTCTACCCAGTTCTGCGCCGAAAACTCCTGATTCAGGCACTCCTTGATGATAGCCTTGCCCATCGCAGTCATGTCACCTTCGGCAGCAGGTAAGGGCTCAGGCAAGTCGGGGATGATGTTGTACCATCTGTCGGGGAGATCCTTCACCGGCAGGCTTATCTGTCTTACTTCTCTCATCATGCAACTCCAGACGAAACGCAACCAAGGACGGCGTCAGTCATAGTTCTGGCCTACTCAGGTTTGAGCCCCTCGGATCGTGGCGGGTTCTTGTCTGTCGCCCGCACAGACGGAGCACGGGAACGCTATGCCATTACGGACCCTGTCCGCGTTCATTCGCGGCCAGTATACCACACTTCGGTGGTTCATCAACATCGCGTGGAGGCTGACCGCATACAGGTTCCCTCTAACACCACGGTGAATCGCGGACAGACTCGGCCGGTAGAACATGCCCGACCCTATCCCCGACGCACTGCAAACTGGTAAACTGGGACAACAATAGCTTGCCTGAATTGAGAGTTGTTCCGTGTGGCTTCTCTATGTTAGCTGTGCCTGGGTTCTCGGTACATTCCTGGGTTCAGAACTGAGCCTGCCTTTGCTTGCCCTGGCCATAGGGATCATCCCGTTCGCGGTTATACCTTGCTTCCCGGGGAGCAGAAAAACACTGATCGTCGCCGGCCTATGTGTCCTGGCCCTCCTAGGCGGCATCCTTCATTACGGCACAAGCTTGCCGTCAGCGGGTGAGGATTCGCTCTGTTCCTACAACGATAGGGGGGTTGTGCACATTCATGGGCGGGTGGCAGAGGAGCCCGACGTCCGGGATACATACTGCCTGCTGACCTTTGCGGCCGCCGATATCACTGTGGATGGTGAGAGCCGAGAGGTGTCGGGAAACGCGCTGATGCGGGTATCGAGATACCCCGCCTACCGTTACGGGGATCAGCTTGCTGTGACGGGAAAGCTGGTGACTCCTCCCCAGTTGGAGGACTTCGACTATGCGGGCTACCTGGCCCACCGGGGAATTTACTCCATCATATACTACCCGTTAGTGGACGTCGTCGACCACGGCCAGGGATTCGCACCGTTGCGGTGGATCAGTTCCTTGAGGGCAAGCCTCTCCGTTTCTTTAGCCAGGGCATTGCCAGAGCCACAGGCCTCGCTGGCGCAGGGCATCCTGCTGGGCCAGCGGGAAGGCATTCCTGATTCGCTCCATCAGAGCTTTTCCAGGACGGGAACAGCACACCTGCTGGCCATTTCTGGCCTGCATGTGGGGATTATTCTGGCCATGTTCCTTAGCTTCGCCGTTATCGTCTTCGGGCGTCAGCGTGGCATACATATTTGGATAGCTATGGCAGGCATCTGGTTATATGCCATGCTGGCCGGCATGCGGCCGCCCGTCATTCGGGCCGCAACCATGGGTAGTCTATTCTTGATGGCTGAGTGCTTAGGGAGGCAGCGAAGCGCAATAATAGCCCTGGCATTTGCCGCCGCAGTGATGGTCGGAATCGATCCCCATCTCCTGTGGAGCGTATCATTTCAGATGAGCTTCTCGGCCATGGCCGGGCTTGTTCTCCTCTTTCCTTACTTCCAGGCATGGGGCCAGAAGGGAGTGGCCCGTGTATCAGGCGGCAACAAGGCGCTGACCGGCACAGGCAGGGCGATGACCGATGTATTCGCTGCCACCCTGGCAGCGACGGTCGCGGTCGGGCCGCTGATTGCTCACAACTTCGGGGTGCTCTCGCTGGTTGCGCTGCCAGCAACCTTCCTGTGTCTACCCACTCTGCCCTTCATCATCGTAACAGCTGCGCTGTGCGCCTTCGTCGGACTATTCGCTGTATTCGCCGCTCAGATACTCGGCTGGGTGGCCTGGCTGTTTCTCAGCTATCTCATTTTCGTGGTACAGGGTCTTGATGCCCTGCCCTATTCCTCACTGGAGGTGAATGCTTCTCCCTGGCACGTCTGGATCTACTATGGTATATTGGCTGCAGTTCTGGCGTCCCTTTCTTATCGTGGGCAGTTGACCGGTCTCTTCAGAAAGCTAGCTTCCAGGCTGAGGAACGCCGCGGACGGCATTCCTCGCCCCCACATCCCCCTTTCGGCAAAATGGCCTGTCCTTCCCCTCCTGATAGTAGCTATCCTGGTCTGGTCTGCGGTTCTTAACCTACCCGATCACAATCTCCGTGTGAGCTTCCTTGATGTGGGACAGGGAGATGCCATACTGATTCAGACGCCCGCCGGACAGAACATACTGGTCGATGGTGGGCCTGACACGCAGAGGATCGGTCTGGCACTGAGCGAGAAGCTCCCCTTCTGGAACAGGACTATAGATCTGGTGGTCATCACTCAGCCTCAGGCCGACCACATCACGGGCCTGGTAGAGGTCCTGCAAACATACGAGGTCAACCAGGTGCTCGACCCCGGCGTACCCTATGACTCGTCGATCTACCGGGAGTTACTCCGACGCATCGAGGATAAGGATATCGAGCTTAGCATTGCTCGCTCAGGACAGAGGATCGACCTGGGCGACGGCATCATACTCGACGTGCTCAACCCGCCGCGGCAGTTCTTCGAAGGAACCAGTTGCGATGTAGATAACAACGGTCTAGTCCTCAGACTCACCTGGAACGAGATCAGCTTCCTCCTGACCGCCGATATCAGACAGGAAGCCGAGCTGGACCTCATCATGCAGCGGCCCAACCTGAGAAGCACGGTTCTGAAAGCCGCCCATCATGGCAGCATGACCTCCACCATGCCGCAGTTTCTAGCCGCGGTTGACCCAGAGGTGGCCGTGATCTCAGTGGGGGCGCACAATCCCTTCGGTCACCCCAGCCCTGTGGTGCTGGAAAGACTTATCGACTGGGTGGGCGAAGACAACGTCTATCGCACGGACAGGCAAGGCACAATCGAGCTGATCACCGACGGGGAGGGGCTCTGGGTCAGGACAGGTAAATGAGGTGCTGGAACTGCTCAGCGTCGCCGGAGAAGATGGCAAAACCACGGAGTGAACAAGGTGTAATGGTGTTATGATGACAGCGCTGAGGGAAAGGCACCTTCTCCCAGTGGGTCATATTTTGTCCGCGACGATGACCAGCCTGTTCCCATCAAGCGACGGCTCCCGCAGTGCGAAGTCGCGGTAGGCAGCACAGTAGCGCCACCCCGCTTGCTTGAATAACGATATCAGTTCGTGCAGGCTGTACAGACGATGATCGAGATCGACCGCCGCACGTAGACGATAACTACTCCCCTTCTTCTCAAGGAAAGTCCACGTGGCCCTGCTGCGCGAAGTATCCAGATCGAACTCCCTCTCGTGAAGGAGCAGGAGCGAACCGACACGGAACACACCATACGGCTGGAAATTGCGGGCGATGGAATCGCGAAACCCCGTCTCCAGGACGAAGATCCCTCCGGCCCGGGTCAGGTCACGGCACCGGCGCAGTATCAAGCGGTCTGTCTCCTCGTCGTAGTATCCAAGCGAGGTGAACATGCTGATCACGGCATCGAAGTTGCGGCCCGGCAGCGCGTCTGCTACCTCTCGCGCGTCACCCACGACAAACTCAGTCAGGTCCACAACAGAATGCTCTGCAGCCAGCTCGCGGGCCCGCTCAACCAGGCGGGGCGAGATATCCACACCCACGACATGGTAGCCCAGTTTGGCCAGATGTATGGCATGGCGCCCGATTCCGCAGTTGAGGTCCAGTATCACTGCGCCGGCTTCAACCCCTGCGGCATCCAGCAGTCCTGCAACACCCCGCGCCTCGTCTTCGGCCCGGGCGAGCATTCCTTCGAGCAGAACCCGGTACAGCTCAGCGTGCTTGAGGAACAGCTCTTCTGTCCAGTGACGACTCATCTTTGCGGCTCCTGCAGACGAAAGCCAACCGATAACGGCGTGGCGTCTTAGCGGTCGAGTGACAGCAAGGTCTGCCGAACACGCATTAAACGGGCCCGGCGATGCCTCCTCTATATCAGGATCTTGCCATCCTTCAGGAAAAGGGTGCCGTCAACCCGGACCTCTCCATCCTTCCGCAGGTCGCACACCATGTCCCAGTGGATCGCAGAGCTGTTCTTGCCGCCGGTCTCAGGATAGGCCTTGCCCAACGCCACGTGGATCGTCCCGCCGATCTTCTCGTCGAAAAGAGTGTTCTTCGTGAACCTCTGGATGCCCCGGTTGGTCCCGAAGGCAAACTCCCCGACGTAGCGTGCGCCTGCGTCTGTCTCCAGCATCTGCAACAGGAACTCTTCGTTCTTGGCCGCCGTAGCCTTAACGACCCTACCGTCCTTGAACTCAAGCCGGACGTCCTCCACCTCACGACCATAGGCGCAGGCAGGATAAGTATACCTGATATGCCCGTTAAGGCTATCCTCGATCGGACCGGTGAAGATCTCTCCGTCGGGGAAGTTCTCGTGGCCGTCGCAGTTCTGCCACGTCCGCCCTGACACCGAGAGCCTGAAATCTGTGTCCGGCCCGAGGACATGGATCTCCCTGGCCTTACTCAACCAGTCGACCACACGTTGCTGATCCCTGGAAACCGTCCGCCAGGCCTGGATTGGATCCGATTCGTGGACGAGACTTGCTTTGTAGACGAAGTCCTCGAATTCCCGGAGCGACATCTCCGCATCTTGAGCGAAGGCATGCGTGGGATGTAGAGTTGCAGTCCACCGCAGCTCTTTCCTGGCCGCCCGTTCCAGTAACCGCTCAGACATAGGACGCATTGCCACCGCCCGGCGGGCCTGCCTGGCAGGATTGGCGCTGGTCAACTGCTTGGTATTCACCTCGGCCCAGATCCCGATGCTCGCATCGATCTGCTCAATGGCGTCTTTCACAAACGGCGGGATATAATCGAGCTGGGCATCATCGGCATAGGCGAGGAAGAGCTCTTGCGTTCCTTCCAACCCCAACTGGAGCCACGGATGGGCCCCCCGCTCCAGCACCTGCCGGTAGACGGCCAGCACCAGCGGTGCGCCCTCGGGAGTACCGGTGATGCGCACCAGCTGGTTCGGTTGTATCTCAACGGAGTAATCGACCAGAATTCTGGCTATAGCATCCACTCGAGGATCTGCCATATTACCTCCTTCGTCTTGATCAGAATGTGCCCGCTTATCCCGCGTCCGCGCTGGGTTCTGTCGTGGCCGACTTCTGGTCCTCCCACTACCGGACCCGGTGATGCGACGTTTCAGACCATCGCCACACAGGGATCAAACCGTGCTGTGCGCACCGGAGCCTCTCCCACGGTCGCGCAACGCAGGCGCAGTCTAGCAGAGCCAGTCGAGAGGAGTCAACGCTCCCGGC
>SL_5KL_010_SEDDRAFT_10001680_pt1 | contig 13060 bp, 9 predicted proteins | sample SodLakKL_010_SED_FD_9118 | JGI IMG/M metagenome (IMG submission 9118)
CGTCACCGACTCATCTCCAATGTCTGCCTCGCGTCCCGCGAAGCGAGCGGCGGCCTCGGTCAGCAGGCCGGGCCTCTTGCTGAAACGGCTGACCAGCGGAGAGACGACCCTCTGGAAGAACGCAGGATAGTAGCTGATACCTCCGGGCAACTGCTTAAAGGTGATGAACTTGCCGGAAGGCGGCGTGCCTAGGGAATGATTGAAATAGTGCAGGATCAGTATCTTGTCGGTGAGGGGCACCTCCGCTGTGACGTCCGCCAGCGACAGGTCGACGTCGGGAAGGTTGATGTGATAGTGCTGGTTAAGATAGCTGATGGCTATCTTATCAGGTCCCATGTAAAGGGCACCGCTCCTGCGGCACTGCTCCTCGAGGTCGCCGATCTCGCGCAACTGCTTTCGAGCGAGATCATATGATAGTTGATAGGCCTCTTCCCGCGGGCCATGCGAATTCGCCTGGTTCTTCTTCATAGCGTTCACTCTGCAAACACGGGTCGCGGCAGAAGGTCGGCGGCCCCTATTATCTCGGGTACGACCTCCTCCCACTCGATGGCCATAAGGTGAATGCCGGCCACACCCTCGATCTCGCGTACCCGTTTGATGATGTCCACGCACAGATTGATGCCCTCCCTGGACACCTGCTCCTTGCTCGTTGCCTTCTGGAGTCGTTCGATGACGCTGTCGGGGACATCCATGCCCGGGACCCTGGTCTTCATATATCTTGCCGCACCCAGGGACTTGATGGGGGCGACGCCGGCCAGTATCTTGACGCGTTCATGCAGTCCCCTGTCGCGCACTCCCTTCATCCATTCGGCGAACTTATCGAGGTTATAGATGATCTGGGTCTGGATGAAATCGGCCCCGGCCTCCACCTTCTTGGCGAGGCGGGGAACCCTGAACTCGAACGGGTCGGCAAAAGGGTTCTCGGCAGCGCCGATGAAAAGACGCGGTTCAACCGCCATCTCGTCCCCGCACTGGAATCTCTTCTCATCCCGCATATCCCTTACCATCCTGAGCAGCTGAATCGAGTCAAGATCGTAGACCCCTCTGGCTGCAGGGTGGTTGCCGAACTTCTGGTGGTCGCCGGTCAGGCAGAGCATATTGTTTATCCCCAGCGCTGATATGCCCAGCACATCCATCTGGAGGGCAATGCGATTCCTGTCTCGGCATGTCATCTGTACGATGGGGTCCATGCCTTCCTCCTTGCCCATAACTGCAGCGGCCCATGACGCCATGCGCACGACAGCGGTCTGCCCGTCGGTGATGTTGAAGGCATCCACGTTCCCTTTCAGCAGCTTTGCCTTCTTCCTGATCACCCCGGCATCGGCGCTGGCCGGCGGACCCAGTTCGCCGGTGACCGCGAAGTGTCCGGACTCCAGTACACGCTCTAGGTTGCTCTTGGTCTTCATTGCTCCTCCGGTTGTTTCGTTAGTCGCGACCCGGAACCCGGGGCATCCAGGAATGCCCGCCTGCTGGCTGTCATCAGGCGGGGCTCACATTCCATTTCTTTGGTGGCCCCAGCCTGTCCATCGTCTCGAGCTGTCCCAGCCCGGCAAGGCGGTCGAAGATCTCCTGCCATACGCAGGGCATATCGGGGTCGACCTCACACTTGCCGCCCTGTGAGCCGCCGCAGGGGCCATTAAGGAGGTTCTTGGAACAGAGGGCGACGGGACACAGCCCTCCGGTGTAGTTCAGATAGCACTCCCCGCACTGGTCGCAGTCGAACTCCTTGGCAGTCAGCCCCTGGAAGCCGGCCAGGTAGAGAGTGTCGCAACATGTGTAGACCTTTCTATCGTCCAGCAGCGAGGACACTACCTGGGCTCCCACCCCGCATGAGAAGACAAGGATGACCTCTGCCCTTTCTATCTCGCGGGCGTATGCCTTGATGTACTCGCGGTCGTAGTCGGCGTGACAGAGATAATCGAGAGTCGCCCTGCCAACTATCTCCTGGTCGATGCTGTCGATAAGCTTCTGCGCCTCCTCCACAGGATAGTAAACGTCATGACAGCCGAGGCATTCGAAGATGAAGATCCTCTTCGACGAGACCAGGGGGAGTATCTCCTCCTTAGCCTTTATCTGCACTGCGAGCATAAGCCTTCTCCTGTCTTATAAAACTCAGAAGCGCGATCTTGGAGGCGCAGATATATTCGCAGCATCCGCATTCCACGCATTCCTCCACCTTGTGCTCGATCGTCTTGCCCGGGTCTCCCTGCTTTCCGTACAGGCCGTAGAACAGGGGATAAAGATGCATGGGACAGACTTCGACACAGCGACCGCACTTGATGCAGTCCCTTTCCTCGGAGACTGGCACAGCGGGTTTCCTGAGGACGGTGAGCCCTGTGGTCCCCTTGATAACTGCCGACTCAAGGCTTTCCTGGGGAATCCCCATTACCGCTCCGCCCATCTTGACGTCATATTCGTCGAGAAGTCGCTCCACATCGCCTCCAGTGCAGTGTTGGATGATCTCCCTTATCGGGGTGCCTATCCTGACCAGGTAGTTTCCGGGCCTGCTCAGTCCTTCGCCGGACACGGTTATCACCCTCTGGAACACCGGTATACCTCTGGCTACCGCCTGGTAGATGGCGAAGAGCGTGCCCACATTGGATACCATCACTCCCACGTCGAATGGAAGCCCCCTGGGAGGGGGAGGCACGTCCCTGTCCAACAGCCTCTTGATAAGCGATCTCTCAGCCCCCTGGGGATACTTGGTCTTCAGGCTAACCACCTGCACCGATGGGTGCTTCTCTGACAATGCGCTCAGGGTCGCTATGGCTTCGGGCTTGTTCTCCTCGACCCCGATTAAGACGCTGTCGACACCCAGTATCCTCCGGGCTATCTCTATACCGGCGAATATCTCCTCGGGTTGCTCGATCATGAGCCTGTTATCGGTGTTGAGATAGGGCTCACATTCACATCCGTTCACCAGCAGAGTGTCGACCGGTTTGGGAGGCGAGAACTTCACATGTGTGGGGAACATCGCTCCGCCGAGTCCCACGATGCCGCTCTCCCTTATGATATCGAGAAGGTCCTCCCTGGACAGTGCCTCAAACCCGTCACGAGGCTGAACCGAGGCATGCACCTCGTTCCTGCCGTCGTTTTCTATGACGACGGCCAGTTCTCTTCGCCCGGCCGCAGGATAAGGCCTCTCCTCCACGGCGACGACAGTTCCGCTGATACTGGCGTGGATGGTGGCGGAAACGAAGCCATCGGCCTCTCCGATCTTCTGGCCGACCTTGACTGTATCACCCGGCTCCACAATGGGCTTTGCCCTCTTACCGAGGTGCTGGCAGAGGAAGATGACAGCCACTTTCGGTTCGGCGAGGGGCTCTATCCGCTTGTCGGCAGTCATTTCCTTCTTCTCCAGAGGGTGAAAACCTCCGTAGAACCCCGCGTGCCTGTACTCCCGGTTCTGTACCGAGAGCTGGTTCTCCGTTTTCCACGATGGCCTGGAATAGTCTCTGGTTTGAACATAACCAAAGGACGAGAGTTCTCCGCGCCTGCCTAATCGCTCATGTATTCTCACCCACGCGCAATCAACGGCGGAGTTCACCTCGCACTTCCCGTCGGTGGCCCCACCGCAGGGGCCGTTGAGAAGCCCTTTGGCACAGTTGGTGATGGGGCAGATCCCTCCCGTCAGGTTCAGGTAGCACTGGCTGCAGGCGGCGCACTTGTCGGCTTCGAGGGAGACCCCGTGGTAGCCGATATCGGTCGGGTAGTTCACGCTGTGCGCCACAGAGTCGGATAGGGCGTAGACAGGTGTTCTCTCAAAGAGCCTTGCCAGGAACTGGACTCCCAGGCCGCAGGACATGACCCCTATCGAGTCGCAGTCGCCGAGTTCCAGGCCGGCGATCTTCTTCGCAGAGAGGATTTCGTTGCAGAGGAAATCAACCCGTGCGTGCCCGGCGATCCTGGCCGAATCATCCCCCAGCGTCTCCAGTAGCTGATTATGCTGGCCCTCGTCTTCCTCTTCGAAGACCTTGTAGCACTTGCCGCAGGCGATGACGAACATCCGGCCGGCTCGTCGGACAACGTCGCTTATCTCCTCGGCAGGCTTGGGTCTGAACTTGGTGTAGTCTTCTAGATGCGTCTCCATGCTAAGAACCTCATCTGTAACTCGGCTCAGTCAACCATGCCCCTCCTCACCCCATGCCTGGCGAACTCTCCTGTCCTCACCCCACGGACGTGCCAAATCGCTGTATTGTAGCTCATGTGCCGTGGCATTCACAAGCTGTTCGTCCCCGGAGGTCGTGCTACAGGGACAGATTGTCGACTATCTCCTGGACCTTGCGCTGGAGTGAAGACTCAGCGGGCAGATCGACAACCGCCTTGCCCGTCGTCTCGAGGTCGGACACCCCGGATTCCTCGGGGATCAATGCAAGAACCTCGAGTCCGGAGTCCTCAACGGCCTTCCGCATCTCGGGGGTGAGGTCGCCTCTGACCCGGTTGATGATGAGCCCGGCGCGGCCGACGTTCGACCTCAACTCCTCGATGAGCTTCTTCATACGGCCTGCCGCAGTGATGCCCCTTATCGTGGGGTCGGACATTATGAGCATGACATCGATGTCCCTGGTCGTCTGGCGGCTGATGTGCTCGAGGCCCGCCTCGCAGTCCATAACGATGTAGTCATATTTGTGGTCATGTACCAGCTTGTCCAGCGAGTCCCGAAGGAAGCGGTTCGAGGCGCAGTAGCAGCCGGGCCCCTCAGGGCGTCCCATGGCCAGAAGGTCGAATCCTCTAGACTCTGCCAGCGACTCCACGATCTTGCCAAACAGGTACTCCTGTTTTGGGATGGTGGGACTCAGTGTTCCCTTGGACACATCTTCGGTCATCTTCTCTCGTATTGAGCCCACGGTCTGGCTGTCATCCAGGGGCAGTCCCAGCGCCTGGTTCAGGTTGGTGCTCGGATCCGCGTCGAGGGCGAGCACCAGTCCTTTCTGTGAAAGCGCCTTTACGAGCAGGGCAGCGACTGTGGTCTTACCCACTCCTCCCTTTCCTGCCATGGCGATTGTCTTGGTCATCTCTTACCGCTCCTTTCTGTTTTGCCCGGCGAAGGCAGTGAGCTAACAGGCGATAGCTTCACCACCGCGTCATACTCAGGAGGGCATACGTCCAGGCATGTGCCGCACTTGGTGCACTTCTCCTGATCTATGACCTTGGATTCTCCTTTGCCTCCCTTGATTGCCTCGGTGGGGCAGGTGAGCACGCAGTGCTCGCAGGCTCTGTCGCACCTGTCGGGGAGGATGTAATACACGATGAGGTCTTTGCAGACCCTGGCCGCACAGGTCTTATCCCTGATGTGGGCTTCATATTCATCTTTGAAGTAGCGCAGTGTCGTAAGCACGGGGTTGGGTGCCGTTCTCCCCAATCCGCATAGGGAACCATCCTTCACATCCTCGGCCAGCTGTAGAAGACGATCCATGTCCTTTAGCTTTGCCCGGCCGGATGTGATGTCCTCCAGTATCCGCAGCATCTGCAGGGTGCCGAGGCGGCACATAGTGCACTTGCCGCAGGACTCGCGGGTTGAGAAATCCAGGAAGTACCTGGCAGCGTCGACCATGCAGTTGTTCTCATCCATGACGATCATGCCCCCCGACCCCATCATCGATCCTGCCTCACGCAAAGAGTCGTAGTCGATCGGACTATCGAGCAATGACACGGGGAGGCAACCTCCCGATGGCCCTCCTATCTGCACGGCCTTGAACTGCCTATCCCCGGTGATACCCCCACCGATGTCATAGATCAACCGGCGCAGAGTCGTTCCCATCGGAACCTCTGCCAGTCCGGAACTGACCACTTTGCCCGCCAGGGTGAACACCGCAGTACCCTTACTGCCTTCGGTGCCGCTGGATGCGAGCCAGTCCGCGCCGTGCTCGACGATCGAAGGGATGTAGGCGAACGTCTTGACGTTGTTAAGCAGGGTGGGCTTTCCCCACAGGCCGGCCTCGGCGAGACGGGGCGGTCGTGTTCTCGGTTCGCTTCTTCTCCCCTCCATGGCGGCAACGAGCGCCGTCGATTCGCCCGAGACGAATGCGCCTGCTCCTGCCGCTATCTCGATGTTGAACCCGAAGCCGCTGCCCAGTATGTCGTCGCCCAGGAGGCCCAGTTCGGTCGCCTGTTCCAGAGCGATCCGGACTCGCCTGATAGCCAGCGGGTACTCGGCCCTAACATAGACGTAGCCTCGTTCAGCACCTATGGCGTAGCCGGCTATGGTCATCCCCTCTATTACCTGATGGGGATCGCTCTCCAGAACCACGCGGTCCATGAAGGCCCCCGGGTCTCCTTCGTCGGCGTTGCAGATCACGTACTTGGGCTTGCCTTCAGCCTTGCGGCACTGCTCCCACTTCTTGGACGTCGGGAACCCGGCTCCTCCCCTCCCCCTCAGCCCGGATCTCTCGAGTTCGCCTATTATGTCGTCGGATGACATACGGAGCGCCTTCTCAAGGCCGCTATAGCCACCTGTGGCTATATAGTGGTCTATGTTCTCGGGATCGATTCGTCCACAGCGGCGCAGCACGAGGCGAAGCTCGTGTTCATATCTGGGTAACTCCGGTATGCAGGCTGTTTCGCCTTCTCCCTCCTCGTAGGTGCCCAGTGCTAGCTCAAGGCAGGGGTCTTCGCCTGCGATATAGCCCTCAACCAGGCGGGGTACGATCTCGGGGGTTACGTTGGCGTATGCAACGCTGAGGGAGTCGGCCTTGCGTATGATGACCAGGGGATCGGCATAACACAACTCCATGCAGCCAACCTGGATGACCGGTACGTCAAGGGAGTGCCTGGCCAGTTCCTTGCCGAGGGCATCGATCACATCCTGAGACCCTGCGGCCCTCCCGCATGTAGCTGCGCTCACCAGCATGTGGGTTCTCCCCTGCAGGTTCTCCCACTCCGATCTCGCTCTATCCTGTATCGCTGCGAAACTCATGTGTTACGAAATACTCATGATCGCCTTCGGTATTCCGGACAGCCCCGTGCTGTCTGTGCCGGCACTCCGGTCTCCTGCAACGGTCAGTCCGCTGTATTCTTCCCGTCACTGTTCTGTCTGTAAGGTATGAGGGCCTCCTCCGCCTTGAATGGAGTCATCCTGGGGTAGATCCTGTCTCCTATGAGTGCCACGGGAGCCAGCATGCAGCAGCCGATGCAGGCCACCCTCTCAAGGCTGAAGTTGCCGTCCGCGCTGGTCTCCCCTGCCTTGATGTCCAGCTCGCGCTCCAGAGCTTCCAGGATGAGGTTCCCGCCCGCCAGGTGGCAGGCGGTCCCCATACAGACAACGGTATGGTGCTTACCGAGGGGAGTAAGGCGGAACTGGTTGTAAAAGGTGGCAACCCCCCAGACTTCGACTCGCGGTATCCCCAGAAAATCGGCGATCGTCTGCATCGCCTCCCTGGGGATGTACCCCAGCTTTGCCTGGGTTTCCTGCAACAGGGATATGAGATTGCCCCTGTCCCTCGAACGCGACTCGAGAATCTGAGACAGAGCCTGGCTGCTCTGATCCCTGGCGATCATCCCTGTGCCGTGCCCGGAGAAGTCACTTCAGTTGCTTGGCGAAAGCCGGCAGGAACGTAGCTATGCCGGTCGTCTCCCGGGGGCCGATCACCACCTCCCATTCAAGGTCCAGCGCATCCTCGAGTTCACCTTTGATCCTCGACACTTTGCCGGGGATGATTATCTTCCTGTGCTTAACTCTGTCCCCGATGCCGCATTTCTTGATGAATGTGCCCACGGCATCACCTGTGAACTTGCCTGCTGCCCAGGCGGTGAGGACTCCCAGACCCTCCGCCTCCTTGACGCATATGTAGGCAGGCACCTTGGTGGCCTCAACAGCGGATGAGACAAGGAAGTAGGTCAGGGCCCAGTTCGACGTGACGAGAACCGGCGAAAACTCGTCCGGTTGTCCGACCTCGTAGAACTTCTCCTCCACTGCCATGGGGAAGCGAGGGTCGGTGTAAATGTTGAGTCGCTGAACCAGCAGAGGTAGCAGCGAATGCCGGTCGAAGTCAGAGAAGACGATTATGGCGGCCCACTTGTTGATGAACGCCGACCCGGCCATCATCTCCTTTAGTCCGTCCCTGGCTATGAAACAGGGAAAGCCGATGGTGGGGTAGCCGAGGGGCCTGAAACCCTGCTTGAGCGACGCCCTCCTGATGTAGGTCTGGTCTCTCACCGCCTCAAGCACGTTCTTCGATCCCGGGTCGAGGACGAGGTCCTCGATTCCGGCATCCTTGAGCTTGGTGGTGAGGGGGATCAACTCCTCGATGCTCTGTCCCTTCACGCCGACCGGGGTAGGCCTTGCTTTGATCCTGGGGATGGCGTCGTCTATGTTATCCTTGGTTATGGGGTAGATCAGCGGGTTCCCGTCGGCGCATATGTCCCGCGCCTCAAACAATGCGTCCAGATCTTCGCAGATCAGGACCAGACCCACGTCTGTCGATTCCTTGACCTTCTTGACCAGGGCCAGGTACTTGTTCTTGTCCCCCGATTCAAACCGGAGTGCCAGGAGGTCTGCCTTCAACTCCACGCCCACCCAGGGGAACCGTAGTTCCTCTATCTTCTTTATCTTCTCATCGACTCTGGCGCCGTCCTCCTTGTCTGAGATAAGGAGGGTTATCGCCGGCGAATGAATGAAGGTCTTCTCATGCCGGTATATCACTTCCTCGTTACCGATCTTGACGGCGTTATCGCCGGAGCCAATGGTGACGAGCCTGATCGGTGGCGCCAGTAGATCGAGCAGTTTTTCCTTGACCTCGTCGGACAGATATGGGCACTTGTCCACGGTAGCTCCACCGGACGCCAGCTTCATGGCAAAGGCAAAGCAGGTGGGATAGCCGCAGTCCTTACACGGCTTCCTTCCGGGAAGCATCTTCACAATCTCAGAACCTGCAATCGGCATAGCAAACCTCCTTTAAACGCCTATCAGTTCCCCGCAATCAACCTCAGGCCTGGGTGTTGAGCGATAAGTGCTCTCTGCCTCCGCATCTACGACGGAAGCTCCACCTCGCCCTTCAGCCAGGGATGGCCGGTCCTCTCCAGGAACTCCATAAGCTCGTCCACGTTCTTCACGTCGTCCTCAGTGGCGACCTTGTCGTAGAGCCCCTTGGCCTCCAGCGCATCCTTGAACCTCTCCTTCAGGTCCTTGGGCAGCCACACGATCCTTTCCAGTCCCCCATCTGCCTGTATGAACTTGGGTGATCGCAACTGCTCGAGTCCGGTGCCCAGTCTTCCCTCAATCTGCTTGCCTCCGGAGCTCTCGCCGGCCATGCGGGAGAACGTCTCTCCGATCACCGTCTCGCCCCTGTATTCCCTGTGCACGACTCCAAAGGCATCCACCTCGGGAATGTAGTACACGATGGCCTCGAAGCATCCGCAGGAAGTGTGAGGGTGCTCGAATGCGCTGTAGAGAAATACCCTGTCGTAGTTGCCCAGGGACTTGTCCGCTTCGATCGCGTTGGCTCCCGAGTACTCGCCCTTGATGGCATCTATGACTTCGCCCTTCGGTATGGCGAATATGGGGCCTTCGGGGTCGATCTTGGCGGCGGCCCTGCCGTCGAACCAGTTGATCGCTCCACAGTTGGCGATCCGGTTCGGAGTTATGATCGAGATATGGGTAGGTGCGAAGCTCTGACACAGCACACATCCGTAGAAGGTGTCCACGTCTTCGTCGTTCAGAGTCCGTGCCCTCTCGTCCCTGGCGCTGTATACCTCCAGGGCGTGGGGCATGAGCTCTGCAACCTTCTTCTCATCGGTGATGATCGTGACCTGTATGGCCTCGATGATCGGCATCTCAGATGTGTAGAGCAGGATGTAGATCTCTCCCAGTTCCCGCAACGAGGCAAAGCCCTTGTCATGGCACTCTTTGCTCATCCTGATCCACACGTCCTGTCTCTGGTTCATGTGGTACCAGCCCTCGATCATGTTGGTGAACATGTGGATTCTTCTCTCGATAATGGCCTCGGCGTCCTTGTCCAGTTCGCCGCCGGCGACATCGACGAGAATGCCGATGGGGTAGCTGCCGCCACCCTTTTCTTCATCGTAAGGCTGCAGATCGCCGATGTCGGGGCCGATGATCTCCACCTTCTCGTGCTCGATCTCGTCGGCACTCTTGACGGTTGCCAGTTCGAACCTGTGTGATACCTTCGGTCCGCCGAACTCGATATAGAGGTTTTCCTTTCTGATTACCTCGCCTTCATACTGCGGCCCAATATCTACGTGAAATTCGCCTTCCATTCTCTGCTATTCTCCTTTCTTCAATTCGTCGATCAGGCCCTCCAGGAACTCCTGCCACTTCGCGTCCTTCTTGAAGTTGGGAAGGGAGTAGCTGGCATGGGGGAAGTAGTGCTTGCAAAGCGTCATGGTCTTCAGGTGCGGTGCGAAGTGCTTGAGCGTCGAGAGGCCCTGGCTACCGAGGTCGGATCTTATGCCGAAGAAGAGCACCAGGTCGTGGTTCCCCTCCTTCTTCACTCCTTTCCATTCTGGGTCCTTCAAAGCGTTCACTATCTCGATGGCATCGTACACGCAATCGGGCTGCACCCCCATCTCAACCAGCTTTCCTCTGGTCTGAGCTGTGGCACAGACGGGGATGTCGGCTGCTCTGGACAGGTCAACAGCATACTCCATCAGCAGTTTCCCCTCCGGCGTCGATCCCAACAGCAGAGGGCCGATGACAAGCAGAGGTCTCTTGGCCTTCTTGATCTGGCCGGCACATTCAGCGGCCTCCTCCACCAGCCTGGCCGACTTGGTACCGGTTAGAACATTCACTCTGTGACGTGGCAGTACTGCGCTCATTCTTTCCTCCTTCTGGTCCCTGCTAGCGGATAACCGAGTCTACGGAAACCTTGCTGGGGTAGGTGCCTATGTAGGTCGGAAGCCCGACGGGTTCCTTGGGCTGCCAGCCGATCTCCTGCAGATGGGCCCTGACCTCCTTCTTGTACACCAGCGGTATGTCGGCGTCCCTTCTCACAAAGAGGTGCAGGTCTTCCGGCAGTCCGCCCCCTATGTACTTCTTGTAGAGCGATATGTAGTGGTTCAGCTTCACCGCTCTTCCCTGCGGTGTATCGTTCTTCCTGATGCACAGCTTGGCGATCATGGGCATGGCCTTCTCCTTGGTCTCGGCCACGTAGGTCAGGTGCTCAGGCGAGGGCTCGCCGGTATCGACGATCTCCTTCTTCCGGGCGTCCATGACCCGCCAATCGTCCTCCTCTTTCCTCGACAGATACAGCCTCCTGTACTTGGAGGAATGCGGCCCCAGGACTACCGGGATCCCCAGTCTGTTACAGCCTGTGCCGATGGATGCTGCCTTCTGGGAGTATGCTCCCCAGGCTACCCCGACTGCGCCCACGCGATTGAGGACGTAGTCGGCCATCACCTCGTAGTTGCCGCGAAGCGGCAGTGCCGCGAAGATGTTGGCGATCTTGATTGCCGCCCCGGTTATGTGGCTGTTGGCGACACAGGAGCCTACGTTGACCACGCCACCGCCTTCAAAGTCGCCGGGATACCTCTCGTATACAGTCTTGCCGTCGGCATCCTTCTTCATGCCGGCAACCATGGCCGAACAACCCGACAGAACCACGATGTATTTCCTCTTGGCGAATTCATCCACCATGTCGGCAACATCCTCTATGTCGGGGAAGTTAGAGCAGCCAACGATCGCTATGACCCCGGGGATGGTGCCCAGGGTTATGGGCGCTCCTACCGTCCGGATCTCGGTGTCCATGATCGGACCGCGTCCCGACCGGGCCTTCCAGGTCTCGTTGCCCGCAGCCACCTGCATCAGCCTGAATATGGCGACATCTCGAGGACACTCCTCCTCGCATTTCCCGCAACCGATACACTCGTTGAACAGCTTTCTCATCGGGGCGAAGTCACCCTTGGCCAGTTCCGTGATACCGGCACCGATGGCACAGAGGTTAGGGCAGACCTGCTCGCACATTCCGCAGTTGTTGCACTTCTTGGCTAGCTCTACAGCCTCGTCTTCCTTCAGCCATTCCTTCCTTCTGCTGGGGGCGAGCTCCATGGCGACCTTGACGGCCACTTCGGCGGCCTTCTCTGAGTCGAGGATGGCGAAATGCTCGCCGTTGTCCACCATGCGGCGCACTATGTCGTCGGCGTTCATGTCGGTGGCGTCTTCCAGGCCGTACATGGCCTTGTCCAGACAGGCCACCACAGCTGAACCGACCTTGGTCGCTTCTTGAGGCGTATCCGTTCTTATGCACTGCTCATCGGTCATTATGACGTCGGCGATGCCGGCCCTCATGAAGAAGAGCTGCCGGGATAGCGGTCCGACGATCTTGGCCTTATCCGAATACCTGGTTGTCTCCAGCGCAGTACAGCAAACGCCTGCCACCTCGACCTTGTCTTCCAGGTTGTGTGCCCGCAGGTAATCGATCAACTCGGTGGACGTTGCCGGGTTGTGTCCTGACACCAGGATCGTCGGTTTGCTCTTGTCTATCGCTCCCCAGCCCATTTCCACCAGCGGTGTGTCGGCAACCGAGGAGGGATAGCCGAATCCCACGATCTGTGCGATATCGGCCGCCTCCATTCCCACGTGGTCGAGCATGCCGGCGTGCAGTGCCTTGGACTCGTAATCCAGCGCGCTACCCTCCTGTCCTGTATGGCAGGAGTCAAGCAGATGGGCCACTTCCCTGAAGACATAGTCCAGAGCTATCTGGAGGTCGCCAAGCGTCTCAGGTTTAAGGCCCAGGACGGTCCTGATGTGAGGAGCCTCGATGGTTATCGATTCGCCCAGGTCTATCTTCTTGTCCGATCCGTGCTTCTCGATCAGATGCTCGAGAATATGCGCGCCGTGGGCGGCGTGCGCCGAGCATCCCATCAGGCAGGCTAGAAGCACTATCCTTCCCTGCTGAGTAGCAATGTCGATTCCGCAGGCTCCCCTCTTGCCCGCGGTAAGGTCGCACTTACCGTAGGTGCACAGGCAGCACATATCGCAGAATGGTGCATAGAAGGGTTTGTATGTCTTCATCAGCCGCATGTCCCAGCCTCTGAGGTCCGGTATATCGGGCATTGGAGTGGGACCTACCGGCTCCCAGGGTATCTCAGCCCTGATCCGCTCGTG
>SL_5KL_010_SEDDRAFT_10001681_pt1 | contig 13059 bp, 10 predicted proteins | sample SodLakKL_010_SED_FD_9118 | JGI IMG/M metagenome (IMG submission 9118)
GGATGCTCGACGGACACCATCATGCCACCGCACTCATGGTGGCCGAACTGCATGAGATGGGGCTGATCCCCGACACTACCTCCTGGTGGCAGAAACGGTTTTATATCCAACACCGGGTAAACCATTACATTGGCCTGGAAGTACATGATGCGGGAGAATATGGGTTTGACACAGATGCGCGCAACGAACATATCCTCACCCCGGAGATCAGGGGCAGGGAAATCAAACCCGGTATGGTGATGAGCAACGAGCCCGGCCTCTATTTTATGGTGGGACTGCTGGATGGCATTCACGAAATGTTCGGACACCTGGCAACAGAAGAAGAATTGAACGCCTTCGTGGAACAAGTGAGACCCATATATGAAAAATATGAAGGAATCGGGGTGCGCATCGAGGATGACATCCTGATCACGGAAGACGGCAACATCAACCTATCCGCCAGCGCACCGAGAACCGTAGAAGAGATCGAGGCAGCCATGCAGTAGCATTATAAATGCATGAATCAAGCACCTGCGAGCCCGGCGAAGCCATACTTCCATGTTGTAAATCCCGACCCTTCGGGAACAGTGTTTTTGACACACATGAGGATGATTATTGGGACGTTTCGACATTTCGACATTTTGACAGTTGCAACACAACCCCTAAACTTTTGACAAGAAAATAAACACCTCAATAACAATTAGCTGAACAAATATAAACACACGAAAGCCTGGATGACCATTTGCCCAGAATGTTACTTAAATATGGAATCAGGGTTGAATAAAAAGTAATCTAATAAATGAATCTGAAGAATTTTGCCATATTGCTGTTTATGGTATGTGCTTTTCCCTGTATCCTGACAGGAGAAAACTCCCAAAACATGAATCATCCGGTGTTACGGGTAGAAAGCGATTCTATCTGCCTTGGCCACCTGGTGGCCGGGGAGCGGGCCAGCGGTGAGATAACGGTGTATAATGATGGGGGTAAAGACCTGTTGATTGGCCGCGTCAGAAGTTCATGCGGACTGATGATCCCCACCTGGCCGGAGGAGGCGATCGCACCGGGGGAAGAAGCGACCATCCGGTTCCGCTACAACACCAACCGCCTTGGGCCTTTTGAAAGGAACATCATTATCCACAGCAACGGCCATCCTAAAACCCATGTGGTCAAAGTGACCGGTGAGGTGATTCCATCCGGTAAAAATGATGACCGCTAAATGAATGTGCTAACGGGTTACAACTTTTTTCCTGAAGTAATCACAATATTTTAATTGAATTGAATTCGCTGCCCGCATGAGCAGGTAATTCCCACCAGGTTTATGGATCAATCAGGTTAGGTAATTACAAAAAATATTGGCAACTTTGCCACCCACTCATATTTCTTAACACTCTAATATCGCATGCCATGCCAAAAATATCCGAAAAAGGGCACATGATGCCCGCTTCCCCCATTAGAAAGTTAGTCCCTTACGCTGAACAGGCAAAGAAGAAAGGTGTTACCGTGTTTCACCTGAACATCGGACAACCCGACATCCCAACACCCAAGGCGATGATCGATGCCATGCATAACCTCGACATGGAAGTGATCGAATACAGCCACTCTGCAGGCATTCTCTCCGTAAGGGAAAAAATGTGCGAATATTACGCAAGGCATAACATCAAGGTCACACCCGATGAGATCATCATCGGTGCCGGAGCGTCAGAAGCTATTCTCTTTGCCGTGCAAAGCTGCCTCAACCCGGGCGATGAGCTGATCACACCCGAACCATTCTATGCCAACTACAACGGGTTTGCCATCAGTGCAGGGGTAACGGTTAAGCCCATCCCTTCAACTATAGAAGACGGATTTGCCCTGCCACCGATCGAAGAGTTTGAAAAGGCCATCACGGATAAAACCAAGGCCATCATGATCTGTAATCCCAACAACCCCACAGGTTATCTGTACTCAAAAGAAGAGCTGGAGGTGCTGCGGAAGATCGTTAAAAAATATGATCTGTACCTGTTTGCTGACGAGGTGTATCGTGAGTTTTGCTACGACGGCACCACCCATTATTCGGTCATGAACCTGGAAGGCCTGGATGAAAATGTAGTGCTTTTTGACTCGGTCAGCAAGCGCTTCAGTGCCTGCGGCATCCGTATCGGAGCCATGGTTTCGCGAAACAAGGAGGTGATGCAGACTGCACTCAAATTTGCCCAGGCTCGGTTAAGCCCGCCATCACTGGGCCAAATCGCCACCGAGGCGGCAATGGACACACCCGAAAGTTATTTCGAAGAGATCATCGCCGAATACCTGGCGCGACGCAATACGGTAGTTGAAGCTTTGAGCAAGATGGAAGGAGTGATCTGTCCAACCCCAAAAGGCGCATTTTACGTAGCCCCCAGCCTGCCTATCGACGATAGCGATAAATTCTGTCAGTGGCTGCTGGAAGAATTCAACCACGAGAACCAAACCGTGATGCTGGCACCCGCAACCGGCTTCTATGCCACTCCCGGCGCCGGGAAAAAGGAAGTCCGGATCTCCTATGTGCTCAACGTTGAAAATCTGAAAAAAGCTATGAAGTGCCTGGAAGTGGCCCTCAAGGAATACCCCGGCAGAACTTCAAACCTTGTCCCGTAGGAACCGGCCGGTAAAAGAATCCTCACACTCCGCCAAACCCTCCGGCGTACCTTCAAATACCAGGTAACCGCCTTCGTCGCCACCCTCCGGGCCCAGGTCGATGACCCAGTCGGCGCTTTTGATCACCTCAGGGTTGTGCTCGATGATGACCACCGTATGTCCATTGTCAATCAGGGCATTACAAGCCAAAAGCAATTTATCGATGTCGTGGAAGTGCAGACCTGTGGTGGGCTCGTCAAAGATAAACATGGTTTTCGCCGGGGTGATCCCTTTGGTAAGGAAGGAAGCCAGTTTGATGCGTTGCGCCTCGCCCCCGCTGAGCGTACTGGAAGGTTGCCCCAGCCGGATGTAGCCAAGGCCTACATCTTTGAGAGGCTGCAGCCGGGTGGCAACCCTGTTGCATATGGCTCCGCAGGAAGCAGCATCCCTGAAAAACGGGATGGCAATCATCTACGGTCATCCCGAGAATGTCTGCAATGGTTTTCCCTTCAAACACTATATCCAGGATTTCATCACGAAAACGGGTGCCTTTGCAGCTTTCGCATGAGAGAACAATATCAGCCATGAACTGCATTTCTATCTTGACCTGCCCCTCACCTTCNCATTCCGGGCATCGCCCTCCTTCAATATTAAAAGAGAAAAAACCCGGTTTGTAGCCCCGCGTTTTGGCCAGGGGCTGNGAAGCATATAGTTGCCTTATCTCATCGTAGGCCTTGATATATGTCACGGGGTTCGACCTCGATGATTTGCCAATAGGATTCTGGTCAACATATTCGACATCCTGTAAGCTATTTGTATCCCCGCTGATATCATCAAAAGCACCGGTACGCTCACCATAACCGCCGTAAAGCTTTTTAAGTGCAGGAAATAATATATTCCTCACCAGTGTGCTTTTGCCCGATCCGCTCACACCGGTAATCAATGTCATCACCTGGAGCGGGATTTTCACATCGAAAGCCTTAAGGTTGTGCTGCCTGACACCCTGGAGCACGATGTATTCCTTCCATGGCCGCCTGTGCTTCGGGACAGGGATTGTCTTCTGTTTATTCAGATAGGCAGCTGTAATACTTTTTTTGTCTTCAAGCAGATCAGGCAAAGGACCCTGAAATACGATCTCGCCCCCAAGGGTGCCGGCAAGAGGGCCTATATCAATCACCTGGTCTGCAGCCCGGATGATATCCTCGTCGTGTTCTACCACAATGACCGTATTACCGGTGTCGCGCAGTTTTTTCATCACCCGGATCAGCCTGTGATTATCCCGTTGATGCAAACCAATACTCGGTTCATCAAGAATATACATGGAGCCTACCAGGCTGCTTCCCAAAGAAGTAGCCAGGTTGATCCTTTGTGACTCGCCACCCGACAGGGTGTTGGACAATCTGTTCAACGTAAGATAACCCAGGCCCACATCGTTGAGATACTCAAGCCGGTTGTTGATCTCTACCAGCAATCGCTTAGCCACCTTCCGCTCTTCTTCAGGCAATTCAATGCTGCGAAAGAATTGCTGCAACTCATCGAGAGGCATCACCACCAACTCGGTTATGGGACGACCGGCAACCTTCACATAGGCAGCATCCTTGCGCAAACGTGTCCCTTTGCACTCCGGACAAAGCCGCTTGCCCCTGTAGCGAGACAACATCACCCTGTACTGGATCTTGTAAGTGTTCTCCTCAATCATCCGGAAAAAGTCATGCAAGCCCTTAAAATAGGCATTGCCGGTCCAGATAAGCTCCTGTTGCTCCTCCGTCAGCTCCCTGTAAGGCTTGTGGATAGGAAAATCAAACTTATAGGCATGCCTGACCAACTGCTCTTTCCACCATCCCATCTTTTCACCGCGCCAGCAAGCTATCGCATCCTCATATACGGAAAGACGCTTATTCGGAATAACCAGATCCGGGTCAATCCCGATCACGCTGCCAAAACCTTCACAGGAAGGACAGGCCCCATACGGGTTGTTGAAAGCAAAAAAGTTGACAGAGGGCTTTTCAAAAGTCATTCCATCGCGTTCAAAACGATTACTGAAGTCCCGTTGGACCGACTCATTTTCCTGGGAATACGAAAGCGTGCACTCCCCTTCCCCTTCATAAAATGCCGTTTGCACGGAATCTGCAATACGTGCTTGCAGGTCAGGGTCGCCAGGATCCACGCGAAAACGGTCGATGATGATGAAAATATCAGCCGATGCGGCCAGTTCATCCGCTGATCTCAATACATCTTCAATCTTGCTGATCTGTCCGTCAGCCATGATCCGCGTAAAACCCTGCTGCATCAGGATGGACAGTTGCTGGTCAAGGGTGCGGTCAGGTTTGAGGTTCAGGTGGGCCAGAACCATCACCATCGTATCGGGTGGAAGCTGAATACAATAATTGACCACATCGGTAACCGTATCCCTTTTCACCAACTCACCAGAAATGGGAGACCAGGTTTTCCCCACACGGGCATACAAGAGTTTGAGGTATTCATAAACCTCTGTGGAAGTTCCTACCGTAGATCGCGGATTTCGCGTGTTGACCTTTTGTTCAATCGCGATTGCCGGCGAAATACCTTTTATATAGTCGACCTCCGGTTTGTGCATACGGCCTAGGAACTGACGGGCATATGCACTAAGGCTTTCAACATAACGTCTCTGCCCCTCAGAATAAAGAGTGTCAAAAGCCAGTGAAGATTTTCCACTGCCCGAAAGCCCGGTGATCACAACTAAGCGGCCACGCTCAATGGCAACATCTGCGCTTTTCAGGTTGTGAACGCGGGCACCCTTGATCAGGATATATTCTTGCGGATCCAGATGGTCAATGTTATGCATAGCAGTCCTTTCCGGGAGAATTTGCAAAGGTACAAATTATCAGGCATTGGATTAAAAGCATAATAGTTACGGGCAGACAGGCTTTTGGATTTTTTTGTATCTTGCAGCGACAAACAACGTATAAATATATAGGGCATTGAAAAAGAGCTAATTTATGATGAAGGAGAATCTCAGTGAGTTTATTTTGAAGGCACTCCGGCACAACTGGAAGATCACTGCCTTCGCCGACTATGGAGGTAAAAGCTACAAATACAGCGATGTGGCAGGTTACATTGTACATTTGCATACACGCTTTCAGGTTTATGGTATCAAACCAGGTGATAAAATCGCGCTGCTGGGCAAAAATTCAGCACATTGGGGTATGTCGTACCTTGCAATCCTTACATACGGAGCTGTAGTCGTACCGATTTTGCCTGATTTCAAGCCCAACGACGTGCATCATATTGTCAATCACTCAGAAAGCCGTTTACTTATCAGCTCCGATGTCCTGTTCGATGCCCTTGACCCCGACAGGATGGATGACCTTCTGGGAATCATCTCACTAAATGATTTTTCTGTTCTTTCCGATGGCAAAGGGTCATCCATCAGCGATAAAGCCGAGCTCATAGAAGACAAACACCAGGAGAACTATCCGTACGGAGTACAATCCGACAGTCTGAAACTGCCTGTTATTCCGAATGAGAACCTTGCTGTGATCAGCTATACATCGGGAACAACAGGATTTACGAAAGGGGTAATGCTACAGCACAACGCTTTGGTAGCCAATGTTGTATATGCAAACAACAATATGCCGCTCAACCCAGGCGACGAGATTGTTTCTTTTCTGCCACTTGCTCATGCCTACGGGTGTGCTTTTGAGTTTCTGTGGCCTTTTACCCTGGGATGCCACATTACCTTCCTTACCCGGACGCCCTCTCCGCAGATTATTCTGCAGGCATTTAAAGAGGTAAGACCCCGGCTTGTGCTCTCAGTGCCCCTGATCATTGAAAAGATCTACAAAAAACAGATCATGCCTGTTATTGAAAAACCGGCAATGAAAAGCATGCTAAAAACACCGGTGCTCAGAAACATCATCAAAAAGAAAATCAGAAAAAAACTTGTCGATGTGTTTGGCGGCAACTTCCATGAAGTTGTGATCGGTGGTGCCCCCCTGAACAAAGAGGTGGAAGATTTTTTGCATGACATCCGCTTCCCTTACTCCATAGGATACGGGATGACAGAATGCGGACCGCTGATCAGCTATGCCAATTGGGACAAAACCCGGCCCGGTTCTGCAGGCAAAATTGTTGACACGCTTGAAGCAAAAGTTGACAGTCCGGACCCGCAAAACATCGCCGGGGAAATCCTGGTGAGGGGCGAAAATGTCATGATGGGGTACTACAAAAACAAAGAGGCCACAAGAGAAGCCCTTGATGAGGATGGATGGCTGCATACGGGAGACCTGGGGCTGATCGACAAAAAAGGATATGTCTATATCAAAGGCAGAAGCAAAAGCATGATCCTGGGGCCGTCAGGACAAAATATATACCCCGAAGAAATTGAAGCCAAACTCAACAACAAAATGTTCATACAGGAATCACTTGTTATCGAGAACCAGGGCAGGCTTGAAGCACTTGTATATCCCGATTATGAAGCAACAGACAAAGCGGAGGTAAGCGAAAACATGCTCAGGGAAATCCTGGAAGGATATAAAAGTTCTCTCAATAACAGCCTTCCTGTATATATGAACCTCTCAAAAATAAAAATTGTACCGGAAGAGTTTGCAAAAACACCCAAAAAGAGCATAAAACGCTTCCTGTACACACTTGACAGATAAAAAATCAGATCTTTGTTTGTTAAAAGATTAAAATGTTTTTATATTTGTGGTGTCAGAAAAGCGACATCATACCAATCAATCTTCAGTGCAAACCAAAACATAGGAGGACGAATTATCGAATAGACGCTTACGCTGGTTTAACACATAAGGAGGCCATTATTATGAATGACCGCACAGCGACTAGCGATCAGGAGTTGATTCGTCTGTTCATCTCTGGTGATCACAATGCATTGGAGACACTTATCAACCGCCATCAACGCAAGATTTTCTCGTATATCCTCTTAATTGTCAAGGATAAACATCTGGCTGAAGATATCTTCCAGGATACCTTCATCAAGATCATTAAAACCCTGCGGGCGGGTGCCTACAATGAGGAAGGCAAGTTTTTGCCCTGGGCCATGCGTATAGCCCATAACCTTACCATAGACTTCTTCCGGAAATCCAAGCGTATGCCGTTCAAGGAGAACAGTGAAGAGTATGACCTGTTTGAAACCCTGAAAATATACGAGGACACCGTTGAAGAAAAAATGATCACGGGGCAAATCCATAACGATGTCCGTAAACTCATCGAATACCTGCCGGAAGAGCAAAAGCAGGTGCTCAAAATGCGGCATTACAAGGAGATGAGCTTTAAAGAAATTGCCCAGGCAACAGACGTCAGCATTAATACCGCCCTCGGAAGGATGCGCTATGCCCTGATAAACCTGCGCAAGATGATAGACGAAAAGAATATCATTCTTACGCGATAACCTTTATCACAGAACACCACACCCTATCCAGGTCATGACACCACCACGGATCACCATGACCGGACAGGGATGCCCGGTTTTCTGTAATACGGCTTTATCAATTCAGGAAAAATTATATTCAAACCGGTATACCCGGTTTTTTTGTTGCAAACTGCAGCTTAGGACTTTTTTACATTACCTTTGAAGCACATAACACAACGGGCACATCACTTCGACAACACTGCCATGACGATTTGTGAAAATCATCCTTTGAAGAATTTGAATACCTTTGGGTTAGATGTTTATGCCCGGTATTATACGGAAATTCGTGATGAGAAAATGCTCTATGACCTTTTCAGGGTGAAAGAATTGTTTCAAAATAAACATCTTATTCTTGGCGAAGGAAGCAATATCCTTTTTTCCGGAGATTATGACGGGACCGTGGTCAGGATAATGCTTAAGGGAATAGAGGTAACAGGAAAAAAGGATGGATATGTTTTCATACGGGTTAACGCGGGAGAGATATGGGACCACCTCGTATCTTTTTGTGTTTCGCAAGGATGGGGCGGACTGGAAAACCTTTCCCTGATCCCCGGCCAGGTCGGAAGCAGCCCGATACAAAATATTGGCGCCTACGGGGTAGAACTGGAAACACTTTTTGTATCGCTCGAGGCGTTTGATAAACTAAAGGGGGAAAGCGTGGTGTTCCGTCACAAAGACTGCCAGTTCGGATACAGGAACAGCGTTTTCAAGGGCCGGTCCGGGGGCCGCTATGTTATAACATCGGTTACCCTAAGGCTGAAGGAAGATCCGGAGCTGAACACAAGCTATGGAAGTGTAGCTGAGGAATTGAAAAATATGGGAATCTCCTCGCCTGGGATCAAAGACGTGAGAGAAGCAGTGTGCCGGATACGCAGAAGCAAACTGCCAGACCCGGAAGATCTGGGAAACGCAGGAAGCTTTTTCAAAAACCCGGTGGTTCCGTTGAGAAAATACAATGACCTGAAAAGCAAACATCCTGACCTGGTGGCTTACGGCGCTGGTAACGGCATGAAGCTTGCCGCAGGATGGCTCATCGATAAGGCCGGGTGGAAAGGATACCGCCACAACGATGCAGGAGTTCATGAAAAACAAGCCCTTGTCCTCGTAAACCACGGCAAGGCATCAGGTAAGGAAATACTTGACCTGGCGGGTCGCATTAAAGACTCTGTTTCCCGGCGTTTTGGTGTGTCGCTGGAACCCGAAGTGAATATAATATGATTGACCCTGCGGCCGGGAAAACGGATATACAAATTGGATATGATGCCCCGAAAAGATACCCTTGTAAATAAGTTCGAAAAAGCCGGCCTGGCAACAGTGATCGTAATCTGGATCTTACGTGCCGCTTTTGGCCCCATGTTTAATTTTTCCCTGCTGCTGATAACCACCTTGCTGGCAATCTATTATCTCTGGTTTGGTTTTTTTATATTCAACAAAATGCAGCCGCTGGATTTACTCTATCAGCGAAATCACCAAAACATCAGCCGGTTTCATATATCGGCAGGACTCCTTTCAGGATTGATATTATCCTACAGCCTGATCGCCATTTTGTTTGGATTCCTTTTCTTCCCGGGTATGCAAACCGCCCTGATCACCGCATTATCAATCCTGCTGCTATTTACAGCCGGGATTATCGCGTACGACCTGGTAAAGAAAAAACACCGGAAAATATGCAAAAGATATTACTACCGGGCAGCTGTCATTGGTTTCTTTTTAGCTATCCTATTGTTTACCCCGATCGAAACGAGGCTTTCAGTTCTCTTCAGGCAATACCCTGACTTTCAGGAAGCTTACCTGGAGTACAGAGAAAACCCGGACGATGAGGAAGCCGAGGAGCGACTGCGTGAGGAAAGAAGCAGGTTCAGGTAAAGCACCTCATCCTGTTCCCAGATCTTCCTGAATTGCTTTGATCCTGCCAAGCAACTCTTCCCGCACCTTTTCGTAGTTTTCAATATGATCCAGTCCGGCATTACAGCTGAAATAAAACTTGATCTTTGGTTCCGTGCCCGAAGGCCTCATGGTAATCCTGGTGCCGTCTTCCAGCACAAACTGGAGCACATTGGCTGACGGCAGATCGATAGGAAACTCCTGGTCGAGATATATGTCACGATCGATCCCTGATTGGTAATCCAATATCCGTGCAACGGTTAATCCGCTTATGCTTTCGGGCGGCTGCCGGCGAAATCTGTCCATCATGGCCTTTATCTCCCTGCCGCCTTCAATGCCTTTGCGGGTGAGAGACACCAGCGACTCGACATACAATCCGTGTTTAACGTATATGGAGCGCAGCAGATCATACAAGGTCATATTCCGGGACTTTGCCCATGCCGCGGCTTCTGCAACCATGCAACAGCTGATCACCGCATCTTTGTCGCGCACCAGGTCGCCAACCAGAAAACCATAGCTTTCCTCGCCACCACACAGAAATTTCTTTTTGCCTTCAAGCAATCGCATTTTTTCAGCGATGTATTTAAAGCCGGTAAGCACGTCGTAGAACTCCACATCGTAATCTTCGGCTATCCTGCTGAGCAGGTCGCTGGTAACAATGGTTTTGACAATGTACTCCCTGCCGGTTAGCCCGTCCTTTTGCTTCATTTGCTCGAGTATATACCAGGTAAGCAGGGTGGCGCATTGATTGCCGTTCAGCAGGATGTATTCGCCCCTGTCATTTTTGATGCCTACTCCAAGCCGGTCGCCATCGGGGTCGGTTGCCATAACCAGATCGGCATCAACCTCTCTGGCCTTATCCAGAGCCATCTTAAAAGCAGCCGCCTCTTCCGGATTGGGTGATTCTACAGTGGGGAAATTCCCGTCTGTTACATCCTGCTCCGGCACATTATACACCGATTTAAAGCCAAAAGCGGCCAAAGCCTGTGGCACCAGCCGGACAGTAGTTCCGTGGATGGGGGTAAATACAATTTGCAGATCGCTGTGGCTACGATTGACCTCCGGGTTTAATGAAAGTGATTGGATCTGCTTAAGATACTGTCGGTCAAATGTCTCCTCCAGCTTTGTTATTAGTGTTGGATCGGCCTGAAAACGGATGTCCTCAACAGCGGTTCTGGTTACCTCCTCGATAATATTCTTGTCGTGTGGGGGAACGAGCTGTCCTCCGTCCTCCCAATAGACCTTGTAACCATTATATTCCGGAGGGTTGTGTGATGCGGTGATGACAATCCCGGCCTGGCACTTAAGCTCCCTGACAGCAAAAGACAGCAAAGGCGTAGGCCTCAGATCATCGAAGACAAAAACCTGTATGCCATTGGCAGTCAGGACATCCGCTGTGATCCTGGTAAAGTATTCACTGTTGTTCCTGCAGTCATGTGCAATGGCTACGGAAGGACGCTCCAATGCAGGAAAGGACTTCAGAATATAATCAGCCAGCCCCTGTGTCGCCATCCCAACGGTATACTTGTTCATTCTGTTCGTACCAACACCCATTACACCCCGCAAACCGCCTGTGCCAAATTCAAGATCCTTGTAAAACGCATCGGCCAGCGCAGCAGTATCCTCATCCATCATTCGTCTCACCTCTTTCCGGGTCTCTTCATCAAACACGCTGGTCAGCCAAATCTCAGCACGTTCCCGGATCGCCTTGTCCACTTTACTCATCTCTTATGCATTTTGTTTCTACAACTATTTATGAAAAAAATACCTCACTCAAATATAAGGCAATTTTTTCGTGAAAAGGAGCCAGCAGAGTAAAAGTTTGCATATAAACACGAAAAAAGGCCGCCTGAAAATCAGACGGCCTTAGTGCCCGGAGCAGGACTCGAACCTGCACGATGTTACCATCACTAGTCCCTGAAACTAGCGCGTCTACCAATTTCGCCATCCGGGCCAGGATTAATGCAAGCAGCCATCAGATATGACTGACCTGCTGTAAAAATGTGTAAGAACTTTTTGTTACTGGTGCCCAGGACAAGACTCGAACTTGCACGGCCTTGCGGCCACTACCCCCTCAAAGTAGCGTGTCTACCAGTTTCACCACCTGGGCGCTGATTGCGACGGCAAAATTACAAAAAAACTTATTGAACTTCACAAAAAAAATTCAACCTTTGCATAAAAATTGCGGATCGCAGGGACAGAGACACAAAACAAGGCTAAGAATCAACGCCAAAGCCTTCTTTATGCTTAAACCGGAACAAAAGATCTATCCTATGGAAGAAAAGTCACCAGACGATAAGAGTATATCCAGGCAGGTCATTGAAATGATCACAGTAGCCAACGAATATTGCCTGTTTTTAGAGAAAGCCGGACAATACAGCAGGCAGGATATCCTCAGGTATTTTCAGAAAGTCGCCCCGCTGCTGTATCTTAAGGGAGCTTTACTTCCTGCCGTCCCTGTAAACGATCCCGGGGTCATGGAACGTTATGTAACTGAAGAACAATGGGAGACTGTCTTCAAGGCCTTGCGCGAACAATTTAAGGAAATAGATGTATATTACACACTGGACCATAACAATGATTCCGTTGAGTCAAGCCTGGCCGATAATATGGCCGATATTTACCAGGACATGAAGGATTTTGTAATGCTTTATCAAAAGAACACTGCTCCCGCCCGGCAAAATGCCGTTGAACAACTCAGAGACCTGTTTCGCTGGCATTGGGGGCCAACCCTTCTTTCGGCGATGGGCAGAATACACCAGGTCCTGCATAAAGAGGTTATAGACCCCGATTTGCTTGACGAAGATCACGGATGGCTTATTGATTAATTTAACAGAAAGACCTATGATCTCAAAAAACCAAATAAAAAAGAGTACTGTTACTTTTCTTTTTTTCTCTTCCTGTCTTCTTTTGTTCTCTCATGCCCTGGCGAACGGCGGACATCGCATCGAAATCCGGTTTGAAGGCCTCCGGGAAGGTGAAACTTATCTTGCATACCATTTTGGCAACAGGCAGTACATGCAAGACACCGCAAAGATCGGGGCTAATGGTGTGGCTGTCTTTGAAGGCGGTGAACGACTGAATCCCGGCCTGTACCTGGTAGTCCTTGAGGACGATACCAATTTCGAAGTTATTATAGATCGCAACCAGCATTTTGGCATATCCGCCCACCCGGAAGATATCATGGGCAC
>SL_5KL_010_SEDDRAFT_10001684_pt1 | contig 13045 bp, 11 predicted proteins | sample SodLakKL_010_SED_FD_9118 | JGI IMG/M metagenome (IMG submission 9118)
AAGACGAACCGATACGTCGACATTCGACCCTCGATTGGCTCGACGAGTACAATCATCACCGAGTATCTCCGCCGGCTGGGGATCACACCTGACGAACAGCTCTCGACCGCACTGCTGTACGGCATTCAGACCGACACCAAGGGGTTTACCAGAGAGGTTTCGGCGGCCGACTTCGAGGCTGCAAGCCAGCTCTCTGAGGTTGCCAACAGCGACGATCTCAAACGGATCGAATCGCCCAGCGTTTCGGGGTCGGTTGTCGACACACTGGCGACCGCAATCACTCAACGGGAAGTTCGTGGCTCAGCACTTGCGAGCTGTGTCGGCCGGATAACCGACCGGGACGCGCTCGCCCAGACCGCCGACGATCTGCTTGATATGGAAGACATAACGACAGTGGTAGTCTACGGCTACACCGACGAGATGATCTTCGTCTCGGGGCGAACCCGCGGGACGCCACTTGATTTAGGGGCCGTCTTCCGTGACGCGCTCGATCAGATCGGGAGTGCAGGTGGGCATGCTAATATGGCGGGCGCACAGCTTCCGTTGGGAATCATCCGTGAGGTCGACGACGATGAGGATCTCACGACAGTAGTTCACGAACTTGTCGCCGAACGCGTCTTTACCGCCCTAGAGGCGGCCGCCGAGCCAGCGGTGTATATGATCAACCCGCCGCTGGACCGTTCGCCCGAATAGCTACCGACAGCAACCTTTTGAGACGGTGGAAGTATACAGTTGGTATGGAGCACGAGCCGCTGGTCTGCGAGTATATGACGCCTGAGGTCTCGACGGTTTCGCCCGACGATTCGGTCGCCGAGGTGACACAGCGAATACTCGAAAGCGAAGGTCACAACGGGTATCCGGTCTGTCGGGGACGTCTTGTCGAGGGGTTTGTGACTGCCAGAGACCTCCTCGGTGCTGCTGACGAGCGGTCGATTTCGGCGGTGATGAGCGGCGATATTCTGGTTGCAGACCCTGAGATGTTGGTGACCGATGCAGCCCGCGTAATTCTCCGTTCGGGGATTCAGAAACTGCCGGTCGTCGACGAGGCGGGCCGACTGGTCGGTATTCTTTCAAATACTGATGTCGTCAGAAGCCAAATCGAGCGCGTCACCCCGGAAAAGGTGGGCAAACTGCGCCGAAGCCTTGGGACGATCCACGACGGGGTCGCATTCACCGAAGAACGCCGGACAGTCCAGCTTGCTGACCTCACACCGACTCAAGAGCGCGTGTACGCCGACGAGTTGGCGGGTCGACGCTACGAACTCGAACGCGGACTGGCCGAACCGCTCGTCGTTATTGACAACACCGGCAGCAACGACGAGCCGGAGCTGTATCTGGCCGACGGCCACCACCGCGTGTTGGCGGCCGACAGTATGGATATCGACGAGATGGACGCCTACGTGATCGTCCTCAGCGAGTCAGTCGAACTCGGGATGGCTGAGACGGCTGCCAACCACGGCTTAGCGCGAATCGAAGACATTGCAGTTGTCGACTACGGTCGCCATCCGCTTGTCGAGACAACCGAGAAGCTCCAGTAAGTACCACTAAGTTATTCGCAAACTGCGTGAGCGTATGTACCGACTACTCCATGCCAGTTGGCTTTTCCCTTACTGTCGAGGTGACAATCCGTGAGTCACACCTCACCGACTACCCCACCGGTTGTTGGNGTCGATGTCGGCGGGACGTTCACTGATGTCGTCTTGTTGGCCGACGGCGAACTGACGACCGCCAAAGTGCCGTCGACTGACGACCAAAGCAACGGCGTTATCGAAGGCATTTTCCGGGCCTGCGAGCGTGCAGCAATCGATCCGACCGAGATCACGTCGTTCAACCACGCCATGACCGTCTCGGTCAACGCGCTACTCGAACAGGCGGGCGCGAAGACGGCACTTGTGACGACCGAGGGGTTCGAAGACGTGGTTGCGATTGGCCGCCAGAACCGTCCCTCGTTGTACGATTTGAACGCCGAGAAACCGACGCCGCTGGTGCCTGCCAGCCGGCGGTTTGGGATTGCCGAACGCACACGAACCGATGGGATCGAACAGCCAGTCGACGAAAGTGACATCGCTGGGCTCGCTGGAGGCATAGAGGCTAGCGACGCCGAAAGCGTGGCTGTCTGTCTGCTGCACGCGTACGCTCATCCGGAAAACGAACAGCGACTCGCCGCGGGACTGCGCGAGCGATTCGATATTCCCGTGTCGGTTTCTCATGAGGTGCTCGCAGAGTTCCGAGAGTACGAACGAACCTCGACGACCGTTGTCGATGCCTACGTCAGACCGCCGATTGAGCAGTATCTCACGCGGCTCGACGAGCGTGCCCGCGACGCCGGCATTCCAGAACCACGGATTATGCAGTCGAACGGCGGCATTGCCGACAGCCAGACGGTCCGCACAAACGCAGTGACAACCGTGCTCTCGGGACCCGCAGCGGGCGTAATCAGTGCAGCAGCCGTCGAGACCGACACACAAGGACTGATCACGTTCGATATGGGCGGCACCTCAAGCGACGTGAGTTTGTTGACCGAGCGGGGCGCGCAGGTAACGACCGAAACCGAAATCGACGGCCGGCCCATCGGCGTGCCGATGGTCGACATCCACACCGTGGGTGCAGGCGGCGGCTCGATTGGCTGGGTCGACGCTGGCGGCGCGCTTCGAGTTGGCCCAGAGTCCGCGGGGTCGAATCCGGGACCAGCCTGTTATNGCCGTGGCGGCACCAAGCCAACCGTCACCGATGCCGCCGTCGTCTTGGGCTACATCGGCGAGGAGGCCGAACTCGGCGGCGAACTCTCGATTGACGCTGAGGCCGCCCACGACGCACTCGCTGATCTCGCAGCGGCCGCAGAGTTGGACGACGCGCTGTCGGCTGCCCGCGGCGTCTACCGAGTTGCCAACGCCAATATGACTCGTGCGATTCGAGCGGTGACCGTCGACAGGGGAACGGATCCCCGACAGTTTGGCCTCTGTGCGTTCGGCGGAGCGGGGCCGATGTGTGCGGCGGCGATGGCTGAGACGCTGGACATCGAGACGGTAGTCGTTCCCTACGCTAGCGGCGTGCGCTCGGCGTTCGGCCTACTCGCGGCCGACGAGAAACACGACGTCTCTCGAACGATTCGGACGCCACTTTCAGAACTTGACACCGAGAGCGTCGACGACCAGCTCTCGGAGCTACGAGATGACGTGCTCTCTCGCGTCGGTGGTGGCCACGGAGCCGGCGTACCACGCGTCGAGTACGCGGCTGATCTCCGTTACAGCGGCCAGAGCTTCGAACACACGGTCTCGATTAGTCGACCTGTCGAGCCCAAAGCGATCCGCGAGGCGTTCAATACGGCGCATGAAGGTGCCGCCGGCTACCGGATGGACGAGCCAGTCGATCTCGTCACGCTTCGGGCGACTGCGGTTGCCGACCGTGAGAGCCCACCTGTCGACTACGAAGCCGAGGGGCCAACTCGGATCGGAAACCGGGAGGCGTTTTTTGATGGCTCGTTCCGCGAGACGCCAGTGTACAACCGCGGTGGAATACCGGTCGAAGAGTCGGTCTCGGGGCCCGCGATTATCGAAGCCGACGAGTCGACGACAGTTGTGCCGCCATCCTGGACCGCGAGTGTCGAACGCGATGGCACACTGCGGCTCACAACGGAGGCGAGCGAATGAGCGGGATCGATCCCATCACGCTCGAAATCATGCGCAACCAACTGGAGGGCGTCGCCGAGGAGATGGGCCAGGTGTTGATTCGCGGGGCCTACTCACCGAACATCAAAGAGCGACGGGACTGCTCGACCGCGCTGTTTGATTCCAAGGGTCGACTCATCGCCCAAGCCGAACACATCCCGGTTCATCTGGGGGCGATGCCCGAGGCCGTCGAGGCAATCCGCGCACGCGACCCACATCCGGGTGACATCTGGCTGCTGAACGACCCCTTCGCAGGCGGGACCCACCTACCCGACCTGACGATGGTTTCGCCGATCACCGTCGGCGGTGAGTCGCTCGGCTTTGCCGTCTCACGAGCCCACCACGCCGATGTCGGCGGCATGGCTCCGGGCAGCATGCCAGCCGGTGCGCGCGAAATCTACCAGGAGGGACTGCGGATTCCGCCAGTCAAACTCGTCGACGGTGGTGAGCAAAATGACGCAGTCCTGGAGCTTCTGTTGGCGAACGTCCGCAACCCCAGCGAGCGACGTGCCGACCTGCGAGCCCAGATCGCGGCCAACGAACGCGCCGAAACACGCCTCGGCGAACTCCGGGCCGATCACGGCCACGACACCCTGTTGGCGGCATTCGATGCGGTCATCGCCTACTCCCGCAAGCGGATGGAGCGCTCGCTCGCCGAGCTACCGAATGGGACGTTCGAGTCCCGAGAGTTCCTCGAAGGCGACGGTATTACCGACGACGACATCCCTGTCTGTGCGTCAGTCACAGTTGACGGGGGGTCGGTGAGCGTCGACTTCGCGGGGACGGCCCCACAGGTTGCGGGCAACGTCAACGCACCGCGGGCGGTCACAAAAAGTGCGGTCTACTTCGTCATCCGTGCGGTAACGGATCCGGAGATTCCACCAAACCACGGCTGTTATGAGCCGATTGTAGTCGAGATTCCTCCTGGATCGCTTCTCGACCCCGAGCTGCCGGCAGCGGTCGTCGGTGGCAACGTCGAGACCAGCCAGCGGGTGACCGACACCGTGCTGTCAGCATTTGCGGAGGCTATCCCAAACCAGCTACCCGCCCAGAGTCAGGGAACGATGAACAACCTTACAATCGGCAGCCGCGACGGCGAATCCTTTAGCTACTACGAGACAATCGGCGGTGGTTTCGGTGGACGGCCGACCACAGACGGGATGGACGGCGTCCAGGTCGGCATGACAAACACGCTCAACACGCCAATCGAAGCACTCGAAGCCGAATACCCACTCCGCGTCACACGCTACGCGCTCCGAGACGACAGCGGCGGTAGCGGTCGGTTCCGGGGTGGCAAGGGAATCGAACGCCAACTCGAAATCGAGGTGCCCGCAACCGTCTCGCTGCTCACCGAACGTCGACGCTACGCCCCTCGCGGCGTTGCCGGCGGCGAAGACGGCGCGTGCGGACAGAATCTGATTGATGACGAGCCAGTCGGAGCCAAAACCACACTCGACGTCGAGGCGGGCACGACTGTAACAGTCCGAACGCCGGGCGGCGGCGGTCACGGCTCGCCAAGTAATGACAGCGACACCGAGTAGCTGGCTGGGCTACTCGATTGGATCGGTTGTCTGCCAGTCTTCGACCAACTGTTCGGCGGTCTCACGCTCGTCGACGGTTTCGAAAGCATAGCCGCGGCCCGCCGAAGCCTGATGGAGTCGGTCGAACCGAACCGCATACGAGCCGTCAGTTCGTTCGCGGAGTCGGATCGTCGCATGGCCGTCAGCGCGGGTCCACTCTTCGAGCGTGTCATCTGCTGTCGTCTGCTCCCAGTCCATACACCGAGATGTGCGAGCACTTGTTTGGCTCAATCGGTTTCGGCGTGGACGACCGCGGGTTCACTGGTGTCGGTCGGCGAGCGAATGAGCGTTCCGCAGTTCGGACAGACGGGGTAGCCGAACTCGTCGTAGCAGGTTGCTTTTGGGATGACACTACAGGAGGGACAGGAGGTTGTCGATAGCCACTCGAAGGTCATACCTGCGGTTGTGTCGGTTTCCTACATAAGTAATCGGAGCCTACGGTGCCGTAGCCTGCTCCTACCAGTAGTTAAGACGGTCGACGGCTATTTCGAGCCCACTAGCAAACAACCCGTATGACTCCCTACGTAGACCGGCTCGCAGCCGCCCAGCGTCGACTGGCCCAGATTGATGCTGCGGCCGTCGTGTTATCTCCGAGTCGGAATCTCCAGTATCTCACCGGCTTCGGCGACGAGCCAAGCGAGCGCGCGCTGTTTTTATTTGTGACCACGGATCGAGAGCCGATCTGGTTTGGCCCCGAGCTGGCAGCCCAGCAGCTCGCCGAACGAACTCCGGTCGAGACAGTCTACTCCTGGAGCGACGCGGAGGGTCCCACCGAGCCGCTGGCCGAACTGCTCGCCGAGTTGGATCTCAATGGCCAACACATTCTCGTCGAAGAGACGATGTGGGCGCGCTTTACTCACCTCCTTGAATCGCTGCTTCCGCATGCAACGTTTGGTCTGACTGCCGAACTGCTCGCCGAGCTTCGGATTCACAAAGATGACGCTGAACTCACGGCACTCCGTCGGGCGGCCACAGCGGCCGACCGTGCGATGACTGCAATCCGCGCAGTTGGCAGCGACATTGTCGGACTGACCGAAGCCGAACTCGCTTCCCGAATTGAGGCTGAACTCACCAACGCCGGCGGCGAAGAACTATCATTCGAGCCAATCGTTGGCTCAGGGCCCAACGGCGCCCTGCCACACCACACCCACAGCGAGCGTGTGATCAAAGACGGAGAACCGGTTGTCCTGGATTTCGGCACCCGAATCGATGGCTACCCCTCGGACCAAACCCGAACCGTCGTTTTTGACGGCGAACCAAGCGAGACATTCCAAACAGTCCACGCCGTGGTTCGTGAGGCCCAACAGGCGGCCATCGAGACAGTTGAGCCGGGAATCACTGCAGGTGCGGTCGACGCAGCAGCCCGTGAGGTAATCGAGCAGGCGGGCTACGGCGAGCAGTTCATCCATCGGACGGGTCACGGTGTTGGACTGTCAGTCCACGAAGAGCCGACTATTGTCGACGGTAGTGACAGGCTACTGGAGCCAAACATGGTGTTTTCGGTCGAGCCGGGTGTCTATCTGCCCGACAAGTTCGGTGTTAGAATTGAGGACTTAGTTGTTGTCACTGATGACGGCTGTGAACGACTCAATAGCACGCCTCATGGCTGGCGTATATAAAAGTAGGAATCGACTACTCGTCGTCTTCGTCGCTTTCGTCGCTCGCCAGTAGCTCGTACTCGTGAAGAACGGCTTCGAGTTCGTCGACCGAGTACTGCTGGTAGGCTTCGTCTTCGACCGTAATCGTTGCCAATCCGAGTCCGTCGGGTTCAAGCAGTTCGTCGGTTGCCTCGGAGAGCGCGCTCAAGGCGAGTTCGATCCCCTCATCGAGGGTGAGCTCTTCTGTGTATCGCTCTTCGAGATACGTACGGATCTCCTTGCGGTTTTCGCCGATGGCGAGGGCTTTCCACTCGTAGGGCGTCCCCGAGGGGTCGGTCTCGAACAGTCGCGGCTCGCCGTTTTCGATGCCGCCAACGACGAGTGCGACACCGAACGGTCGTGCGCCGCCGATCTGGGTGTACTGCTGGATGTAGTCGGTGACCGTTTTTGTCAGCGTCTCGACACCCATCGCTTCGCCGTACCGCAAGCGGTTGACCTGGGCTTGTCGACGGGCAAAATCGATCAGTTGGCGGGCGTCGGCGACGTGGCCCGCCGAGGCGATACCGACGTGGTCGTCGGCCTTATGGAGCTTTTCGATACTCTCGGGCTCCATAAGCGGCGAATGGCTGCGTTTGTCTGCGAGCAGTACGACTCCCTCCGTGGTCCGGACGCCGATGGAGGCTGATCCGCGTTTGACTGCTTCGCGGGCGTATTCGACCTGGTAGAGTCGACCGTCCGGCGAGAAGATGGTGATGCCGCGGTCGTACGCCTGCTGTTGGGCTTGTCCCTGCATATATGTCTCACTCGAAATCGAGTTCCGTCGCACTCACGAACCCACTCGGCAGCGAGACTTCGACCGCGTCGTCTCGCGAAACTGCTTGACGAGTGGCCTCGGTGAATACCACGTGTCTCTGCTCGAAATCTCCGGTCCGGTCTCCTAAATACCTTTCCTCACAGGCACGCACTGTCCCGGAAATCCCCCGAACGACAACGCCGACCGGCTCGCCGTCGACCGCGCTAACGCAGGCCACTGCGGCGCGAGCGCGGTCGGTCTCGCCCCGCCGAACGCGGATGATTGCCTCGCCCGCGCCCGCTTCGAATGCGAAACTATAGACCGTGAGATCGGTGTCGGCACTTCCTGGATCGCCTAACAGATTCCCTGCGGCATACCACAACTCCCGCTGGAAAGCTCCACGGTCGATCTCGGCGTCGGGCGTTGATTCGATGCCGACCGCGAGATACCGCCAGCGCGGCCGGATGTGTTTGGGAAGATGTTTCATTTTGTGTCCTCGCGTTTTGATTCCGGGCTCTGTTCGTCGTATCGCCCTCGCCGCACGCCGGGTTCGACAAACGAGTCGTCGGCACGCTGTCGGTTGCGCTCGGCGAGTCGACCCCACTCGGCGAGGCCCCGTTCGATCTGGTCGGCAGAAAAGCCGATTTGCTCGCCAACAGCGACCAGCTCTCTGGGTGCGCGGAGATGCAAGTGACTGGTCGGACTCGCGCTGACGACGTATGGAGTCCCGTAGTACTCAACAAGCTCGCGGAGTTTGCGGAGGTCACGAAGCGCCTGGACGCGCTTGCCGCCCGTCTCCCGGAGAACAGGGCCGAAATCGAACTCGATACGAACGCCATGGGTGGTGGCTGCCCGTGCCAGCACGTGATTAAAATCGCCGTCGCCAGCCATCGGTCGGGTGAGTACGTCGACTCGGTCCTGTTCGACGGCGTATCGATTGCTCGCGTTGGTTCCGCCCTGGACCAACAGGAGCGTACAGTCGGCCCGAAAGTTCCCAATCGATCCAGAAATGCTGTCTGGGTTGGTGGCCGCAATCTCGATTCCGGTGACAACATCGATATCGTACGTTTTGGCGATCGCTTCTTGATCGTAGTCGGCCTCTCGGGTGCGGACGACAATGCCGTCGTAGCCGTACTCTGCGGCGGTCTTGGCATACCGGCTGACGGTGCTTGACCCCTCGGGGTAGGCAGTGACTACTTCATAGTAATCAGTCATTACTCACTCCTGTCGTGCCGTCTCAACCGCGCTCTGGACGTCGACGGCGGCACGGTTTTCGGCCACATCATGGACGCGGACGATATTGGCTCCGCGGTCGGCCGCGAGCGCGGTTGCTGCGACAGTTGCTTCGCGTCTGTCGTCGGGTGTGCGGTCGACGTGGTCGAACATGGATTTGTGTGAGTGGCCGACAAGCACTGGACAGCCCAGCGCGTCGAACTCATCAAGTCGGCCAAGCAACTCGAAGCTCTCGGTGGCGGTTTTGCCGAAGCCGAGACCTGGGTCGACGATAATTCGCTCCCGTGGGATACCTGCCTTCTCAGCCAGAACCACACGCTCGTTGAGTGTGCGAATCACGTCTTCGACGACATCCTCGTAGTCGATTTGCTTGTCAGGGACCACGGGGGTGTCAATCGAGTGCATGACGATCACGGGTACTTCGCGGTCGGCAGCGAGAAACCGCATTTCAGGGTCTTCGAGGCCGGCCACATCGTTGAGGATATCCGCGCCGGCATCGAGTGCAGCCTCAGCGACCGCCGCTTTGCGGGTGTCGACTGAGATCCAGACATCGAGATCGGCGATGGCCTCGATGACGGGGACGACGCGGTTGATCTCGTCGTCGACGCTCACCGGGTTGGCTCCAGGACGGGTGCTCTCGCCGCCGATGTCGATGATATCCGCGCCCGCTTCGACCAGTTGTGTGGCTCCTTCGATGGCAGCCTCACGGTCGAAAAATTCGCCGCCGTCGTGGAAACTGTCCGGTGTGACGTTGAGTATCCCCATCACGGCGGTGCGGTCGTCCCACGGATACTGGTTGCCGTCGGTGGTGCGGTCTGTTTGGATGCCGACCCGTCGACGGAGTTCGTCGGCGACACCCGAGAGGCCGAACGGCTCCTCTGCGAGGGTATCTGTTAGCTGGCGGAACTGGGCGAGTGTTCCCGAACAGACGATGTCGTGGAGTTCGCCCGCCGCCGTGAGGCCGGAGACGGCACAGTCGCCGCCGAGCGAGCGGAGTTCACGCTCGACGACGGTGGCCTGTCTACCCTCTAGGTTGAGCCGAACGGTTCGGTGGACGGCTCGCTCGGCGTGGAGAGCCTGTTTTTCCGATTCGACATGCGCTGTTGACAACACCGAGTGGGCCTGGGCTGTGGTCTCGACGCGTTTTGGAACTGCTCGTCGGACCATCGCCGAGCGGGCCTCGCCGACCGCAAACAGCGAGCCACAGACCAGCAAGCAGTCATCGTCGTCGACCTGCTCGCGGGCTTTATTGAGCGCGTCGGCAACCGAGCCGCCAACGGTCACGTTCCCAATGTCCTTGTTTTCGAACACACGAGCGAGCACTTCCGGATCTTCGGCGCGTTCGAGGTTGGGCCGACAGGTGATCACCGACGTGGGCGTTGGCAGCGTCTCGATCATCTCGACGTACTCCTTGTCGCCCATCACACCGAAAACGAGATGCAGGTCGTCGTACTCGAATGTCGAAAGCGTCTCGGCCAGACTCTGGGTTGCGGCCGGGTTGTGCGCGCCATCCAGGACGGTAAGTGGTTCTTTACCCATTACCTCGAAACGCCCCGGCCAGTGGGCGTTACGGAGCCCGCGGCCAATTGTCGACGGCGAGAAGTCAATTTTTTTGTCAGTAGCGAGTGCATCGACAACCTGGCCGGCCAGCAGGGTCGCAATCCCGGCGTTTCGGGCCTGATGTGCGCCGAGCAGGGGAAATCGAACATCGAGCGTTGTCACGCCGAAGTCGCCCCACGGCTCGGAGTCTGTGAGGCGCTTGCCCAACGTGAGGCTTGCGCGTGCTTCGGTGTGATTGACTCTGCCCTCGTAGCTCACCGTACAGTCGACGACTGTGTCGGGTTCGCTGGCAGCCTCAGTTGGGGCTCCGGTGGCTGTCGCTGTATCGACTGTCAGAATCTCGCCGGCATCGTCAGCAAGCGTTTCGCGTGCCACACCTGTCGCGCCGGTCACCAGCGGGCGGTCACTGGGGGCGACTTTGGCTTTCGTCCGGGCGATTTCTTCGATTGTGTCGCCGAGAACCTCGGTGTGTTCGAGCGTGACCGTGGTGACACAGCTGACAATTGGATCGACGACGCTCGTGGCATCGAACTCGCCGCCGAGGCCGACCTCCAGGACAGCCACATCGACGTCTTCGCGGTCGAAATACCAGATGCCCATCATCGTGACCACCTCGAAAAACGTGAGTGGCTCACCGGCTGCGGCACGATCGACCAGCCAAGGTTTGACGCGTTCGATGTACTCGGTGATCGCACTCGCCGTGATCGGCCGACCGTCGACCTGAATACGTTCGTCGAGTGCGGTGAGATGCGGCGACGTATAGAGGCCGACCGACAGCCCACTTTCTCTGAGGATTGACTCAAGCATCTTGGCCGTGCTGCCTTTGCCGTTCGAGCCGGCAACTTGGACGAACGGCACGTCTGTGCCGGGTTCGTCGAGCTGCTCACGGAGGGCTCTGACCGACTCCGTACCGGGGCGAACCGAGAAACGGCGGAGATCGAAACAGAAGTCTGCCGCCTCGTGGTACTCCATACGCCGCATCCGTCGGCCGCGGTTTTATGCGTACCGAAGGGTGTTGTGGGCCTCCCAGCGGGTAACGAACCACTTATTGGACTGAGAAGCCCCGGTCTATACATGGACTACGAGCAGGTTCGTTCGGTCGATCCGGCGGTCGCAGACGCCCTCGAAGGCGAAGATTCTCGACAGGAAGGAACGTTGGCGATGATCGCCAGCGAAAACCACGTCAGCAAAGCTGTCCTGGAAGCCCAGGGCAGCGCGCTGACCAACAAGTATGCCGAAGGCTACCCCGGCAAACGCTACTACGCCGGCTGTGAGTACGCCGACGATATCGAACAGCTCGCGATTGACCGGGCCAAAGAACTCTGGGGTGCCGAACACGTCAACGTCCAGCCCCACTCCGGAACGCAGGCCAACCAGTCGGTCTACTTTGCCACCCTTGAGCCGGGCGACAAGATCCTCTCGCTTGATCTGACCCACGGCGGCCACCTCAGCCACGGCCACCCTGCCAACTTCGTCGGGCAGTTCTACAACGTCGAGCAGTACGAAGTCGACCCAGAGACGGGCTACATCGACTACGACGGCCTTCGGGAGCTGGCCGAGGAGTTCGAACCAGATATGATCGTCTCGGGATACTCCGCGTATCCGCGAGAAGTCGAATGGGAGACGATCCAAGCGGTTGCCGACGACGTGGGAGCCTACCACCTCGCGGATATCGCCCACATCACCGGTCTCGTTGCGGGCGGTGCCCACGCTTCGCCGGTTGGCGTTGCTGACTTCGTCACTGGCTCGACGCACAAAACCATCCGTGCCGGTCGCGGTGGCATTGTGATGACCAGCGAAGAACACGCCGACGACATCGACAACGCCGTCTTCCCCGGCGGCCAGGGCGGTCCACTGATGCACAACGTCGCCGGCAAAGCGGTTGGATTCGGCGAAGCACTCGAACCGGCGTTCGAGGAGTATATCCAGCAAGTCGTCGACAACGCCGAAGTGCTGGCCGACACCTTTGCGGATCACGGCTTCGAGGTCGTTTCGGGCGGCACTGACACCCACCTCGTGTTGGTCGACCTTCGAGAGTCCCACCCCGACCTCCCAGGCGGCGATGCCGAAGACGCACTCGCGGAGGCAGGAATCGTCCTGAACGCGAACACCGTCCCCGGCGAGACACGCTCGCCGTTCAACCCCAGCGGGATCCGCGCCGGCACGCCCGGTCTGACGACTCGTGGGTTCGACGAGGAAGCTATCGCTGAGGTTGGCGATCTGATTTATAAGGTGGTCGACAACCACGACGACGAAGATGTGATTGCGGAGGTCGCAGAGCGGGTCGACGAACTCTGCGACGAGCACCCACTGTACGAGTAACGTCGCTCGGCTTCCGAATCCTTTTGCCGATTGCCGGCNCTTTTGAATCTAATGACCGAGATTATCGACGGGAAAGCGGTTGCTGCGGATATACGAAGTGAGATTGCGGGCTGTGTTGAGACTCTCTCAGCCGAGGGCGTCACCCCCGGTCTCGCCACGGTGCTGATGAGCGACGACGCGGCCAGCGAAACCTACGTTTCGATGAAACAGCGCGACTGCGAGGAGGTCGGAATCAACGGTATTCACGTCGAGATTGATCCCGACGCGCCCGCCGACGAACTGTTCGATACC
>SL_5KL_010_SEDDRAFT_10001686_pt1 | contig 13044 bp, 8 predicted proteins | sample SodLakKL_010_SED_FD_9118 | JGI IMG/M metagenome (IMG submission 9118)
ACAAGACCGTCGACGTACATATGATGGATGACATTGTTCCGCCCTTTAATCTTCACGTGGAGCTGATTGGGCCTAACGAGGCATTGTTCAGCTGGAATGAATACGACGAGTTCCGCTACGACGACGGCGTGGTGGATGCCCAGCTGGGCGTTTCGGGGGGCGACTTGAACTCTGTGTTGGGTGCGGCACACCACAACGATGCCGTGCTTTATGAAACCGCATGGTATCTCACGGATGAAGGTGGTCCGCACAACACCGTGAAGGTATGGGTGCTCGGCCTGGATGCCAATGGCATGCCGGACCGCAACAATGTGCTGTATACAGCCGAAAATGTACCAAACACGAATAATCAGTGGAACACCTACATTTTTGCCGAGACTGTGGAAGCACCCGACGGCTTCTTCATTGGTCTGAGCTATAATGGCTTCCTCGGGCTGGCAGTTGACGACGGCGTGGGTGAGCCCTGGGACTTTGTTCCTGGCACCCAGTTTGTTGTATTCGACATCACCGACCCCACTTCTGCCTTCACCGACCTCTCTAATTTTGGCTTTGAGGTGAACTACCTGCTGCGCGCTTATGGTACCGACCAGGGCGACATCGACTTTGGCCGTCAGGAGTTGCCGCTGGCCTCCGGCCCCGCCCCGGAGCTGATCCCGATGGACAAGCCTGTGAATGCCGGCAGCCCGTTTAATCCGGCCGGCCATAAGGCCTTCCTCGGCTTCAATGTGTACCTGGATGGCAACCTGGTAGAAGAGGAAATAGCAGAAACCGAATACCTGTTCACGGATCTGCCTGACGATATGACGTTCACTGCAGGTGTCAGGGCGGTTTACACTACTGGTGAATCAGACGTCAGCACCATCGAGTTTGAAGTGCCCGCTATTCCCATAGCCAACTGGGCGATTTACACGACAGCGTTATTGATCGGCCTGTTTGTTTTCTTCCGCATCAGGAAAGTGATGTAAATAACACATTCTATTCATAAAAGCAAAAGAGGCTGTCTCCTGCAACGGAAACAGCCTCTTTTTTTTTGTTGAGAAGGAAAATGCTGCGATTAACCAACTTGATCAACAAAGGGGCAAATCAATAAACAATAAATCCAGATAAACACACAACACGCATTCTTCTGGCTTCAGCAGTTCTTCAGCAGCTTACAGCTCACCTCATTATCCGAGTCGCGGCCTTTTTCGAAGTCGTCAAAGTTTTGCAGGGTGGTTCGGGTGATCTCCTGCAGGCTCTCGTTCGTAAAAAAGCCCTGGTGAGCGGTGATGAGAACGTTGGGGAAGAGCATCAGGCGGGCGATCGTGTCATCACGGATGATCAGTTCGGAAAGATCACGGAAAAAGAGCTTTTCCTCCTCCTCATATACGTCGATGGCCAGGGAGCCCAGGTGGTCGTTTTTCAGGCTTTCGATCACGGCGGCGGTGTCTACCAGCTTGCCACGACTGGTATTCACCAGCATCGCACCCTGCTTGATCTTCTCAAGGGATTTGCCATTGATAATATGTTCGGTGTCCGGGGTGAGCGGGCAATGCAGGCTGAGGATATCGCTCTGCGCCAATACATCATCAAAGCCAAGATACTCCACTCCCAGTTTCTCCATCTCCTTTGATGGGTATTTGTCATAGGCAATCACCCGGGCACCAAAGCCCCTGGCAATCCGGATAAAAGCCTGGCCGATCTTACCTGTTCCTACCACGCCGACGGTCCTGCCGTGAATGTTAAAGCCGGTGAGCTTATCCAGCGAAAAGTTGCCCTCACGTACCCGGTTGTAGGCCTTGTGGGTCTTTCTGGCCAGGGTCATGATCAGGGCTACGGCATGTTCAGCTACCGCCTCCGGCGAGTAAGCCGGTACGCGCATGACACGGACATCGCAGTCCTCAGCAGCCTTCAGGTCCACATTGTTAAATCCTGCACACCGAAGGGCTACCAGCTTCACACCCATATCAGACAAAGCCTGTAACACCTCCCGGTTTACCCTGTCGTTTACAAATACACAGACGCCGTCGAAGCCATTTGCCAGCTTCACCGTGTTCTTCTTCAGCCGCGTTTCGAAAAACTCAAACTGATGATGGTCTGAAGCGTTTTCAAAAAAGCGCCTGTCATACGCCTGGGTCGAAAAAAATGCGATTTTTGCCATAGCCTGGGTTGTTATTTGTTGCTGAATTGTTATTGTATGTACAACTGCTAAACAAACCGGGCGGTACTTTTGTTTTTTATTCAAACCAGAGATTTGTAACCTTCAGCCCTCACGCTATGTCAGACGGACTGCTTGCACTCCTGGCCTTCATACCCATTCTCACCATCCTGTTGCTGATGGCGGGATTCCGCTGGCCAGCCACCCGTGCGATGCCGGTGTCTTTTGCCATTACCCTGCTATTGGCTTCGTTGATCTGGGGAATGCCCGCGAACTGGATTGGTGCTTCCATCCTCAGCGGACTAATGATTGCCGTGGATATCCTGCTGATCGTGATGGGTGCGCTGGCGGTACTGTTCACCTTGCGGGAGAGTGGTGCCATAGCCGCCATAAACAAGGGGTTCACGAGCATTTCGCCCGACAAGCGGGTGCAGGCCATCATCATTGCCTGGCTTTTCGGCAGTTTCCTCGAGGGTACTGCCGGATTTGGCACGCCTGCCGCATTGGCAGCCCCCTTACTGCTCTCCCTGGGCTTTCCGGCGCTGGCAGCAGTCATGGTGGCACTCATCGCCAACAGCACCGCCGTATCGTTTGGTGCCATTGGAACTCCCACGCTCATTGGTATAGGCACTTCACTCAACCTGCCCGTGATTGAGACAGCCATAGAAGCCAGCGGAATGAGCTATGACGGATTCCTAAGGCAGGTCGGGTTCTGGACATCCCTCCTGCACCTGGTGCCCGGGCTCTTTGTACCGCTGATCATGACCGGTATGATGACCCGTTTCTTCGGAAAAAACAAAAGCCTGCGCGAAGGACTCAGCATCTGGCCCTATGCCCTCTTTGCCGGAGCCTCCTTTGTGATCCCCTATGTGCTCGTGGCGGCTTTCCTGGGGCCGGAATTCCCTTCGATCTTCGGCGGACTCTTTGGCCTGCTGATCGTAATAACGGCCACACGGCGCGGCTTCCTCGTCCCGAGAAAGACCTGGGATTTCGACAGCCCCGACAAATGGGAATCCACCTGGACAGGCGCCATAAAAATGGAAAAACCGGCCGGGCCTCCTCCCTTTTCCATCCGGAAAGCCTGGATCCCATACATACTTATCGGCCTGCTGCTGATCATCACCCGCCTGAGGGCTCTGCCCATCGGAAGCTGGCTGGCATCACAAAGTCTGGAAGCTACCGCTGTCTTTGGCACCGGTGTGGATGTGAGTTTCGGGCCGCTCTATAATCCCGGAGTGCTACCGTTTATGCTGGTGGCCCTGCTGAGCATCCCGCTCTTTAGGATGACTGGCATACAAGTCGGCAGAGCCTGGTCAGACACCTTGCAGCGGGTCAAAGGTCCGGCCATCGCACTGGTATTTGCCGTGCCGATGGTCCGATTGATGATGCAATCAGGCAACAACCCTGCCGATCTCATCAGCATGCCCCTGGCCATGGCAGCTTACGTGGCAGATAAGACCGGTGCGCTGTGGCCCCTGATCAGTCCCTTTGCCGGCGTCCTGGGCACCTTTATGGCAGGGTCCAATGCCGTGTCCAACATGCTGTTTTCCCTGTTTCAATATGCCGTGGCAGAACAAACAGAAATATCGCGGATAATCGCGGTGAGCCTCCAAAACTTTGGTGGGGCCGCCGGCAACATGATCGGCGTGCACAACATCATTGCCGCCTGCGCTACAGTAGGACTAACAGGATTGGAAGGCGAACTGCTGAAAAAGAACCTGATCCCGGTCCTGATCCTGGCCCTGCTCGGCGGAGCCATCGGATTCATTCTCATCCACACCGCCGGAAGCCAGCTGTTTTAACCACGGCGTGTGCAAGGTAATTGCAATGTGCCGGGCAATCGCAGCTTCATTTATTTTTAAAGGCTGGCTTTTGGCTGTTGGCTGCTGGCTGTTGGCTTTTGGCTGTTAGCTATTGGCTGTTGGCTATTGACTATTGGCTTTTAGCTGTTTGTTGGCTTTTGGTTGCCCCCTGGAATTTTCGGCTATTCCGGTTGACAGCGAATGGCACTGGATATCCTTAAAGCCATTAGTCCAGCGACTTTTCGACCTTTCGACTTTTTGACTTTTTGACTTTTCGCCTTTTTGTCATTTCGTCATTTTGTCTTTTCGTCATTTTGTCTTTTTGTCTTTCCGCCCCCTGGACTTACACAATGTCGTTTGCCACCAACCTGCTGCTTGCTACAAATCCGGAAGCTCGCTGTATTTGACCCGCTCTATGGCGTCAGGCGTGTTCCTGTCCTGCCGGGCATAGTTGAGTTTGCGCGACACCGGGTGTGCGCGGATGCCCTTCTCGTCAGCGGGTTGGATCATCTCTTTCACAAGCTTATAGGGTGTGCCGGGATCTACCCAGGCGGCCTCCGCATCCCTGGGCAGGATCAGGGGCATTCTTTTCTTCTGGTTGTGGATGATGGCCAGCAAAGGGTTTGCCGGCGTGGTGATGATGCTGAAGGTTTGGACCATCTCCCCAGTGGCCTTGTCTGTCCACAGGTCATACAGGCATCCCAACGTGAACAATTCATCCCCATCGGGATAGATAAAATAGGGGTATTTCTTGCCTTCATATTCGCGCCATTCAAAAAACCCATCGACGGCAAGCAGGCAGCGCTGGCTGCGTATGCTCTTCCGGAAAGAGGGCTTTTCAAAAACCGTCTCCCCCACGGCATTAAGCGTTCCGTTACGGAGTTTATCCGCCAGCTCACGGTCTTTGGCCCAATGCGGTATCAATCCCCAGCTGGCCGGCATCATTCCTTCGTGACCAAACACCGGAAGCTCAGGATGGGCAAAGCCACTTACAAAATAGTAAGAGGGCAACACATCATCCCNGGTATCCTCGCCGGCAANCTNTTCNTTCCAGCCCGGAGGNATGATGCCCTGGTAGCGCGCTGCAAGTTTGCCGGCTTTCTTTTCAATAAAAGCAATCGAATAACACATACCTTTCAAANGTAATGAGAAAGAATCAGGTTTACAGCCAAATCTTCACTGATAAAAATGTATTCCCCAGGGCTCTCATATATTAAAGCTCCCTGAGCATTAAAGCTAAAAACANCTTAAATCATGAAATTATCGATCCATAAAACATGCGAAACATATGATAAAACATTACAACCCAACTACATGGATCATCCTGGAAACAGTCTGGTCATCAAAATGTATAACAANGATGTACATACCTTCTGAGAGTGCTGTAGTGTTCACCTGGTAATAGCTTGTTTCCGCTGNGCTTTCGTGGATGGCCGAACCCTGCAAGCTCAGAATCCGGACTTTATGAAACTTCTCTGAAGCCTTTATTGTCAGCCTTTCGGTGACAGGGTTCGGGTAAACGAGGAGCCCGTCTTCGTGCCATTCCAAAAATTCAGTACTCATCGAAAAAAAGGCCTGGAGCCTTTGGTCTGCAACAGCGTTCCCGATGGTAAACGTGTACGTATCGTCTTCCAGATAAACGTCTCCGGTTACATCGGTTGCGTCGAGCATGACTTTATCAACCTGGAAGTTGGGTGCGGGAAAGATCAGAAAATCCTTGCTCCTGTTTTCATAGACCCTGCTGAAACCATAGGGATGAATGTTTCCATAACCACCTGTCGCGGAGTGTATGTAATAAGCCTTTAACGCTGTGCCATCAAGGCTGATATTGTTAAATGTCACGCGACTGCCGTCATCAACATGCATGTCTTCACCACCAAAGCGTATTCTGACCTTAAAATCAGGATTATTATCCGTCTGGCTGATTTCATGAAAGTCAATTTCATAAAGCTGATAATCGGGTTGCAGGGGAAGTTCAGCACTATCAAGACCTTCTGCGGTCCAGCTATCTGAAGAGTCATCAACGGAATAATCGACCAGAAGATGATCAGCAGCCCCTTCGTCCCTTGCGGCAAAGCGCACCACCAGGTTTTCAAACCCGGTGGAAGGCAAATGCAACACGATGGTGTTTTGTTGCTGATCCTTTTCAAATGGACTTCTAACCTGCAACCCTCTTAAATTGGCATTTGCATAGTTTATGTCGTCATTGCCTTCGGGCCTGTAATTGATGGCTGTGGGCATATTTCTTCTTTCCATCGATGCCTTGCGCCAGTTTTCGTGATCTTCGTGATAGGGATAGCCTGGCAGGCAGGATGTATACTCTATGGTGGCTCCCGGCAGGAAATCGAAAAATGCACCCAGGCTCTCCAGCGGGGTATTGTTTGGGATGTCCGTGTCAAAAAGCCAATAATGCATCAGGAACGGGTCTTCAGCATGTGCAGCATTGGCGGAACCTGGTGTGGGATGTTCCAGGTAGTGCCAGCTCCCGGTACCGTCGGGATGGCGTCCATAAACCATGTCGGTTGGAATTGGCGTGGGAGCGATCTCATCGATTCTTTTCCCGCCGGCATTGGTAAAATAAACCTCCTCCCCATCCCTGGAAATGCGAAAATTGGTATGCAATGGGGCATCCGGCGCAGTACGATCTTTGCCGGAAGCCCATACAAGCAAATACTCGCCGGGCAGGATAATCGTTTCCGGGAACTCCCACATAAACGGTTTTGCATAGTCGTCCGAAAGAGAAAAACCCTTCAGGTTGACCTTCTCATCACCGTAATTAAAAATTTCTATCCAGTCTTCGTAATCTCCATCTTCATCTGCAATAACAGAGGAGTTTGAAGCATTGATCTCATTCAGGGAAACTTGTTGTGCCAATACGGGACATAAGTAAAGCACAAACATCAGCATGCCCGATGCAGTCTTTTTCAATGCCTGATATCCCATGTTGGTGCTTCCCATTTTAATAAAATTCATTTTTAACAACCGACTCCCGCTCTTCAAACAGGAGATTCATGATGTCGATGTTGCGATACCATTCTGCCATCGACCCCGGCGTGTTGTATTTCTGGATCTGGTAAGGCATGACTTCCTCAATGGCCTGATAATGAGACAGCGAAATATCGTAAAACCGGGAAGCGCTGAGCACGCCGGAGCTTAACAGTTCGTGATACCTCTGATAAAACTGGTTGCGAAAAGCTTCTTCCTGGTAAAAGACATCGAAAAGCTGGGTGACCGGGTTGGGATGACCGTTATAGATGAAGTCAAGCGGACTGCTGTCAATGTTTGTAGTATTGGTCAGATCGAGGTCAAACATGACAAATCTGAAAGGATTATCGTCAATCGAATAGATCCGCACGTTATTGTGTGGCCAGTCCCTGTTAGCGGTATACGACTGAAAGATCATGTAGTCAATGAAGTGGTCAAGGTCTGTTTCTCTTTTCAAAAAGTCAATATTTCTGTTTCGGATGGCTTCCAGCAGGTTTTCTATACGCTGGTAATCTCCATCTTTCATTTCGACTTTTCCATTCGGGACAATTTTTGCCAGCGTAACCCTGCTTTTAGGAACTCCGTATAATCCGGCCATGCCGCGTGTGTTTCCTTCGGTACGTAAATTCATCACACCGTAAAACCTGCCATTCACAAACGCCACAGCCTGTTCGGCATACATAAGGTCTAAATCCAGACCTGCATCAATGGCCAATTGCGTATATGTCATATCTTTGATCATGGTTTTATGGAAGTCGTTGCCTGAGTTTCGCAACCTGAAGATCTCCACCTCATCAATGTTGTGGGATGACAAGGTGTTGCGCGGATTGATCAGCACCCTTTCGCGGTTGCAAACCATCTCATCAAAGCGAAGCCCAAGCGATTTAAGCGAATACGCCGCTGATGCAGCTCCTTTGATTTGCAATCTGACCCTGATGTCTTCCAGAACCCATTCCTCCTCCCGGTATAGGTTAAACTTCCCATACACCTGGACCTCTTCCAGGTAATTCTCATACATATGGTTAAAGTCATCCCGGTCTATCACGATGTTAATTACCGGCAGGGAAGTTTCAATGCTGGTGGGCGAGAGCAGGCCCTGATCCGGAAACCCCGCGGGCAATACTTCATCATATTCCGAACAACCGGATAATATAATGACGGATATAACAAAAAGTATTATTCTCATGAGTTTATATTAATGTCACAGAGTCAAAATGTCGAAACGTCGAAATGTCCCTGGCTTCCTTGCAAAACCCCGCCTCCTGCCGGACAGCTCAAATGCTGTTCCTGGCCTCCTTGCAAAACCCCGCTTCTTGCCGGACAGCCCAAGTGCTGTCCCTACGATGCTTCTTTGATGAAGCAAAACAGGCCGCCCAACCCAAGTGCTGCCTACCTGCTTACTTCTTACTACTTCCTGCTTTTTACTTCCCGCCTTACTCCCTGATCAACAGCATCTTATCTCCTCTTGCTTTTTGCTGCTTACTTTCTACTATTTACTTCTAACTTCCTCCTCCCTTTTCCCCAGATGAAAAGAAAGCCCCATCGAAACAGACGTTTTCGGATCATTTATCAGGTAGGCATCAGGAATGTAGAAATTATACTGTAAAGAGGTTAAAACGGACCATCTGTTGTTTACGCGATAATACCCCTTAAAAATGAGGTCGTATCGCATGTTATATTTTTCCCTGGCGCGAAACACATCAAAATCCCGGTTGTTTTGGATCGCTATGCCGGACAGAATACGCAACTGTTCCGTAACGTTCCGGCCGGCCATGACAGGCACGGAAACACGAAAGGTGCGCGAACTGTAATCCGTAAGCCGTATTTGTCCGGAGGTCTGAACCATTTTGCCGGAAAGGCCTGTTTCAATGAAGAAGGAGGCTGGAAGGGCCACCTCCACGTTGCCAGAGGCCGACAAAAGCATTCCGCTGGCATTCGTAATTAGTTGGTTGTTTAATTGTACCTTGTTATTAAATGCATAGCCAGCCGAGAGATTTGCCTTCCATGAAGTTTGTCCATAGGCCTGGGCGGAAAGAATGATGAGGACTAAATATGTGATCAGCAATCTTGGCAAGTGTCTGTTTCTGCCAGCCACATGTTGATTCGGGATAATTTGATGCTCAAATTTTCCGGTAAGGGAATGTTTTCTGATGGCTCTGCCTTCCAAGTCGTCTGAATCTACGTGAAATTTGTTTTCAGTTCGGAATAATTCTGACAAAAGTACAAAAAAAGCAGGTAACAAGCCCGGGGTAATAACCGAAGGGATAATCAGTGCATTAGGGGCAACTGTATTATCATCACCCCACCATGCTGATAGTGAGCCACTTTTCCGTATGGATGCAGGCCGGGTGAGTTACTTATGCGGTTGCCATTGTTCCTGGGCACGAAGCTAGCCTGTAACGGAAGATTTCGACGGCCAAGCAGCAGAATAGAGAGTTGTCAGGTGATATAAAAGTCATTATCGTAGTAATTTTTGCCCGGGCCGGGCTGATCCTCGGAGTAGGGACCATAGATATCACATACCCTGTCCAGGTAATACTGAAGCAGGCTTTCCGGGAGGCCCAGTGCCCTGATACGGTATTTGGCATCCTCTTCCAGGAACATCAGAAAATACCTTGGGCTGCTAAAATCCGGCCCCTTGGGAGAAATGAGGAGCTGAATCAACTCTTTTTTCTCTGCCTCGAGGATGTTCTCGGCCTGCGTTATAGTATCCTGTAACGTCTTATCCATCTAGTAAAAAACTAAAATAGCGAAATTTCTGCATGGGGCTTCCAGCTGTTAGCTTTTGGCTGCTACTAAGTTAATGAAAAACCTGGATAATGAAAAACCTGGAAGGTTTAGCACCTGGCAAAAACACTGCAATCCGATATCAAAGATACCGGATTACAGCGTAACACCAAAAAAACCAACCAAAACAACAACGTTCAATCATCTTTGCAACTGGCCACAATTAGCAATCAACTTTATCATCCATTGAAGCACGTTACAGTCTTCAAGGGCAATATGGCTTGTTTACCCTGAAGGTTGCATTACAATACTGCCAGCCATTTAAGTAGCAAAACGAAGAAAGTTATACACAAAGCTAAATAAAAAACAAATATAAACAATTTATTTTTTGCTTAACTTGTTAACATTTTCGACAAGGCGTGTATTTTGGCAAATAAGCGGCTGGTACCTTTTTCAGTCAAAGCCGTCTCTTATTGGATTTGCAGCGGCATCTGAGAGAATTTCCGGCTATTATCAGGCCCCGCCGATTTGCATTTCTCGTATGCGGAACGTGGGAGCGGTAAAGGAACGGTTCATGTCGAGGTCATCGGCCATCATATCTATATTGTTAAGGATATCGTTTGCGCTGCCTGCGATGGTAAGTCCCTGCACTGGGTGAACAATGCGTCCGTTTTCGATCCAGAACCCGCTGGCGCCTCCGCTGTAGTTGCCATTCACTGGGTTTATACCGTAACCGGTAACTCCCTTAAGAAGGAGTCCGCGGCTCGTATTGGCGATGATTTCTTCAGCCTTATGCGGCCCGGCTTTCACGTAAAGGTTGTGGGTCCCGATGCCGGGCAGGCTGGTAAAGCCTCCTCTTGATGCATTTCCGGTGCTTTCGACCCCTGCGCGTTTTGCTGCGTAGGTGTTATACAGAAAGCCCCTCAGCACTCCATTTTCTACCAGTGTCCGGGTGGAAGTGGGGACCCCTTCGCCGTCAAAAGGTTTGCTTCCGAGCCCTCTCGGCCGCAGACCGTCATCCACAAGGGTAAGCAGCTCTGAGGCAAACTGCTTATCCAGTGAGTCCTGCAGGAAGCTTGCTCCCTGCTGTACCCTGTTGCCGTTGATCGCGGCAATGATACCGCCAATTATTGACCTGGCCACTGCGGGGTCGAAGATCACGCTGGCTCGCTGTGTGGCTACCATCTGCGGGTCGAGCATCTCGTAGGCCTTTTTTGCGGCTTCAGCAGCAATGGCTTCAATTGGCTCAAGGTCTGCGAAGAAGCGGCGCGAACAGAATTCGCTTCCGGTATGGCGCTGATCCCCTTTTTCAGCAACCACCCCCACACCTATGGAGCAGGAGCCGGCTTTGTAGCTTTTGGAGAGGCCCCGTGAGTTGGCAATGAACATTTGGGATTCACCCTCCCCGAAAGAGGCGCCTGAACTGTTTTTTATACGATCGTCCTGCATCGCCAGTGCTTCAAGCTGCAAGGCCATGTCGATTTTTTTGTCCATGGGCACCCGGGCGATCTCCGGGTCGTACAAGCCCTCCACCTCCTGGTGAGCCTTTTCGCCCGGCAGGACATTATGCTCATCCGGCGTGGTCAGTTTGGCAAAAGCAATCGCACGCTCCAGGGTTTCGTCCAGCGAACGGTCACTAAAGTCGTTGCAATGACTGAACCCCATGCTGTTATCCACAAGCACGCGAAATCCAACGCCGCCGGTGTCTGATTCCCGGATTGTTTCAATATCTTCCTGGCGAACTCTGATCGACAGGGAGCGGCTCGTTTGCACATATACTTCAATTTCATCTGCACCCCGACGCAATCCCCTGTTAACCAGTTTTTCTGCTAACTCTTTATAATTCATAGCTGTCATTTTTTGAATCGTTTATAAAACTGCATTTTCAAGGCCTTGCGTCAGGCCCTGCTGCCGCCCACATTGATACCCCGTATACGCACCGTTGGCTGGCCTGCGGTAACCTCGGCCATCTGTCCTTTGCCGCAGATGCCCGGCCCGAATGCCAGGTCATTGGCCACGGCATCGATGTTGGAGATCACTCCCATGCACGAACCAATAAGCGTTGCTCCCTTCACAGGGGTTGTCTTGCGGCCGTTTTCGATCAGGTAGGCCTCACGGCAGGTGAAGTTGAACATTCCAGTCACCGGGTTCACGCTGCCACCGCTCAGGCTTTGCACATAGATTCCCGACCGGGTATCTGCCAGTATATCTTCCGGGGTATCTTTCCCGGGTTCAATAAATGTATTGGTCATTCTTGGGATGGGAAAATGGCGGAAGGACTCCCTCCGGCCGTTGCCGGTACGGGCCATATCAAGTTGTTTGGCACTCAGTATATCGGTCATATAGCCCTGCAGCACCCCCTTGTCAATCAACACATTGCGCTGAGCCTGTGTGCCTTCGTCGTCGAAGTTGATCGTACCTCTGTAGTTGGGCAGGGTACCGTCGTCTACCATGGTGAATACGTCGGTAGCCACTTTTTGCCCCATCTTTCCGGTAAAAGCGCCTATGCCCCTGGCAATGTTATCGGCTTCCAGCGGGTGCCCCACAGCCTCGTGGATCAATACGCCGCCAAAGCCGTTTTCCATCACAACATCCATAGTGCCGGCAGGAGCATCCTCTGCATCCAGCATGGCTATCGACTCACGGGCAGCGCGCTGTGCAACGGCTTCCGGAGAGTCTTTTTCAAAAAGCTCAAATCCGCTGTGCTCGCTGATGCGCTCCCGCGACATGTGGCGGTTGGTACCGTCGTCGCTCATGGTTTGCACTATGAAGAACAGAAGGGGAAGCTCATCACGCAGATAGAGCCCTTCGCTGTTGGCAATTACACGGCTCCTCACCTGGTCGTTGTAATCGATGATGGCCATGCGTATGCGCGGGTCATAATCAAGGGCCGCCTGGTTGGCGCGCTCCATGATCTCAATGCGGCTGGCATCGGCAATATCCTGCAGAGGCCTGTGCACGGTGACAAAAGACTCACGCTTGGCAGGCTCAATGTTTACAGGCTGAATATGTTTGCCGTTACGNGCNACATANGAGGCTACCTCTGCTGCCCGCATAAGGTTTTCCTCNGTGATCTCATCGGTATAGGCNTAACCGGTCTTGTTGCCCGAGATCACACGTACACCGCCACCCTGGCTGATCCCGTANAGGCCGCTCTTGAACTTNGACTCTTCCATNACGATCTCACGGGAATTCCTGTTCTCCAGGTAAACATCTGCAAAGTCTCCGCCTTGCGACAACGCCTTGGCAATNACCCTTTCAAGNGTGGCTTTGTCCATGTCCAGCCCCGGNCCTGCCGGNGCCATCGGCCCGCTGCACGACATCATTTTCGTTAACAGGGGCGGCGTTACGGCCAACGCGACACCACTTTTAAGCCCCAATTCCAGAAATCTC
>SL_5KL_010_SEDDRAFT_10001688_pt1 | contig 13025 bp, 18 predicted proteins | sample SodLakKL_010_SED_FD_9118 | JGI IMG/M metagenome (IMG submission 9118)
TTCTTACCAGAAGAAAAATGATTATGTGGTTAGGCGGGGATCGCCCGGATGTCCCTTGGAAGAAGGAGGTTCACGATAAACTGGGGCACCTGCTCTGATGTACGTATTGCAAGATGGAAGTTTGCTGTTGCGGGATCTGAAAGTCCACGAAAATTCATGAATATCTGGAAATTCGTATCAACTATAGTAAACCCGAGCGTCTTGACGACAGCCCGTCTCTCGGATATCAGTTTTTCCTCTCCGACCTCCATTTTATGGGTTTCACCCGCAACAGAGATTAACATCTCATCTGCTGTTGAAAGGGCGACCATATCCATCCCACCAACAGTTACAGTTTTTCCAAGCGGGAACCAGACATCATAGGTGGTTGTATATGGATAGGTAGCATCAGGAAGAGGTCCATAGATGGTGACGTTCATTGTTGCAAAGGCTGCAACAACTCCGATAATGAGGATCAGCACGAGAACGCCAATAATTTTGAGCTTTCCGCTCTTCTTCTCAGGCTCCATATACCGGATCTCATGGATTGTCTCCTTCTCCCTGGTTACCTGAGGAGATGGCTCAGGTCTCGCTGATGGAGGGGGACTGAGCGGATCCTGCACCGGGACTTCTTCCTCTTTTGTTTTCTCATCATCTGTCATTGTGCATCACCTAAGTGTATAAGACACTATCAAAATATTTAAGGTATATAGGTGGGTTTTACACTTCGTAATATCGGAGTAAGAGCATATATAAGATGAATGAGAGATCGGATCCTGAACCTTGTCATGATTGCGATCGACCATCCAGACCTGGCAAAGTCCGGAGCCACTCTTATTTTTATGCGGGTTATCGAAAGAGCCCCCCTGACTGCGCTCATCCAGCCATAGAACCGTCCGGTGTCTGCAGCATCCATAAAGCCAATACGTCCATGGACACTGACCGAATCAATACTGATCGGAAGCCTCAGCATGGCCCGTACTGGAATTTCGGGCATTCCCGTTCCTTCTTCTCTCTTGTCTCCCTCAATCACCTCATCATCATCTTCCGGGATTCTGAACGCCAGGATTGTATAGGCAAAGATCCGCAGATGGACACGTCTCTCTGGAAGAAATATGATATACAACGGGCCAAAACCTCCTCCTGCAGACCAGCTTTCCGGGTTGATTGATCCCTTCAGGGTGAAGCGAAACGAGATCAAAAAGGGAAGACTCACTCCTCCAAGGCAGGCGAGTGCCAGGAACACCAGGTAGAGATCCATTCACTCTTTTGTTGCGGACCTGATTGCCTCAATTACCGAGGGGAGAGACTCAGCGGCGGTTGAGATTGCCTGTGCCACCTCGCCCTTCTTTCCGAGCGAAAAGATCTGGATACCTTCCGGCCCTTCAATTGATTTGTGAACGACCATGATGGCAATTGGGGTGACTCCTGCGCCGGCGCCACCGGCTGATCCTGCACCATCATCACCTTTTCCTTCACCACCACCGAATCCAAAGCCGACAGAAGAGATGGTGAAGATCAATCGGTCTCCTGTTTCGATCGGTTCTGATACCAAAATGTTTGATGATATCATCTTTTCAAGGTGTTCAAGTATTGCATCAAAGACGCTCTTATCTGCTGTCATATGGGTATATGACATTCCTGATCTGATAAAAACATGTGTTGACGCTGGTACGCACATGAGCGAAATCGAATGGGATTTGATGATCATATATGTGTAGTAATGTATATATATGTACAAAACATACAGGATAGCATGCAAACGTACACATCAACTCAGGTGATGCCGTCGGACTGGTGACCGGAGCATCCCAACTCTTCCTTGGGATAAAGGATGCAAATCCTGTTGCGGTTTACCATACCCTTGCCGATGGCCCCGGATATCTTCTCGAATTTCCAGATCTGCCTGCCACTATCGGTCTTGATGCAGATGTGCTGGAACTTCCGGATGATCCCTATGATGCACTCAGATCAATTTCATGTGATCCTCCTTTCTCTCCTGCAGGCTACCTTGGATACGAAGGGGGCGGCAGGTTTCTTATACCGAAAGATGCCGTCACCATCGATTCTGCCGGGATCACTCTCCACTCACGGAGAAGCCCGCAGGAGGCTGCGCGCCGCATCTCGGAGATGGCTGAGAAGATTCTGGCAGCCGATCTCTCGTATGAAACACCCCGGGCAGGGGAGATCCCGGCAGTTCAAAAGACAACAATAGATCGTCCTGATTATGTTGCCGGGGTTAAAAAACTCAAGGCTCATATTTACGAAGGTGACTGTTACCAGGCGGTTCTCTCCAGAAGGATCGATATCCCCTTCACCGGAGATCCTCTCAACATTTATGCAGGACTTCGTTCCAGCAACATCACCTGTTATGGGTATTACCTTGATTTTGGAAATGAGCAGGTTGCAGGTGAGAGCCCGGAGATGCTTGTATCTTCTGACGGCAGGGCGCTTACCACTGTTCCGATTGCAGGTACAAGACCTAGAGGGCATGACGCGCTTCAGGACGAAGCTCTTGCAGCCGATCTTCTCGGTGATCCAAAAGAGCGATCAGAACATCTTATGCTGGTCGATCTGGCCAGAAATGACATCGGGAAGGTGGCTGAATTTGGATCAGTTCTGGTCAAGCGATATGCAGAAGTGGCCAGGTATCCAAAAGTTCAGCATATTGTATCAATTGTTACCGGGAGAACCGCCCCTGGATATGACGGATATGATGCGCTCCGCTCCTGTTTTCCAGCAGGCACCGTGACGGGTGCTCCGAAGAAGCGGGCAATGGAGCTGATCGCAGAGCTCGAGAGTGAGCCGCGCGGCATCTATGCCGGAGCGATCGGATATGCGGGGAAGCAGTCGCTTGCATTTGCAATAACCATCAGAACTGTCATTGTCCGGGCAGGCACAGCATCTGTTCAGGCTGGTGCGGGCGTTGTTGCAGGATCTGATCCTGATCGTGAGTTTGATGAAACGACAGTGAAAGCAGAAGGATCTCTTCGTGCCATTGCCGCCGCCCAGAGGGATCTGTCATGAAGGTGGCTATCATCGACTGCTTTGATTCCTTCAGCTACAATCTCCTCCAGCTTGTTGGAAGCCTTGGAGCTGACCCGGTTGTTATACCGGCAGACAGGTCGCTCAGTGATGTTCTTGTGCACAAACCCGACCGGATCATCCTCTCCCCTGGACCTGGAAAACCAGGTGATCTCGCTCTCCCTGTTGAGATCCTGCAAACCCTGTCAAAAACAATTCCGACACTCGGAGTCTGCCTCGGCCACCAGGCGATCTGCACCGCTTTTGGCGGCCGGATCATCCATGCCCCCCGCCCGGTTCATGGAGAGATATCACCAATCTCCCATGATGGATGTGGAATCTACAGCGGCATCCCGAGCCCTTTTTCTGCGGTGCGGTACCATTCGCTTATTATCGATGCATCGACTTTACCCCGTGATCTTGAGATCACAGCACACTCCCTTGATGATAATCTCCCGATGGGGGTACGCCACCGCGCCTATCCAATCGAAGGAGTTCAGTTCCATCCAGAGAGTTTTCTGAGCGGAACTGGAGCCAGCCTCATTGCCGCATTCCTTGAAGGAGGGAAGATCGTATGATTCAGGAAGTCTGCCGTGCGATGGCAGATAATGATCCGCTTCCACCGGGAGGTATTGGGGCTGCATTTGCTGATCTTATTATGGGATCGGCAACATCCGCACAGGCAGGAGCATTCCTCTATGCGCTCAGAATGCATCCCCTGGATGGAGATGATCTCGCCACCTGTGCGAATATTCTTCTCTCCCATGCCCGTCTGCTTACAATTCCCGGAGCAGATCGTGCCATTGATACCTGCGGGACAGGCGGTGATCACGCGATGACCTTCAACATCAGTACGGCAGCAGCTTTTGCTGCAGCCGGTGCGGGCATTCCTGTCCTGAAGCATGGAAACCGAGCAGTCACGAGCAGATCTGGTTCTGCTGATGTTCTTGCCGCATTCGGCATTCGTTCTGCATCATCAGATCAGGAAGCATTATGTTTTCTCCAGAATGCAAACATTGCCTTCCTCTCCGCACCGAATCACCACCCTGCGTTACGGAAGCTTGCCGGGCTACGGACTGAACTAGGGTTTCGGACGATCTTCAATAATTGCGGTCCTCTCTGTCATCCGGCAGGACCAATCAACCGTGTCCTCGGAGTGTCTGATCCGGTCTTCATCCGCCCGATGGCAGAGGCGCTCCGTTTGCTTGGTGTGCAGCATGCGCTTGTCATAACAGGTGATGGGATTGATGAACTTTCACTCCATGGAGAGAACCGAATCTGCGAACTGGTATCCGGGAATATCACCGAATATAGCCTTGAAGCAGCTGATCTTGGTCTTTCTTTCGCCCCAGTTGAGGCACTCCATGCAGGGTCGCCACAGGAGAGTGCAGGAATCATCCGCAGGGTGTTTGAAGGAGGGGATGGTCCATGTCGCGATATCGTCCTCCTGAATGCTGCAGGAGCAATTTATGTGGGCGGAGGAGCAGACTGCCTCTCTTCAGCACTCACGATCGCAGAGCGTTCGATCGATTCAGGAAGAGCGGCCGAATGCCTTGACCACTGTATCGACATCTCCGGGGGGGTCTGACATGATCCTGGAGAGCATCATTGAGTCGTCCCGGCAGAGGGCTGCAGTTCTTCCTGATGTTTTTCCAGAAGAGCTGTTTCCAACACGAAGCCTTGCACAGGCTATCTGCTCACGGTCTCCGGCAGTGATCGGGGAAGTAAAGTACGCCTCACCACAGGGTCCAACGGGTGCAACCCTTTCTCCTGGCCGGCTTGCGGCTGCGATGGCGGCGGGTGGTGCAGTGGCAATATCGGTTCTGACCGAACCAACCGTCTTTGCTGGTGATCCATCCTATATCCGGGAAGTGAGAAGATACATAAGTCTTCCAATCCTTCGGAAGGATATTCTGGTCCACCCGGCCCAGATCCGGGAGAGCCGGGCTCTTGGCGCCGATGCAGTACTNNTTATCGCAACGGTTGTCGGATCAGATCTCGTCGAGTTTGTTGATTGTGCCATCGCGAGCGGGCTTGAACCGGTTGTCGAAGTGAGTTCTGAGGAGGAGGTACGATCTGCCCTTTCAACTTCTGCTCAGATCATTGGGATTAATAACCGCGATCTCTGGACACTTGAGATTGATCTCAGCCGTGCCCACAGGCTTGCACCAATGATCAGGGCCGCTCGCCGGATTCCTGTAGCTATGAGCGGGATTTCTGATCCGGGTGAGGTGAAGGAGTATATGAAAACCTGCAGTGCTGTTTTGATCGGATCATCCATTGCAAAAGCAGAAAATCCACAGGAAGCCATGGAGGAATTTGCATGTATGTAAAGGTCTGCGGGATAACAAGCCCCGCCGATGCCATCAAAGCAGCTGCAGCGGGTGCTGATGCAATTGGCATTCTTCTCTTTACGCCCTCTCTTAGATCAGTCACTCCCCGGAGGGCTGAGACGATCCTGAAGGCGGTTTCAGGGAAGGTGGAGACGGTCTGCGTCACAACAACCCGCTCTCCTGCGCATCTTCATGAGATCTGCAGGTTGCAACCAGATGCACTCCAGGTCTACCATGATCTGAGGATACCAGATCGTTTTATTACTATCTCGAGCTGGGATGGTAAGGCATCACCGCCTGAGGGTGCCGATCGCCTCATCCTCGATGCCTCGCATGGCAGGGGTATTCAGCTTGATATTGATTCTGCAAAGGCGGCGATTGCCCGTACATCGCTTCCGGTTCTTGTTTCCGGAGGCCTCACCCCTGTCACAGTGGGAGAGGTTATGAGAACTCTTCACCCCGCAGGAGTTGACGTTGCCACCGGTGTTGAACGGCAGCCAGGGGTAAAGGATCATCAGCTGGTGGAGGCCTTCATCAGCGCATGCAGAGGTGTCTCTCTATGATTGCAGGTAGATTCGGACAGTATGGTGGGAGGTATGCACCCGAAATCCTGATTGCTCCACTCCAGGAGCTTGCTGAATCATATGCAGCGTTTCAGCAGGATGCTTTTGCTCAGGCAGAACTTACTTCTCTGCTCACCCGGTATGCCGGGAGAGAGACTCCGCTGTACGCCTGCAGAAATCTGGGGGAGGAGACCGGCGTCTCAATCTGTCTGAAACGGGAAGATCTTCTCCATGGCGGGGCACATAAGATCAACAACACCCTTGGTCAGGCGCTCCTGGCAAAGATGAGTGGTAAACGACGTTTGATAGCTGAGACCGGTGCTGGACAGCATGGTGTTGCAACAGCGATGGCGGGTGCCGTCCTTGGCCTGCAGGTGGAGGTTTTTATGGGAGCAGTAGATATGGAGCGGCAGGCCCCAAATGTCCTGAGGATGGAGCTGCTTGGAGCAACAATCACCCCGGTTACAACCGGTTCGGGGACACTCTCAGATGCCGTTGATGAGGCCCTCAGGAACTGGTCCGCCACAGCCGCTGACTCTCATTATCTGATAGGTTCCTGTGTAGGCCCTGATCCCTTTCCCCGAATTGTCCGTGATTTCCAGTCTGTCATTGGCAGGGAGCTCTATACCCAGGCTCTTGAATATGCAGGAAGGCTTCCGGATGCCGTTGTTGCCTGCGTTGGTGGTGGATCGAATGCTATAGGGACATTCTTCCCTCTCACTGACTATCCGGTGCGCCTGATTGGAGCAGAAGCAGGTGGTACCGGGACAGCACCGGGTTCCCATGGCGCCTCTCTCTGCCGCGGGACACCAGGGGTCCTCCATGGTGCGTTCACCTCGGTCCTGCAGGATGTTGAAGGAAGGATCTTTCCGACCCACAGTATCTCTGCGGGCCTGGATTACCCTGGTGTGGGGCCTGAACATGCGTTTCTCAGGGATGCAGGCAGGGCAGAATATATACCGGTCACTGACACAGAGGCGGTTTCTGCATTCCGGCTCCTTTCACGCAAGGAAGGGATCATCCCGGCACTTGAATCTGCCCATGCGGTGGCAGCAGCACTCAGGCTTGCTGAAGAGATGGATCGGGGCAGCATTATTGCCGTCACCCTTTCTGGACGGGGGGATAAAGATCTGGCATCGATAAGAGGAAGTGGGATATGACCCGAATTCAGGCGGCATTTTCCAATGGCCAATGCCCCCTTCTTATCCCCTGCACGGTTGCTGGTGATCCGGATCCATATCTCTCGCTTGAGATCATGCGATCGATGATCCGGTCGGGTGCAGATGCAATTGAACTGATTATCCCGTCAACAAATCCGGTAGCAGATGGGCCGGCCATCCGGNGAGCACATGAACGGGCTATTGCTGCTTTAAGCGGAGTCAAAACTGCTTTTTCGCTTATCAGAGAGATCAGGAAAGAGAGNGAGATTCCAATCACCCTGATGACATATGCTACNCCGGTGGTTGCTGTTGGTGAAGANCGATTTCTTACAATGGCGGCAGATGCTGGTGCGGATGGGATTTTGGTTGTTGANATGCCTCCNGAGGAGGGAGCGTCACTGATTGCTGATATACGATTGGATCCAATCTTCATCATTGCCCCCTCCACACCCCCCCACCGAATCCGGATGATCGGGGAATCAGGCCGTGGCTTTCTCTATCTTGTTTCAGCACCCGGTGTTACCGGAAAACGGAAGCATCTTCCAGCTGATCTTGCAGAGAGGATCCGAGTTGTGAAGGCAGAATCAAACCTTTCTGTCGCTGTCGGGTTTGGGATCGGTTCACCCGATACCGCGTACCAGGCAGTTGCCGCAGGTGCCGATGCAGTTATCGTCGGGTCTGTGATAAGCGAAGCGATAGAGTCAGATCTGCAGAATCCAGCTCCACGGGTGGGTGAGACCGTGGCATTGATCAGGTCCGGTATGTCCGGGTTGAAAAGTAACCGATCCTCCGGGCAATAATGTTTGCAGCATCAATGACGGTCTTTGGCTCCGGCTTTAGTATCGCTACAGGAATATCAACGATACGCTCGATGATTGAGGCGAGCACAGGTGCGCAGATGATCCCTGCGGCCCCTTCTTTTCTTGCTTCAACCGCCGCCATGATACATTCATCTATCGAGTTTGCCGCATATCCTTTCAGCCGGATAGTCTGTCCATCGATATCAACCCTGGATCCCTCGATTTCATCAAGGAGAAACTTTGCCGCGACAACAGCGATGAATCTTGCCTCTTTTGGCTCAAATATCTCGACGATCTTCCGAACAGTCGACAGGCGCGGGTCCCGCTCCCCCGAAGCGATCTTATAGAGCGTTGCCGGAGGAATCCCTGTTGCACCCGAGAGTTCCCGGATCGTCATATCTCTCCTCTTTAATTCTGTTTCAAGTGCTTCTGCGAAATCAGTTTCAAAGATCCGGCGGGAAAACATACACAATAGGATGGATGCAGGGATAGATAAGGGTGTCCCGGTATCATGTGGAGAACCATTTCATCATGACGATCCCGTCCTCTCCATCCTTGTAGTATCCCTCATAGATGAAGACTTCATGGTATCCAAGCTTCCTGTAGAAGGCGATTGCATCCCGGTTTGAGGTTCGAACTTCGAGTTCGACTGCAGTAGCACCTGTGATAAGGAAGTCATGTTCGATTCTTCTTACAAGCGCACGCCCGACTCCCCGGTTTCTGTATCCTGTGCTGACGGCCAGCGTGCAGAGATGGCCATATATCACATCTCCAGTATCCTCGATACCGCCGCCACAAAATCCGATGATATGACCATCTGCGATCGCGACAAAGAAAGATGAGAGATAGAGCCCCATCGCTTCACGAATGCCATGATCCCCCCAGGGATCGGTGAACATTTCCTGTTCGATCGAGACGATCTCGGGGATATCACACGGATTTGACCGCCTGATGAAAAAACCCAATTCAAAACTCTGGGTATAGTCTGCCGTCACCATCTTTCTTTACTGTACACCACCTACAACTACGTGGAGTTTTCCATGGTAGCCATCTATCCGTTCAGAGCCCTCCGTCCTGCACCGGAGGAGTCGGCATATATTCCGTCTGTTCCCTACGACGTCGTTACACGAAACCAGGCATCGGACATTATCGCCAGAAACAGAAAGAGTTTTCTCCGTGTAATCCGATCCGATGCCGAACTTCCGGATATCCCTCCATATGATGAGAGAGTCTATGTCCGCGCCCGCGCGGTCTTTGACGAGATGCAGGCAAAAGGACTCTTCGTGAGAGACGCTGCGGTAAGTTACTCAGTCTACCAGGTAGAAATTGGTGAAGAGTTCTTCACAGGGCTTGTTGCCTGTATCGAAGCGGAAGAGTACCTCAATACGACGGTGAAGCGGCATGAACTGACCCGGTATGATAAGGAGGAGGACCGGACACGGCATATTGAATCTGTAAATGCAAACACCGGGCAGGTCTTTCTTCTGTACCGTGATCCGGGCAGAATCCATGAGTTAATCTGCTCGTATACAGGGAAAGATCCGGTAGCCGAAACGAAGACTGAGTCGGGTTCGATTCATCGTATCTATCCAATAACCGATCCAGAGGTGATTAATGAGATCACCAGACAATTTGCTGATATCCCGTCACTTTATATTGCAGACGGCCACCATCGTGCAAAAAGTGCTGTTAATGTCTATCTGCGTCGAAAAGAGCGGGGAGATCTGACCGCGGAATCCTCACGGTTCATGGGAGTCCTCTTTCCCCATGATTCAGTCATCATCTATGGGTATTCACGGCTCCTCCGTGATCTCAATGGAATGGATCCAGAGTCCTTCCTTCTGGTGCTTGAAGAAGTATTCACCGTTACCGAACTCTCAGACGTGGATACGAAGAAATCCGGTATCCCCCCAAGCCATGAGAGCAGGGATCCTGCCTGGCATATCATGCACCTGTATATGGATGGCAGGTTCTTTGAACTCAGACATCCACTCGATCCCCGAGCAGATCCAATTTCCCGCCTTGATGTTTCATTCCTCCAGGATAAGGTACTCTCCCCGCTCCTTGGGATCAATGATCCCCGTGGTGATGAAAGGTTGGAGTTCATGGGAGGTGTCAAGCCTATCACCAATATTGTTTCAGTTGTTGATTCAGGAGAGTATGCTGCCGCGATCCTGATGCAGCCGATAAAAATCGAGGATATCTGCGAAATCGCAGATAATAATGGTATTATGCCTCCGAAATCAACATGGTTTGAGCCAAAGCTCCTCTCCGGACTTGTTGTACACCTCCTTGATTGAGGCATTTCCCGGGAATGAACCAGATGTATCAGAATTACCTTTCCAGGAACTCATTGATACATATGACTGATGGATCGTTGTGTGCACAGATAGGCCCTGGATGTAGCTTTAGCCCTCATGATTCCCTGCTAAAGGCAATGTTCTGTCCGTATTCGGCTCAATCGATCTCGCAGATTTCTTGGTACCGGCTGTTTGCTCACCTGGTGTTTATCGTTTTGGAGGACTCTCCCCTGTCAGAGGATGTCCATGAAGGATGATGGGGTCATCACCCTTGATTTTCTTGTCGGTTTCACCATATTTACGATTGCGTTCATCTTTGTTGCCACCATGATCCCGCATACGCTCTTCTCTGTTCACTCAAGCAGGATCGACTGCGATGCGGTTGCATACAGGACCGGTGTGATCCTGACTGAAGATCCAGGGATGCCAGCATCGCCAGCGGTTCCTGTCTGGGAGCAACAGAGCGATCCGGCCAATATTATCCGGATGGGTCTATCGGTTGATCGGAGCAGACCCCATATCCTCTCGATTACAAAGGTGGAGCGGTTCTTTGATGACGAATTCTTCAGATATCCGGATGATTACCAGAGGGCTCTCATCTTCGGTGAGTATCCGTACCTGTTTACGATTACCCTCGCGATGCTTGATGACGATACCATCTGGTCGGTTGGTTCATCTCCACCGGATTCATTTGGAATCATACGGCGGGTGGTGATGGTGAAAGGTGAGTCTGTTCTTGTTATCGATGAAGATATGATTACTGGATCTGTGCAGGGGAACTGCACACCTGATCTGCTGATAGTCAATATCCCCTGTGAAGTCCTCCTTGATCGATCGGTCGATCCAGCGTTTCGGATCGATCCCAGAACTGATCGTCTCAGAATCGAAATACAACAGTATTCTGGATTTCTGAATGTAACGGGTCCGGCACGTATCAAGGATATCAGGCAGTCTGGGATCGTTATTCCATATACCAGCTATGATCTGAACATAACCAAAGAATCGCTTACTTTTACCCTTATTCCGGTTCAATACCCTCCATGGGACCGGGCAGATACCATATCGGTCACGTTTGCCTTCACTGATCCAGACGATCCACCAACCGATCCGGTTGTGGCGGCAGTTGTATATGATTATACCAATGCCACAATTCCCCCGCTAAAGCGGGGTATCCTCGAGGTGGCGGTATGGTAGCAGATGATAGCGGTACACTGTATACAATTGAAGGTGTTGCAGCAGCTCTTCTGATGATTGCAACTGCAACAATTGTACTGCAGTCGGTTAGCATCTATACTCCGGGCGATATGCATATCGATGATATGCTCCTTGAACAACTCGGTGCAGATGCTCTTGCTGTTTTGGATATGCCTGCAGCGCCGGGTGAACGGTCTGATCTTGAATTAATAGTAGCCTCCTTTGATTGTGTTGCTTTTCATGAATCTTTCTACCCGCTTCTCCGGAAACGATCCCTGATTCCTGATGATGATCCGGTGCAGTATTCAGCACGCGTTTTTTACCGTGACGGAGATGAAATTGGGTCTGTTTTTTTCGCCGAATCTATTCCGTTCACCGGATATGAACCTTCCATCCGTGTGACCCGGTGGATCCAGGTGCATCCAGGGCATGATCTTTTGATTCCATATACCGGCCGGCCCCAGGCTGTCCTTTTTGAGGTGGTTCTCTGGCGCGGATAAACGATGATGCACAGTGGATTGTTCTGATTGGTTTTCTCATCAGCATCGCTCTTCTTTTCATGATGATTATTGTCAGTCAGGCAACGCCTGTTGGTCAGACGACAGCAGAAGGAGTGCTTGAGTTTCCAAAACACGAGATACGGGATCTGAGGTGTGAGGTCCTCCGATCTGTTGGAGATACCACATTCGATGAGGCGATACATGAGGATTTCAGGGTGCTATCTTTAGAACGAAATCATGCGATCGTCAACGTGCAGATACGGCCTAAAATTGATCGTAATGTCACCATGGTTACTATCCGGTTCAATAATGGAGTAACAATCTATGAAGAAACCCTGCTCGTCTGAGGCTGTTGCCAATCTGATCGGCTATATCATCATCACCGCAGTCCTGCTGGTCCTGCTGGTAATGGTGATGGTCATAACTCATGATGCACTCATCGAGAAGCCTGCAGAGAGGTTGATGTATCATTCATATGTTGATATCGGAAACGGGATTTCGGTTCGTATCGTCGATATCTACACAATCGCGCCGGAGAATGGATCAATCACCTCTGAGATCAATATCCCTCATGATGTCCTGGGTGTTGGATACATGATCACGGTCAGGAAGTCGGGTGTTGACCAGGAGATAGTGGTTTTTGGAGACCGGACAGAGGCCGTCATCTCGCTTGCCGGGACCGGGGTGAGGCGTCCGGTCTCCTTGATGAGTACACCTGAAGGGAAAACCATGATCATCTATGATTCACGGGGTGTCTGATTCATGCGAAATGATGGTGCAGTATCTGAATCGATCGGGTTCATCCTCATCCTCTCGATTGTTATGATTGGAATTGCGATCGTTGTCCTTTACGGGCTTCCTTTTATCGTCACAGGGCAGGGGAGTGCCGATATGCGGAATATGGAGCAGACGATGATTATCCTTCAGAATGACCTGAGTACGCTTAGTTACAGGATGGCGCCTTTTAAAGAGACCTCACTCCAGGTTCTTGGGGGGACTATGACTGTTTCCCGACATTCAGGCGAGTTCAAAATTTCATGTGGAGAAGAGACGGTCTACCAGGTTATGCCCGGAAAGATACGGTATGTATCTGATCTCGACAGATCGAGAGTCGCAATCGAGAACGGCGCCGTCCTCACCCGCCCCGGATCCAAAACCGGGTCAGCGGTCAT
>SL_5KL_010_SEDDRAFT_10001689_pt1 | contig 13025 bp, 11 predicted proteins | sample SodLakKL_010_SED_FD_9118 | JGI IMG/M metagenome (IMG submission 9118)
GGCAGGCACCTCTGGCCTTCTCAACAACCCCAGACCAACTCCCCCGCTCATCGGCGATCGCGAGGAACAGACCCAAAGCGAACTGCCTCTCCATACGTTCGGGCCGATCCAAGTCGGACCAGATGCCTACCGACACTGGCAGCGGAAGCTCCGCAAGGGAAACACCAGTCCTCGCCTGTTTCTGGTCAGCAAAGCTGAGCTTCTGCTCTGAGGCTAGCTCGCCCTGGATACTCATGAACCCCGAGGATCCGACGAACCTTCCCAGGACATGCTCGCTATCCTTCCAGATACGGGCGAGGGGATCGAATCCCTCCGGACCATGCTGGAGCGGGATGAGCATGAAGCCGCCCTCACTGAGCTGGTCGGTCCAGCTCGGAGAGATGTCCGGGCAGCCTACTGTGGCGATGATCCGGTCGTAGGGTGCGTTCTCCGGGCACCCCAGCACCCCGTCTCTGGCTATCACCTCGATCCGGTCATACCCGGCTGCCCGGAGGAGCCTCCGTGTCTGGGCAACGACGTCCTCCTGAATATCGATGGTGGTCACATGGCCGGTCTCCCCAACCATCTCCTGCATAAGGGCTGCGTTGTACCCCGTGCCTGCCCCTATCTCCAACACCCGCTGCCCCGGTGTGAGTTCCAATAGCTCAAGCATCTGGGCCACCAGCGCAGGCTGAGAGGTCGAGCTGGAGGGAAGCCCTCCCGACAACCGTGTCATAAGGGGGGAGTCTGAGTAAATCGTCCTCAAGGCGTCAGTGCTGGGTCTGGCCGGGTCGACCGACACCTTCTCGAACCCTTCGCGCTCCTCGCGGTAGTCAAAAAAGTGTTCTACAAGCTTGTGACGCTCGACGCGACGGAACGCCCGCTCCACGGCCTCGGACTTGATAGGGGCCCTGGCCTTGACATCGTCGACGTAGGCATCAAGCAACTCGCGTATTCTCTTCTCCAGTATCCGCACCTCCTTCAACAATCCCGCAGAAAGCTATGTGTGGGCAAGGCGGTTCTTCTGCATGTCAATTCTATCACAGCATTGACACGGTACAGACACGCTTGGCAGCAGATTGGCAATCGGTACGGGACGAAGGCACGCATCCGGACGATGGGCATTGAGCCAGAGAAGACGGTGGCGTACCCGCCGACCAGGCCGACTGGCCTGGCTGGCCTTCGGTTGGACAGAAATCCACCGCCTCTGCTAGAATCCACGCCGCCGGCACCCGTAGGCCCATTCTGCGGCATGTCGCATTCATCCATCCTCAGTGCTTCATCTGCACACATGCGGTCGAAGGCCTGAAAAGGGGGAACGCTGCCGGGCAGGGAGATACCGGAGACAAAGAACCATGATACATATACGACGGTTTGTGAAGGGCACAGATGAGCCCGTATGGCTCGACGTGCTGAACGCACACCATAGAGACGACGAGTACTGGCGGGCGATCACCCTCGAGGAGTTCCTTGTTGACCAGGAGCGCCCAAGCTTCGACGTGGAAGGGAGGTTCATCGCCGAGCTTGATGGCCGACCGGCCGGCACTGTGCATGCTTACGTCGACAGGTTCCGAACCGATGGTCAGGGCTACATTCGCTTCGGCGCGGTTCCCGAGTTGCGCGGGCGGGGAGTTGAGCAACTGCTCATGAAGACAGCCCTGGAGGAACTGAAAGCCCGCGGCATGACCACAGCTCAGGCCTGGAGCGAGGCGTCCAGGGAGGATGATATACGTCTGTTCGAGGAGTTCGGCCTCGAGCGCGTTCGGGTGTTCAGCCTGATGGGCATGGAACTGGCCGACATGCGGCAGGACGTCGGGGAGAACAAAGAGGTGACGATCAGGCCCGTCCGGCTGGATGACGAAGAGGACATACAGCTCTTTCACCGGCTCGACAACGAAGCGTTCAGGGAGCACTTCAACTACCGTCCCAATACACTGGAGGAGACGCGCTACTACATGCTGAACAACCCGGTCCTCAGACAGCGGGGATTCTTCTTCGCTGTTCTGAACGGAGAGGCCGTTGGCTACGTCGGTGTCGGAGTCGACGAGGAGTACAACCTGCAGAGGAGCACCAGGATCGGTGAGGTCAATGTTATCGGCGTCCTCAAGCCGTACAGAAGTGCAGGAGTGGGTACCAGCCTCATGCTCCATGCCCTCGAGGAGATCAGGAAGAAGGGCATGACCGGAGCGATCCTGGGCGTGGACGACTACAACCCGACCAGGGCCATGGGGCTGTACGAAAAGGTCGGATTCAGAATCAAGAAGAAAGACCTCATCTACCAGACAAGCCTTTAACCGCCGTCGATCGTCAGTCCCTGGGCGACGAGTGATACGCTGAGTCCGACACCCGCGGACGTGCGGTCAACGGTAAGGATGGAAGAGAATGCTGCCGGGCAGGGAGGTACCGGAGACAGGAGACCATGTTAAGCATACGACGGTTCGTGCAGGGCACCGATGAGCCCTTATGGGTTGACGTACTGAATGCAGCCAGCCGGGATGATGAATACTGGCGGGCGATCACAGTCGACGAGTTCCTCAGCCTGCAAAAGCGTCTGAGCTTCGACCCCGAGGGGCGGTTCATCGCCGAGATAGCTGGCCGGCCCATCGGCGTTGCACATGCCAACGTCGACAAGTTCAGGACAGACGGGCAGGGCGACATTCGTCTCGATCTCATTCCTGAGTTCCGCGGGCGGGAAGTCGCACGACAGCTCATGGCGACAGTCCTGGAGGAACTGAAAGCCCGCGGTATGACAACCGCACATACCTGGACCGATTCGGCCCGGGAAGACAACATACGTCTGTTCGAGGAGTTCGGCTTCGAACGTGTCCGCGTGTTCAGCCTGATGGGCATGGAACTGGCCGACGTGCGACAGGGCATAGGGGAGAACGAAGATGTGACCATCAGGCTCCTTCGGCCGGATGTTGAAGACGACATCAGACTCTTTGACTGGCTGGACAACGAGGCATTCAAGGAACACTTCAACCACCGTCCGAACGTGCTGGAGGAGACCCGCGCCTACCTGCTTAGCAGCCCGTACCTGAAACAGAGGGAGTTCTTCTTCGCCATGCTGAACGGAGAAGCTGTCGGCACCGTCGGTGTCGGCATAGACGAGAGCTACAACCGGGAGAAGAACGCGAAGATCGGCGAGATCATCACCATTGGCGTTTTGAAGCCATACAGAGGACAGGGGGTGGGGACACGTCTCGTACTGCACGCCCTGGAGAACCTCAGGGGCAAGCGCATGACCGGGGCGATCGTGGGCGTGGACGACTACAACCCGACCAGGGCCAGGGGGCTGTACGAGAAGGTGGGCTTCATTGCCAGAAAGAAGGAGTTCACCTACCAGAGAGACCTGTGACCGTCCTCGCGACTGCGATCGTATTCGCTGTCCATCCGGTCGCTCCTGCCGACCCGGCTGAAATGCCGGGATACATCACTCACCTACTAAGGCGCGCTTGACGAACCATCTCTGCGGTGCTATTCTGATCATGAGGGTTGTGCTGTGGAGTCGCAGAGAAAGGCCGTATCCCGTCCGGTCATATACCTGGTGATCCTCTGCCTTGTTCTGGCTCTTACGCTTGTGGCTGTCAGCAGATCACCTTCAGAGCCCGAACCGGGAGCAAATCTGGCAGATGTTGACCTCGCCGGTCTGACAATACTCCATATGGGCGGTGGTGACTTAGCGACTCAGTTGGTCGATCGCCTGGAGGCAGCCGGAGGCCGGGTCATACGTTCACCCGACATCCCTGACCCTGCGGACCTCAGTCCTGACGTTGTCGCCGTTTTCGGTGGCGAGTGGTTTGAAGAAAGAGCACTTGATCCGGACCTCTACGATTTCCTCAGTCTCGCCTCTTCCCGAGGCGCCAGCATGGTGATGGCCGGCGGGATCACCTCTGTATTCTTCGAGGCCTTGGATAGGGCCGGGGTGTACATCATGGCCGTAGATGAGACGACCTTCGAGGCGAGAAACCCCGGTCACAACAATCCCCCTGTGGTAGGTCACAGGATGATTGAAGTGGGCGGCCACACGGGTCCTTCCCTGCTTTTCAGCAGTGGAAGTAGCCCGGATGTTCTCGCAAAGTCTGTTGTCAAGTGGCTTCACGAATGGACTGACAGATCGCTTCAGTCCACAGCATCCACATCAGCATCCCCCATGCGGTATGTCTGCGAGTATAACTACTGGCCGCTCTTGGATTCAGACCCGCACGGAAGACTCAACATAACCGCCGCAGTCCACAAACTCATTGACGATGGCGTGCCCAACTATGACTGGTACTTCTATCGGATCGAGGTCCGATCAGTCCCCGGGACGGTAGCGTACGACTCGGCGTGGAGGACTGACCATACTTGGGCTCACCATCAGGTACACAACGCGGGCACTGACAGATGGATGGGCAACTATGGCCCCGGGACAAGCTCAGGCGCTGATACTGTGCACGTATTCCTCACGCCTTCGGGAGGCCCAACAGGTTCGGTGTGGTGTGATCCTTTAGACTGGAGCTACTCGATTGACGGCGTGGCAGTCTTCGCCCAGCGCGACTATGCTCAGGATAGCGCTTCCTGGCTGCACCACGCAGGCCGGTCTGCACCCATGGCGCGTGATACTCAGGTATCGATGCCGGGCTTTGTGGTGAGGACGAGGCAGGGCTATCCCTCTCTTGTCGATGCCTGGTATCAGGTGCAGTTTGCCAGAAGACCACTCTGGTGGAGTATCCAGACGACAGGGCCCAGCCCAACCCTGATGCTGGACTCATCCGCAGCGGGTCATTGACATTCCCCGCTGATTATCATATGGTATTCTTGTCGCACTGGTCAGCGGCAGGAGGACGGCATGAGAATAGCGGCAGGCATCATATTGCTGATACTGGGTGCCACTGTCGTCAGTATGAGTTTTCCGTCTCTCTTATCGCAACTCCTGACACCGGTTACCATCCCTGCATATGTGGCATTGCTTGCGGTGGGTCTCCTTATCGGGGCCGGCATAATCGCAGGTGGCGTCAGTGCCATAATGAAGAGGAGATTCTGGCTGCCTTTGTCCGGAGCCGTCGGCCTGGTGCTTGTCGCCGCGGCTAGTACTGTCTTCCTGGTTCTCTGGATGGGCTGGGCCGAGATTCCCGGGCACGAGACGACTGCTGCCCAGCGGCTTCTATGGTCTGCCCCGGCCTGGGGAGGATACGGTATCCCGGGCATTCTGGCACTCGTGTTCCTGGTCAAGCGAAAGGGGGAGTTCCAGGCCTGACTCCACCCCGGTCTGCTCGCGGCGGCGATCAGGTGGACAGAGTCTGCGGTCTCTGCTAGAATCCGCGCCGTCGGCAACCGCAGACCACCTCTGCGGCGCGTCGCATCCATCCGCGCTCAATCCGCCACCTGCGCACGTGCGATCAGGGGCCTGGAGGAGGAAGGATGCTGCCGGGCAAGGAGACACTTGAGACAGGGTATTATGCTACACATACGACGGTTTGTGAAGGGCACAGATGAGCCCGTATATGTTGACGTCCTGAACGCAGCCGGTAAGGATGATGAGTTCTGGCGGGCGATCACAGTCGACGAGTTCCTCCTTGAACAGCAGCGCCCGGGCTTCGACTTCGACGGGAGGTTCATCGCCGAGCTTGAGGGACGACCGGTTAGCGTGGTTCATGCCGGTGTTGACAGGGCGCGAACAGATGGGCAGGGCTTCATCCGTTTCGGAGTGATCCCTGAGTTTCGCGGCCGGGAGGTCGAGAGGAAACTGGTAGAAACCGCCCTCGACGAACTGAGAGCCCGGGGTATGACATCCGCGCAGACCGGCACCGAGTCGGCTAAGGAAGACTACGTACGGCTATTCGAAGAGCTGGGATTCGAACGTGTTCGGGTCTTCAGCCTGATGGAGATGGATCTTGCAGAAGTACCCCGGGACGTCGGAGAGAACAAAGAGGTGACGATCAGACCCCTCCGTCTGGACGTGGACGAGGACATAATACTCTTCGACCGGCTCCATAACGAAGCCTTCAGCGAGCACTTCAACTTCCGGCCGCATACACTGGAAGAGACGCGCCACCGCCTGTTAGACAACCCCTACCTACAGCAGCGGGAATACTCTTTCGCCGTTCTCAACGGAGGCGCCGTTGGCTATGTCAGTATCAGCATCGACGAGAAGTACAACCTGGAGAGGAACACCAGGATAGGCTGGGTCGCGGTCATCGGAGTCCTCAAGCCATACAGAAGAGCAGGAGTAGGTACCAGTCTCATGCTACACGCCATCGAGAACCTGAAGGCCAGGGGCATGTCTCGAGCGCTGCTGGGAGTGGACGACACGAACACAACCAGAGCCATTGGTGTCTATGAAAAGGTGGGCTTCACGGTCAAGAGGAAAGACTTCGTCTACCAGAGAAGCCTGTAGACGCTGGTCAAGTTCCGGCACCTGGATACACTGCCCCATCCAGAGCGTGGGACGGGCTCCGACGCTGTCGTAGCTCGCATCAGTTGACACCTCCCGCCAGTTGTCATATCGTATGGCCGCAATGAAACACGTCGGGACTGAAGCGAAATGAGACGCAGTAAGCGCGCAGCGATCATAGTCTTCGCCACAGTGATCGTCATTGCGATAGTAGCAGTTGTCCCCGGGCTGACTGCCGGTTCCGGGCGAGTTCGAGATTGGCACGATCTTCATGCCATCGGCGAGAACACTGACGGCGATTACCGTCTGATGAACGATCTCGATTCCACCACGGCGGGTTATGCGGAACTGGCGGGTCCTGATGCTAACGGAGGAAAAGGCTGGCAGCCTATAGGCAGATACGAACACCCGTTCACCGGCACGTTCGACGGGAGGGGATACACCATAGCAGACCTGTTCATCGATCGCCCCGGCGAGGACGGTGTCGGGCTTTTCGGTTCGGTTGACGAGGGTGCATCGATCAGAAATGCTGGCCTTGTGAACATCAGTGTCAGTGGCCGTGACGGCGTTGGTGGCCTGATCGGCGATAACTGGGACGGCATGGTGACCAACTCGTACTCCACCGGAACTGTAACCGGCAACGCTTATGTCGGCGGCCTGGTGGGGTGGAACGTCGGCACCGTGTTCGCCTGCTATTCGGCATCAAACGTGACCGGTAACGGTTCTGCAAGCGGCGCTACGGATGGATCTACCGGCGGCCTAGTGGGAGCCAATGCCGGCACCATAGTCGAATCATATTCCAGCGGAAGCGTAACCGGTATCTACGCGGTCGGCGGTCTTCTGGGAGACAACGTCGAGGGGGTTGTGATCTTCTGCTACTCCATATCTACCGTCAGCGGCGATGAAAAGGTGGGCGGTCTGGTGGGATTCAGCGACGGCAGCGTGAGTCACTGCTATTGGGATAGGCACACCGCCGGAACCGACGTGAGCGACGGCGGGGCTGGTAAGACCACAGGAGAGATGATGAATATATCGACCTTCACAGCCGCGGGATGGGACATATGTGCCGTCGCCACCGGAGAGACCGACCGGGCCTGCACCTGGAACATCGTAGACGGCAGAACCTACCCGTTCTTGAGCTGGCAATCGGCCTAGATCGGCCGGATAACGCCGGTCACCGGCATGAACAACCCGATCCCGTTTACAACTGAGACCCGTTCGCCTATAATAGCGTCGGTGCGGGCATGTGGTCCGCATCAGGATCACTATCATCTTCGATGCCAGCGTAGCTCAGGGGTAGAGCAGCGGTTTCGTAAACCGCCGGTCGTCGGTTCGAATCCGACCGCTGGCTGGAGGTCATATGAGCAAGTTCACAGATAGACTGGTCAGCCTTTCCAGGTCGTCGGCCCCGCGCATCGGCTTCCATATCTCCTCCTCCGAGTCAAAGAGCCCGACTATGCTCCTCGTCGCAGGGCTGGCCGGAAAGCAGGCGGCAGAGGCGAAGGTCGCGGCAAGAGCCGACGCCGGGTTGCTCATGGAGCAGGTGCCTGACGTCACCATCGTGAAGCAGATGACAGACCAGACCGAGGACGTTCCCCTGGGCGTGTTCCTGAAGGATGGAGACGCCGGCAAAGCAGGCGAACTCGTTGCTGCCGGATGCGACTTCCTGGTACTCGACACGGGAACGGCGGCCGCCGTCCTGGACAATGAGCAGGCGGGCAGGTTCCTGATGCTGGAGCCGTCCCTCGACCTGGGCATGGCCAGGGCGGTCAACAGCCTTGAAATAGATGGCGTGTTCGTCAGTATCGGAGACGGTCAGCCTTTCGTCGCTGTGGAGCACCTGCTCGCCTGCCGGAGGTTCATCGATATCCTGGAGAAGCCGGTGATGCTGATTCTGCCGTCCGCGGTAACGAAGACCGATCTTGCCGGACTATGGCAACTGGGGATAGATGGCGTAGTCGCACCTCCCCCGCAGTCGGTCAAGTCCCTGGCCGAACTGAAGAAGATGATAGACGCCATCCCCGTAGGACCCAGGGGGCGAAAAACCAGGCTGGGCGCGAAGATCCCCGGTTTCGCCGGGGCCGTGTCACCAGAAGAGGACGAGGACGAAGACGATGTATATCCGTAGTTCCCTCGCCTGAGAGCGCTTCATGGAGACGACTCTCGGTGTGTTTCTGCTGTCCGCGGCCGGGATCTCGCTCACAGGGGTCATGCTACCCGGCCCGTTGACCACCGCCGTCATAGCCAAGGGCTATCACAGAAAGCATGCAGGCGCCCTGATCGGTGCGGGACACTGCATCGTCGAACTGCCGCTCGTTATTGCGCTCTACCTGGGGCTCTCGCAGTTCCTCGGCTCCCCGCGCGTGCTGCAGGGCATATACATCGCAGGCGGCCTTATGCTGCTCTACCTGGGCATCCGCATGTTCCGGGCTAGCAGCAGAGAGTCAGGTGCCGCGGGAGGACTCCCGGCCGGCGCTCTGGCCACGGGTGCTGTGGTCACTGCCACCAACCCGGCGTTCTACGCATGGTGGGCCACCGTAGGGGTCACCCTCATCGCAGTCGCCGCCGAGTTCGGGCCCAGAGGAATCCTGCTGTTGCTGCTGGTACATATGCCCCTGGATGTGATCTGGAACGAGTTCCTATCCGTGGGAACATATGGATCGAGGCGATGGTGGACACCCAGGACTCAGAGGATCGTATTCAGCGTCTGCTCTCTTGCGATGATAGGCTTCGGGGTCTGGTTCGTCGTTAACGCGTTCCTGGATACTCAGGGAGCGCTCTGAATCGCCTGGAAGTGCTTGCCCTCGGTCCTGATGGCCGGGGCGATGACCATCCTGACTCCGTGCATCTCTTTGATGGTCCGCGCACTGCAAACTCCCATCCCGGTGCGCAGGGCACCGACGAGGTTCTGTGTGCCATTGGTGACCGAGGTGGGACCGAGGAGGATCTGCTCCAGTGAAGCGATGGTGCCCACCCTGATACGGGTTCCCCTCGGTAACGCCGGATGCGGATGAGCCATGCCCCAGTGATAGCCCTTGCCCGGCGCTTCCTCCGACTGGGCCAGGGGCGAGCCGATCATCACCGCGTCGGCACCTGCGGCGAACGCCTTGCACAGGTCACCTCCGGTGCGGATTCCTCCGTCGGTTATGACCGACACGTACTTGCCGCTCTCCTTTAGATAGGTCTCTCTGGCGGAAGCACACTCCAGCGTGGCGCTGATCTGAGGGACTCCGACACCGATGACCTCCCTTGTGGTACAGGCGGCCCCGGGGCCTACTCCAACAAGGATGCCGTCGATCCCCGTTCTCATCAGATCAAGTGCCGCGCTGTAGGTGCAGCAGTTGCCCACTATGACGGGAAGCGACATCTGCTGGCATAGCTCGGGCAGGATCAGCCCCCGGTAGCTCTTGGAGATATGCCGTGCAGTGGTGACGGTGGACTGCACGACCAGGATGTCCATACCCGCATCTCTGGCTATGGGAGCCAGCCGCTTGGTATTGGCCGGAGTTATCGACACAGCGCAGATCGCTCCCCCTTCCTTTATCTCCCGGATCCGCCGGCTTACAAGACTCTCCTTGATAGGCTCGGAGTACACCTTCTGCATCAAAGAGGTAACTTCTTCTTCCGGTGTTCCTGCTATTTGGGCGAGGATCTCGCCGGCATTCTCATACCTCGTCTGCACTCCCTCGAGGTTGAGGATAGCCAGACCTCCAAGGCCTCCGAGCTTGACGGCAAACGCGGGATCGACGATCCCATCCATCGCCGATGCCAGGATGGGAATGGACAGGGTATGCGGTCCTATGGCGAAACCTATGTCTGTCTGGTCGGGGTTGATGGTTATGTCCCCGGGGGCGAGCGCGACCTCATCGAATCCGTAGACGCGATCCATCTCCTTGATCTTATGACGAGGCATTGTTCAAAACCTGGGGGGAATTGGCACACATAATACAAGCTTCCCGGCCTCAAGTCAAGAAGACGTGTAGATAAAACCGTGGCGATTAAGTATAATTCCTCACCGTGCCCGCTCTTTATGTCATAGCTACGCCTATCGGCAACCTGGAGGACATAACGTTGCGTGCCCTGCGCATTCTCAGGGAGGTGAAGCTGATAGCGGCTGAGGACACACGCAAGACACGCCGCCTGCTCAATGCCTACGACATAAAGACACCCATGACCAGCTATCACGAACACAGCAGAAGGGCCAGGCTCGAATACCTGCTGGATTATGTCGAAAACGAAGACCTGGCCCTGGTCTCCGAAGCCGGCATGCCCGGGCTGAGCGACCCAGGGTACAAGCTCATCGTTGCCGCCATCGAAAGGGGGATCCACGTTGTCTCCGTTCCCGGGGCTTCAGCGGTGATCACATCGCTGGTCGTCTCCGGGCTGCCGACCGATCAGTTCGTCTACCTGGGTTTTCTGCCCCGGCGCCAGGGACAGCGGCAGCGGCTGCTCAGCTCTCTGGCGGAAGAGAGAAGAACACTGGTCGCTTTTGAGACCCCTCATCGCCTGGACGAGGCGCTGGGTGACATCGAGGAGACGCTGGGAGATAGAAGGCTATCGGTTTGTCGCGAGCTTACCAAGGTCTATGAAGAGGTCTTCCGCAGCAGTGTCAGTGAGGCCAGGGAGCATTTCACGGAACCCAGAGGCGAGTTCACCCTCGTCATCGAGGGCATGACTCGGGCCTGGCAGAGATCGCAGAAAAGGAGTTAGAGTGCGCAGAGGTTGTATCGCTGTAGGAAAAGTAGAGTGTGACGGCTGTCACCGTCCTCTCGAGTATGGAGAGCACTACCTTGTCGTCGATGTTGAAGGAGAGGGAAGACAGCGCCTGTGTACCCGGTGCTGCAAGAAACGCGGCTATGTCACACATAAGACGAACAAGGGCAAACAGGTGGACACCTTCCTGCCCGGAGAATAGGGACGGGCAAGAACCACCTCAGATACAGGGCTCGGGACGGGGCAACGAAAAGTCAATGGCCTTCAGAGTGCGCATGACCGGGAGAGTGCTTTGAGCGAGCGAATACTCATAGGTGTAGCCTGGCCTTACGCCAACGGCCCGCTGCACCTGGGCCACATCACCGGCGCATACCTGCCGGCAGACATCTTCGCCCGCTACCATCGTCTTAAGGGCAACGACGTGCTCATGGTCTCGGGTAGTGACCAGCACGGGACACCCGTGACCATCCGCGCCGAACAGGAGTCCTCCACTCCGCAGGAAGTGGCCGCCAAGTACCACAGGCAGTTCGTGGACGGCTGGAGAAGACTGGGTATCTCGTTCGACCTGTACACCACCACGGACACGCCCAATCATCATGAGGTCGCCCACGATATGTTCCTGAGGCTGCTTGACAACGGGCACATCTACAGGGACAGGATGCTGCAGGCCTATTGCCCGGAGTGCCGGCGCTTTCTTCCCGACCGCTATGTAGAGGGAGGATGCCCCCACTGTAATTGCGACAAGGCCAGGGGAGACCAGTGCGACGAGTGCGGTAAGCCCTTGAGTCCCTCCGATCTTGCGGATCTTCGTTGCCTTCTGTGTTCCACACCTCCCCGCTTTGAGTACTCGGAGCACTTCTTCCTGCGCCTTTCCGGCTTCCAGGATAGATTGGCTGAATGGATAACGGCGCAGACCCACTGGCGTCGCAACGTGCTCGGTGGAGCCTGGAGATACCTCAACGAGGGGTTGAGAGACAGGGCGATCACCCGTGATCTGGAGTGGGGGATCACTGTGCCTCTTCCCGGCTTCGAGCAGAAACGTCTTTACGTGTGGTTCGAGAACGTGATCGGCTATCTGTCGGCCAGCAAGGAGTGGGCAAGATCAAGGGGCGATGAAACCGCGTGGCAGCCCTTCTGGCACGGTGACGCCAGGAGCTACTATTTCCTGGGCAAGGACAATATCTTCTTCCATACTCTAAGCTGGCCGGCCATGCTCATGGGTTACGACGGCCTGAGTCTTCCCTACGATGTGCCCGCCAATGAGTTCCTGACTATAGAGGGCAGGAAGCTCTCTACAAGCCGCAACTGGGCCGTCTGGCTGGATGATTGCCTGGAACGATATGATCCCGATGCCCTGAGGTACACCCTGTCGGCCAACATGCCTGAGACGGGAGACAGCGACTTCTCATGGCGCGAGTTCGTGCGGCGCAACAACAACGAACTGGTCGCCACCTATGGCAACCTGGCCAATCGGGTCCTCACCTTTGCACAGCGCCACTTCGATGGAGTCGTTCCCGGGGCGGGTGAACTTGACGAACGAAGCCAGGGTCTGCTCGGCGAGGCAGGGGCCGCCTTGGACCGCGTGGACAGGCTCCTCTCTCGCTGTGAGTTCAAAGCGGCTGTCAAGGAAGCAATGTCGCTGGCCCAGGAGGCCAATCGTTACCTTGACGAGCAGGCACCTTGGAAGTCTATCAAGACAGACCGGGAGGCATCGGCCAGGTCTGTCTACACTATCCTGTCGCTACTGACAACGTTGAAGACCGCTTTCTATCCCTTCCTGCCTTTCAGTTCCGAGAGACTCCACTCGTATCTCGGGTTCGACGGCACTGTTACGGAGCAGGGCTGGAACTCGCAGCTTCTGCCTCCTGGGCAGAAGCTCCGACAGCCCGAGCCGCTGTTCGTCAAGCTCGACGAGGAAATCGTCGCTCAGGAAACCGCCAGGCTCGGCAGGCGGGCC